>Ga0164294_10004331_pt1 | contig 12392 bp, 9 predicted proteins | sample GEODES005metaG_FD_111479 | JGI IMG/M metagenome (GOLD analysis project Ga0164294, IMG submission 111479) | Oligotrophic lake water microbial communities from Sparkling Lake, Wisconsin, USA - GEODES005 metaG | ecosystem: Environmental > Aquatic > Freshwater > Lake | place: USA: Sparkling Lake... | reverse complement strand
GCCCCGGCTTTGCTATGGCGAGTATGGGGACAGATTGCCTTTGGCAATATCTCTCGTCCGGAGATAGATGGAGGGATTGGTGGACCGTGTAGGGCTCGAACCTACGACCCGCTGATTAAGAGTTGACGCTTCCGATGATTGTGAACGTCATCCAATGCCGATCAGTGATCCTCTTTTGAACCTGATTCGTGTCCGACTGCGTTCCAATGTGCGGTATAATTCTTCCCAGAACTCTTCCCAATATTCACAGTGGGAAGAATTGGAATCGAATGGCGAAGAACAGTCAAAAGCGGCGAGCGAACGGAGACGGATGGGTTTTCCAGGATGGAGATTCCTGGAGGTTCAAGCTTGCTGTGGGGTCGGATCCCGTATCAGGAAAGGTCCAGTACAAGGGAGGTCGGGCAAAGTCTCACGCGGAGGCTACGGAAAGGCTCCGCAAGCTTCAGGCCGAGTTCCTCACGGGTCGCTTGGCGGCCCCGTCAAAAGGAACTCTTGGGAAGTATCTCGACCGGTGGGTCGAGGACGTCATTAAGCCTAACCGGGCGGATTCGACTTACCGGCAGTACCGTTGGCTGATCGACTATCACCTGGTTCCCCACGTCGGCAAGAAGCGGGTCGAAGACCTTCGGAGACCAGACGTTCAAAAACTGATCTCTCTAAAGTCGACTCAGAAAGTTCAGCCTAGGTCTAAGTCCGGCGTCGAAACGGTCGAGACGAAGCTCTCCCGAAATACGCTTCGCTTGATTCGAGCCGTTCTCCATGCCGCATACAACGACGCGATTCGGGACGGCTTGGCAACCATCAATCCGGCGTCCCACGTCGAGCTTCCACGCGAAGCCAAGAAGCCTCCGGTTTCTCTAAAGGACACTGAGGCTCGAAAACTCCTGGAAGTAGCGTCTCGATCCGAGTTATCGGAGTTTTGGTTGTTCCTGTTTCTGACAGGGACTCGACTGGCCGAGGCGACAGGGCTGAGATGGCAGGACGTCGATCTCCAAGCTGGGACCGCACGGATACAAGGGCAACTCCACCGGAAGGAAGGATCTCTCCAGTTCACTCCCGGCACGAAGACGAACCAGATTCGTGATCTCCAACTTCCGGAGGCCCTCACCGAGAGCCTAAAGCAACTGAAGGCGCGGCAGCTCGTCGAGGGAGTTAGCGATCCTGAAGGGATCGTCTTCCTCAACCCCTTCGGACGGCGGCTTGATCCGAAGTACGTCAGGGACTCCTTAGCGGATCTGTGCAAAGAAGCCGAAGTTTCGGCTATTTCGCCTCACAAGATCCGACACACGGCGGCGACCCTGGCTCTTGGAGCAACCGGAGATCTTCATGCTGTTCAGAAGATGCTCGGCCATGCTCAGATCTCCCTTACCGCGAACCTCTACGGCCACGGAACAGCCGAGGCGCAAAAGCGAGTAGCCAATGCGCTTGGAAAGCTATTGACGGAATCCCCGGAGGCCAAGAAAGAAGATTGAAACATGCTCGGCGATGGTGCGACGTGTGCCAATCAGGTCACGCGATCCGGAAGGACGGAACACTCCTTCCTCACGGTTACAGAGTTGAGAACGGGCGGCGAGTTGGACCTTGTGACGGCTCGAACAAACCGCATGGCCTTGCACCAAGCGAGAGGGCCTTCCTGGAATCCAAGACCGGTAAGTCCTTGGGTTCTTATGCGGCTGACGACATAGAAATCCACCTCTCGAACATGACCGGAGGGACTTGCTCTGTTTGTGGATTAGTGTTCCCTCTGGACGAGGACCGGAAGCCCATGTGGCACGAGTATCCGGATGCTCCTGCCTATTGCCTAAATCACCCCAGGATTCATGAGAACGATCACTGCTTGGGTGTTCACTTTCCTCCCCTGGAACTGTCTCCTGAGGGAGCGAAAGATAGCTTGAACACGCTTACGGTTCTTCTCGCCGAGCTAGAAGGGGAACTCGAAGCGTGGAGGTGTGAAGGCTTGGAAAAGGTCTTTTCCGAAACACTTCGGCGATATCTCACTGCTAACGACGAGGGGTATGAGAGAGCCCTTTACGGCCTTCTTCAGAAGCGCGAAGGCGAACTTCAGCTCGTCAAGAGGTCCATAGAGAGTTACCGCTCATTGGTCGAGAACTGGGAGCTAGGTTGTTGCGGGGTCTAGCGGTTGCGGTTTGCTGATCCCTCTACGAAGCCCTTCGAGACTTTGCCTTGTCCTTTTGCAAATTGGACAAGAGCCACACACTCGGGGTCGGAAGCTCTTGCCTCCGAGTCGGCTTTCGTCGCATTTCCCCAGTCGGAGAACTCCTTGGCGGCGGGATTGACCGCGAGCCCTCCGATTTCACGTCCGCTCTTTAGCTCGGATGCAGAGACGAGCCAGACCGCCCATTCCTGAACTCCAGCTCCTTCTAGATAGAAGGCGGCGTAGTAGGCCTGCCTATGGGACTTGGAGGGGGTCATCCAACCCTCTCGGCTGATCCTAAATCCCCGCTCGACTCCTTGAGCGAGACCATTAGAGAGTCCGTCAGGAGCTTTCTTGAACTGAAACTCCGCCTTCTTCTCTTTGGCCTTTCCTTGAGAGATGGCCGAGACCTCCGATGGCTTCGGCTTGTAACCAGAGATTTCGAGGGCAAAGCCGAATAGAGCGACGGCCAAGATCAGGCCGCCGCATCCAATCAGGAACGGTTTGGGGCTCTTACGTTTGGTTGAACTAGTCATCACGGGAGAACATTCACATTATACGTGACTTATAGTCCGTGGACTCATAGGCATCAGAAGAACAAAACTCGATGCAGTGAGCGGTGAGAAGACAAATCCAGTGGAGAAGGGGGCTGAAGTCCGGTCAGCCTTCGGTAACCGCTTGAGAGTCCTTCGGCTCGCCTACGGAATCTCCCAGGAGGAGCTCGCTTACAAGGCCGATCTCGACCGAACCTACGTCAGTAGCGTCGAGAGAGGGCGAAGAAACATCGGCCTTGAGAACATCTGCCGTCTAGCCCATGCCCTGGAGCAGGAACCGCATTCCCTGCTAGAAGACGTCCCGCGTTTGCTTCCTTAGGGCCCGTTTTGGACATAGCTAGGTTCAAACGCGGACATAGCTTCCAAATCCCAGGTTCAAGCAAAGTTGGAATTGGACGCTAAAGTGGACCCTAAGATGCAGTTTGACGCTGTTTTGCGTCGACTTTGGGTGGAGATAGCGTCAGGATGTGTCCAGATTCGTTCAGCCCTTTTGCCCCGAATGCCCCGGTACACAAGGGCCGACGTTTTCGCATGACACAGTGTTCCTACCGAACTAATGCCAGAATGCCTGAGTCACTATTTGCGGTTGGACACGCGGAAAGGTCGGCTCGAAACCGAATGGAATCTACTCGGTCTGGGAAGGGATTTGTAGGGCGGGGAACATCGTCTGCATTGATAATCCTAAGGGAATCCAATGCCTCTTGATAGTCGAACGTTGGAGCGACTTGCGCACCCACATCTTCCCCTAGCATTCTTACGATGATTTGGTCGAGGTAAGTTCGCAACTCGGTGCGTCGTACCTTGGCTCGAATCTCATCAAACAAATCCAACGCCGACACACCTCCAAGATTCTCGTGAGTGACAATTGAAGCGATATATATAGTTTTCTCGCTGTGTTCCAATTGTCGAAGGCTGAACTCGTGTGCTCGGACATGGGACGTGGTGCACTTACACTCAAGACGATCAGTCCCAAGGGCAAAATCATGTAACTTCAGCGGGTCAACGTGCCAGCAAGCAAGTAGCTCTTCCGCCCGAGCGGAGCAGTGGATCAAAAAAAGTTCGCCCCAAGTCCCGAGCCATGATGTATTGCTGGAGTTGGAAACAGCCGTGAATAGATCAACAAGAGCGGCGAACGCTTGCTCAAGCTCTTCTGTTGTTTCCCATGACGAGTTCCCCGAAAGGACTTCCGAGAGCAAGTCAAGAAAGGAGCGGTGAAGTCTTGCGTCATGGCTCAGACACTCAATGAGAGTATAAATTCCTTGAACGGAATTCCCATCGACTGTTCTTAGGTTTCCCATCGTACGATGTCTGAGTTCGAGATTTCTGAGGCGAATCCCCGGGCTTTCCCCTCGGGAATCAACCGCAATGAAAAGCCCAGGACGACCATCGTTAGAGCATGCAAGGAACATCTGCTGAGGCCTCTCAAGAGTCTCGACAACAAATGAATCTTCGTTCAGAAATGACCTTGAGCCAGAGAGTCTTCCAAAGATAGCAAATAAGCTCATCGCTCTTCAACCATCCAATGTTTCGCCATTACGGTCGGGACGTATACGGCAATCGCTGGAATGTCCCGTACCGAGCCGTCCGCACTTCTCATCTTGAAAACTTGGATGGTAAGGCACTGATCACGCATAGCGGCGTCACCAGGGTAGGCGTCCGGATTCGACGGATAGCTCGGGTTCTTACCCTGATGCAGACGATCAGTCTGCTGCCTAACGCGCTCGTTCCATTGCTTGTTAGCAAATCCCATCTTGACGACACTACAAGTTGCGTTAGGATTATCTTTCGCATATTCGGTGGTTTGCATTGCGAGACCGATGAGCCTAGTCGAGTCTGTGTCTACTTCCGGTGCGTATGTCTGAAGGAACTCGTTCACCTTGCTAAGGGAGACCTCCCGAGCAATTTCTCCATGAAGGTTTTCAGTCCAATCCTTTTTTCCAAAGAATTCGAACCGCTCTCCGGCGAACAACTCTGCGATTAGGTCACGATTTCTCTGCGTCGGACTCTCCTCGCCGCCACGAGGAGCCTTTTGCTCAAACCAACCGCCGCTATAGCTACCTCGCGCAAGATCTAGTCGGACCACCTGATGTCTTGTTGGCCGTAAAGCAGGGTCGAGGAAGAACTTGCGCCGCCAGTCGCGCAACGGTCCTGAGTGCAACCTCAGGCTCTCGCGCATGTTCTCTTCATGCTCTAGAATCGCGGTGTAGGCATCGATGCTCGCCCGCTGGAGCCAGACACGGCAGTACCCTATGTATCTTTCTTTGTAGCCAAACCAACGAGCTCGTTGCTGTATATTGTCGGCAGTACCTGTTCCAAGCTCTCGCGGCATGTAGGTAACGGTTAGCCCTTCGACCGTGAAGCCTCGGTCTAGCATAGCTCCGCCGATCAGGATGTGATACTGAAGGTTCCAGTTTATCTGCCTCGTGCCAGTCGGTCTAGAATTCATGACCTCCACGGCGGTCAACTCCATCGCGTTTGGAACCTGTGCCCACAGTTCGTCAAAAGTGACTCCCTCGACTCCTTGGCTTAAGTCAGCAAAGGCTTGTTGGAAGACTCGCTGGACATTGGTTCTTTCTGCCTGATCCTGACCACCGAGGGCATTCTTCCAGCGATCTATTGTGACCTCAACAAAAGCGCGATAGTCCTCATGCGGAGTCGTGTTCTGAGAAGGGTGCACCATCATGGTGCGGTTGTTGACGCCACTGGCCTCCGGGTTTAGCAGGTGGGCAGCAACGCCTAGAAAGTAGAAGGCAAGGGCGAATTGCAGAGCGCGAGGAGCCGTACCACTCTGGGCATTTGCGATGTCAGCTTGAGTGATTTCACGGACGAGCCGATTTGCATCCTGATCGAAAAACCTTGCCGGACCCGTGAAGGTGCTGCCAGCAGTCAGTACTTTGCAAAATTCCGGAGATAGAGCATCATCAAGTCGAATAAGTAAAGGAGCCTGAGGCGTCGCTGTGTATTGGAGGTAGGTCACATGTGGCAGCAGTTGTCTCAAGCCGTTCAGCAATGAGTAAATACCCGTTTCCTCTCCCGGTACCCGAGCGAAATTCATTGACGCTTGATCGGCCTCGTCGTCGATAAGCAACGTTCGAACACCGTTGAGATTAACGCGACTCAAGACCTGCTGTATTGACCTAAGGTGATGGGCGTTCTTCATTACGCAAAGTAGAATTGTCTTGCGTGCCGAGGGAGAGATTCCCTGAGCATGCCAGAACCTGAGGCTTCGATCTATGGTCTGTACGTGCTGGTCAATATTCTGCGCTCTAACTTCTTCGCTACGAATTGGAACCCAGCCGTTCGGCTCCGCCCGAGTCAACTCGCTAATCACGCGCTCTGCCGACTGCTTGTAAAGTGCCGTAGAACTGCCAGATACGACAATCACTAGCTGGAAATCATTGTCTCGCGCCAGAGCGGCAACGGACGTGAACGAACTAGTCTTGCCACTTTGGACATAGCCGATGACTAAACCTGTCTTCCGTCCGTGGGGAACCGTCGGACTAACACATCGAGACATGACGGCGACTGCTTCCTGTCGAACTACGTCAGTAGGAGCGTCTACTGAGTTGAAACATGTTCCTCTAATGGGGTTCCAACTGTTCGGGTCTGGGTTTAGAGTCATAGTATTCATGGTGTTCTAGTCACGGGCCTGAGTCATCGCTTTGAGCGTGTCGCCAATGTTTATTCTCATCCGGGCCGCCTGTTCATCCGGGCCAGCAAGTTGTGTCGTCTTCTCAGAAAGCGCAATTGCGGCCGCCATAAACGAAATGAGTTCTAGGTTCTCAAGGTTTGCTCCAACAAATGCCTGGACGAACGGGTGCGACAGGCTAACGCGGTAACTCAGCAACCTAGAGCCCGGGCTACTCGGTTGGTCCGCTACTTCAACTAGGTTTCCGTTCGATGGATCGTTCTCAAACTGCAACTTGATTCGCCAGTCTTTTCCAGCCACCGCAACATCGAATGTACGCTCTGAGACTAGCCGAATTGCCGGTTCCAACGAAACCATTTCGTCGATTAGTGGCAAAGTAGCATCCGCTTGACTTGTCAGTTCGTTAGCCGCTCGCTCGACTGCATCCTTGACCTTATCCGCAACCTTCTCTGTAGCCTTCTTCAGGTCAGCTTCATCGTCCGTCCCTCTCTTAATTCGCGTCCGGAAGTTATTGGCTTGTTTGATCAGCGGAAGGGGCTCTGAATCCACATGATCACGAAGTTTTTCGAGAAATTCTTCTTCGTATCCCCCCCACCTGAATCCGTCCTTTGTGTGAGAGACCTGTACTCCCTCGATGTGCAACTCGCCGTATAATCTTTGGAATTGATAATCGTTTGGACCGCCGGACACCTTGTGAGGTCTGTAAGTTTCGTCGTCACTCCCAACGATCAAACGGCCTCGACGAAAGAGAGCAAATCCTGCTTTGGATGTTGAAGCCTTTTCCAAGATGGCTGCAAAACCTTTTGCCCGGTATCCCTGCCCAAACTCAAACTCAAAGTCTTTACGCCAAATTTGATTCTCACCATCTACAGGCTCGTTATTACGTCCAAATTTTGGTGCAATCAAGATTGGGCGATCTTCATATGTGAGCAACTCATCGTCCAAGAAGAGCCTCAGACGGCCATCTCGTGTAAAGCAACGGTAGATGTCACGTAGGTGATCCCTTATTTTGCCAAGCGTACGTCCCGCAGGCACACCCTGATGCAAGTCCTCCAAAACAAGCTCAGTAAAGTGGGCCCCACTGGATGTTTGCATGGAGACTACGGTAAGTGTCTCAGCATCTGTCCGACTGATCTCATCCACATCTACAGATACCGTTCGCTCAACTGGTTCACCCATTACCGATGTTCTTACGCTCCACTTGCGAGCAAACCAACAAGCGGCGGTCTTCATTCCCAAACCGAACTCACTCAATCCCTTACGATCCGGCGGCAGCTCTGCTGCCTTGAAGGCACGAGGGAAGTCCTTCCACGCGATTCCACCTGCATCATCTCGGATCATGATTCGATTCCCAGCACGATCAAGATAGATCTTGACGGTAAGCGGCTGAATAGGCCCGTTAGGATATAGCTTCCTCTGCTCGGTCAAGTAGCTCTGAAGGGAGTTGTCTACAAATTCGGCGAGGGCAAACCAAGGCTTGTAGTTCAGATGGCTGAGAATAGCAAGAATCCCGGACTCAGGGCGGATATTAATCGTCTCGTTTTGCACGATTAAAACAACACCTTTTGATCAAACTCTAGGAGTTCGGGCTCCGCAACGACCTGAGAAAGTAGTCGCTGAGCGATACTCTTAACCAGTTTTACGTTTACCGCATTACCGAGTGCCTTGTAGGCTCTGGTGGGGGTTGAGGGCAGCCTCATGTCAGCGTCCATGCACTGCAAATTGGCGCACTCTCGCGGTGTCATGTAACGCCGTTCCCATCCGATGATGGGAACCTGGGTTGTGGTCATGGCTATGAGCGACGGAGCCGTTGTTGCTCGCTTCACCCGAACTCCACTTGCCCTAATTTGAAGAACATAGTCCCAAATGTGCCTCTCACATCCCTTGCAGTTCCACTCAAGCTTTTGAAGACTGTGTGGAAAGCGTTGGATCTTCGGAAGCCAGTCATCAATCCAATGTCGATTGCGATTGTAGAGGTCGCGATTTTGACGGATGAAATTGACCTTCCAGTCTGGAAACTCTCCGGATTCGATCTCGGACTCCAGCGCGGCGTAGTGAGGGAGCAGTTCCCGGATAGAATCCGATCTTGTGCATCTCTCTAAGCTCGCTCCAAATGAGCCGCGATACTTCCTCAAGTCCTTCAAAGCTAAACGAAGAGGGTGCTTTCCGACGATGGGATAATCCGCACCGAATTCCATGGCCCAGATCGGGAACGAGGGCAGTTGCTCCCCCTTTGGAAATGCTTCGAGAAACTCCTGCCAGACCTCAATACACTCGATCAAGTAGTCTGGAATCATCTTCGCATCGAACGGGTTTTGTTGAAGGTAGTCCCGAATTGAAGGTTCTCGGTCTGTTCGCTCCGGAAAGGCGAAGGTACCTAGTCCACGCTTAGACCCGACGATGAACAATCTCTCTCGGACCTGTGCTATCCCGAAGTGGTGAGGAGAAAGAATATGCTCTTCGATCTGGTAGCCCTTTTCAAGCCTGGACTTGATGGTCCTATATGTTCTCCCTCCGTCATGCTTGGCGAGATTGGGCACGTTTTCAAGCATTATGAAGTCAGGCTTTTTCTCCTCAATTATTCGAATAACATGATCGATGAGGTCGCCGTTTGTCTCACATTGAAGTCCCTTCTGATGCCCCGCCTTGCTGAAGGATTGGCATGGAAACCCAGCGCAGAGCACGTCATGGTCTGGAATATGGCTAGCTTCTAACTGTCGTATGTCACCTTGGGGCTTGATGCCATAGTTCTCCTCGTATAGGCCCTGTAGAAGCGGGTCTAATTCGCTCGCGAAAACGCACACATGCCCCAGACCAGAAAGAGCCTGATGGAATCCCCCCAGCCCTGCGAAAAGGTCTATAAATCTTAGCGACTGGCTCATTTCACTCTTTGTTACGGCTCCCCAGGATGCACCCCACGTTTCGGTCTTCCTCCAACCAGTCGCCAATTCTTCCAGTAAGTTTTCCCGGTACTTTCGGCAGATAGGAAGGGGACGTGTTCTTGACGCTTAGTCTACATGAGTGCATCAAGGTGTGTCACGGTCTTCCTGGTTGAATTGCTGATCCCACTGCCAGAACGTCGGGAGGGTCTTCTCGGCCTCGGCCTTCGACCTCCACTTCTGGACCCTGTCCCTCCGTCCCTCTTCGGGGTCGGAGAGGGCCTTCTCGACGATCCGGATCGCCCCAGTCATCCCGAGACGCTTCCGCTTCTCCAGGAGGGCCTCGGTCTCCGTTCTCCAGAGAGCGATGTACTCGGGAGTTGAGGTCGCCTCTTCGGCGAGATGCTGGATGAAGGCCTCGTACTGGTCCTTGAACTTCCCGAGATGCTCCGACCGACGCTCCCGAAGAACGGCCTCCCGTTGCTCCGTAATCCTCTTCCCTTCGTCGGAACTCGGGTCGATGTCATACCCTTCCTCCCATCGTCGCTGGTTGAACCAGGTCGTCATCATGGCGACGTACTGGAACTTGTCGAGGGCCTTGATCCATTCGCGATACCGGATCGCCCCTTCGATGACCTTCTCCATGTCTTCGCCGTCCTCAACCAGGAGGTCCCAGGTGAGACGGGCGTCGGCCCGCTCCAGCTTTCGACCGTTGGAGGGCCGAGGGTAGACCGCATCGAAACGGGCCCAGGATTCCGCGTTCTCCGGGTTCCCCTTCTGGAGAGCCTTCGGACGCTTCGTCGAGGTTGCTCCCGAAGTCCCGGAGGGACTATAGGGAAGACTGTCTTCCTTTTCTTTCCTTTCTCTTTGGTTTCCTTTCCTTTGGTGGTTGGTGTGGACACTGTGGACAGAGTGGATATCTCGACCGGTCTCGCTTCGGTTTTCAGCTCTTACGCTTCGCTTGTACTCTCGCTCATAGGCGGGGTTTGCTTGACCACTCGGAAGCGTTCTTGGGATCACGCTTCCGGTCTCGGGGTCCAAAAGATCACGTTTCACGTTCTTAGTCCGATTGACAAGGCGAGGCTGATATCGGTCAAAGTTCACGATCCGGTACGTGTTCCTCCGAGTGTTATCCACCAAAATCCTTCTGCCCTCGTGCTCTGGGCTCGTGCTATCAGGATCAGGCCTCTGTAAGGCCTCAAGCCCGCTCCGGACTAGCGGTTCGGTTAGTCCAGACATTCGGCAGAGGTGATCCACAGTTGCCACCACCAGGCCCTCAGTGGACTCCAAAATCAAGGTCACAAAAAGCCACTTGGTGGATGGATCTTCGCGACTGAGGGAGCCGGAGAGAACGGATCGCTTTAGGGTGATGAAGTCGTAGGGCATGGTTTTCAGATCCCTCCCGAGATGGAGTTGGCCACGAATCGTTCGATCTCTGATTCCGCAATCCGGATTCCTCGTTTTCCGATCCGGACGGTACGGATTCGATCCGACCGAACCAATTCGTACAACTTGCTCCGCGAGATTGAGAGGCGGGAGCAAACCTCCTTTATGGTGAAAAGTTTCATGGCTTTGTTTGTCGAAGGCCGCGAATGGCCTCCGAGCTTCACCAATGAGTTTTCAATGTAGTAAGGTCAGGAGGAGAAACTGATTTCGTAAGCGTTTCGTAATTTCCGTGAACCCCCCCTCGCCCACTGCTATTCGGCCCGCCGTAGCCTTCCATTCGAGACCCGTGGTCTCGAACATTTCGATTCTTCATGGGTCGTTCGAACTGGATAGTCGACCACCATTCAATGACCCGTATGTGGAGAAGGCGATCAAGAAGGGCGTCACCGAGACCTTCTCGGATCTTCCCGGGTGGCATGAGCGGAGAGTCCAAAGAGCCTTCGAGCTTGCCTCCGAAGCCCATGATGAACGCCGATTGGTTCACCCCGGCCTCGATCCAGAGGATCCGTTTCAAATTCCGTGGCCAGTGCATCTCGAAATGAAGTCCGATCATTCTCGTTGCCTCCTCTGTGTCGGGCTCGGATCTTCTTTGCCAACTTTCGGGCCCGGTTCACGAATCGAAAGGGATGCCTATGATGACTTCCTAAGGCTGGAATCTCCAGAGGATTGCCCAGAGTTCGCCATGAAGTGGGGGCTACTCGGCGACTGGCAATCGGGCGGGCGTTCGTATGTGATTCGTGACTCCAGCGATGGGAAGAATCGCATTGCGGTAGCTAAGGAACTCCTTGGGAAGGGGCTACTTAGAGCGGAAGGTGTTGCCCTGGAGCGTGGTCTGAGGGGCTCGATCTATGGGGAACCCTTGGATGGTTGGCTGTGGCATGTCGCTCGGCTCCGGACGTGGCGGATTTTGCTCCGAACCTCAAACTTCAGGAGGCAACTCAAGATTCTGAACCGCCCCATCGAGCTCTTCCGGCTCCCAAAGCCCGGACAATTTCCGGTTGAAGGAGTCCTGCTCGAAGGTTGGTATGTCCCTCACCTTTGCGCCGAACTATCACGACCCGCGAACTCGGAAGAGTCTGAGGCGATCAAGAACGCCAAGGCTTGGGACTATGCCGTCCATCAGGAGGGCGGCTTCCTGCGATTCGCACATGCTCGATTCGCGTCACTCCGCGAAATCTCCAAGAAGTCCCTCGATGCTCGGTTTGAGCTTGAGGTGGTCGAACTTGTCCGACAGCTTCTCCAGGAGACTCTCGCGGGAAAGGTGAGCTTTCAGCCATTCTCGACGGATGGATTTGCGTCCGTCGAGCCGGAGAGCCTACTTGCATGGCTCTACCTTGAGTTCGCGAATCGTCACGCCGACGTCCTGGGCGGAGCGGTTCGCTCCGCCCCATGTGAGAATCCCGGATGCCACAAGCTCGCGATCTCCCGAGGTGTTGGCAGGATCCGGAGATACTGTAGCGACTCGTGCAAGACAGCGGCCCACAAGAAGCGGAAAAGCTCCGAATCTTCGTCAATCTGAGTCCAACTCTTCCCAGAACTCTTCCCAAACTGATCCACAGACAACAAAAAAGCCCCTCGAAAGGGGCTTTTTGAACCTAAAACTTGGTGGACCGTGTAGGGCTCGAACCTACGACCCGCTGATTAAGAGTCAGCTGCTCTACCAACTGAGCTAACGATCCAGACCTAGCATTATACCTAACGGCGAAGGG
>Ga0164294_10004328_pt1 | contig 12399 bp, 8 predicted proteins | sample GEODES005metaG_FD_111479 | JGI IMG/M metagenome (GOLD analysis project Ga0164294, IMG submission 111479) | Oligotrophic lake water microbial communities from Sparkling Lake, Wisconsin, USA - GEODES005 metaG | ecosystem: Environmental > Aquatic > Freshwater > Lake | place: USA: Sparkling Lake... | reverse complement strand
CACCCCCGAGGCCAAGGTCTCAATCTCCTTCATCAAGTCCGCTAACCGCGTCTCCAACTCGGTTTTCTTTTTCTTCAACTCCTCCTCTTTCACCGCCAACTCCCCTTCTTTCACCTTGGCCCCCTCCGCCTCCACCGCCGCCTCCTTCTTCGCCTTTTCCCCTAAAGCCATCAAATCCAGTTCCCGATCCTCGATCTCCTGCACCTCCTTTTCTTCCCGCTGAATCTCCGTTCCCAAGGCCGTGAACTCCTCATTCTTGCGGGTCTCAAACTGCTGTAGCTTGTACCTCGCCGCCTTCGCCCGATGCGATTCCGCCTCTAGCTCCAACTTCTTCCGTTCCACCTCGGCATTCTGAGCCTCCAACCTTTTCTTCTCCGCCCCAGCTCGCACCTCCGATCTCCTCACCTCTAAAGCCTTCACCTCGTTCGGCCACGCCGCCAGCTCCTTGTTCAACCTCATCTGCCTCTGCTCCCGCTCCTGTAGAACCAGCAGCTTCTCCATTTCCGGCGCCAATCCGCTCATTTTTTCACTCCGCTCATCTTTTCAACATACTTGGCCAGCAGGTCGCACTCCAGATTCACTTTATCCCCCTCTTTCCGATCCCGCAGGGTCGTCACCTCGTAAGTGTGCGGAATAATCCAAACATTAAGCTTCCGCCCCTCGACTCTTCCGATCGTTAAACTGATCCCGTCGATCGCCACACATCCCTTTGGCACCAGATACTGCTCCAAACCCTCGGGAACTTCCGCCTCTAACTCCCAATCCTCTCCCGACCTTCCCCACTTACTGACCCGAGCCGTTCCATCGATATGACCCGTCACAAAATGTCCTCCTACCTTCCCATCCGCCCGAAGGGAGCTCTCCAAATTCACCCGCGACCCCACTTGAGCCGACTGCAAATTCGTCTTTTCCTTCGTCTCATCCAACAGATCGAAAACCAACCTCTTCCCCTTCGCCTCAGTCACCGTCAAACAACAGCCGTTCACCGCCACGCTGTCTCCAATCTTGATCCCAACGACTATCGACCCAACCTCTACCTCCAAGCTCCACCCCTTACCCCGGCGCATCACCGCTAGGACCGATCCCGCTTCCTCGACAATGCCCGTGAACATACAAGCTTCTTCCCTTGTTTACCCCATAAAGGCAAGCCCAGCGTCGAAGTTATATGGACGGCGAAGGGTTGGCTGACTTCTTCTCTTCCCACTGCGGATTTTTTCGCAAACCCTCTGACCACAAGTCCGAAGCTTCATTTTGGCGTCCACTTTTTTGCAGGATCTCAGCGGCTCCCTGCCAGGTGGCTTCATTCCCCGGATCTTTTACCATCGCTTTTCGATAATCCTCCAAAGCCTCTGGCAGTTGGCCGGAACGGAGGTAGCACTTTCCTCTCTCCATATTGATTCGAGGGTCCTGCGGAGCAGCCTTCTCCGCCTGTTGATAGGCCTCCAGAGCTTCGGTAAATTTTTTTTCCGCGGACCGAACCGCCCCTAGCCCGACGAAAGCCTCCGGGCGATCCGGATATTTTCTGATAATCTCATCATAAATCTCCGCCGCTGCTTCGAATTCCCCTTTTTTGAAAAGAGCCCGAGCCTTGGCGAGGCGGTCAAGCAACTCCTCTTTGGGATCTTTGGGCGGACAAGCCCCGCCACTTCCTCCCCCACCCCCGCCTGGTCCCAAGATCCCCCCGCCTCCTCCCGCCCCGATACCTCCGCCACCTGAGCCAGGTTTGCATTCCGCGGGCGAAACCGGAGTCTTTTTTTGGGGACGTGCTAATCCCAATCTCCATTTTTGTATCAGATCCTTCAACCGGCTCACGGGAATGGCGAAGTTCAGATTTTGACTGTCGGTGATTTGGGAGCAAACCACTCCAATGACACGCCCGTCAGGATCTAGCACTGCGGAGCCACTGGATCCTGGAGATTGAGGAGCCGTATGTTGAAACAGTTCCCCTTGCGGGTATTTTTTGACCGGATGCGAGACAATTCCGTCCGAAAGCGTGTACTGCAGTCCACGAGGATTCCCCATGATAAAGATTTTCTCCCCGTAACTTGGTTCCGAAGGCCTCAGGCTCAGATAACCGGACGAGGTCATCGCCCGCACAAGGGCCAAGTCATCATCCTTGGCTTCTGCCACACATCGGCCCATCTGCTTATTGCCGCGCTCATCGACAATCTCTACATCGAGCGACTCCAGCACATGCATATTAGTAACCAAAAGATCGGGATACACAAAAAACCCAGTCCCCATCGATTTTCGACCTTCGAGGTTGCGTACCATCACGGTCGCCCCGCAGGCTTTTTTGGCCAACACGTCCGGAGGTAGGGCGGCGACCGCATGCGCCACAAATCCCGTCGCCCATATGATCCCAACCCACCAACCATGTCTCTGGCTCTTCATAGGACCTCCGGCTTGAAGCCCTGTGCCGTCAAACGAATAGGACTGCCGACCGCCTTCGGTTCCCAACCATAAGGCTGCTGCATCCCTTCAAGCATGGATCGCAGCTTTTGATACTCCCCAAAGGAATCGGCATAGACCACGAGGACTGGATACTGCTGATTGCGGTCAATCTGTCGGAAAAACTTTTCCATCTCATTCGCGGCCAATCCGCGATTAGACCGTGGACGAACCCGATCCTCTTCCGGTGTTCGCTCCCGCTCCACATGGGTCTCATCTTCCTGACCGGAAGGCAGCTGCATCGGATAACATCGCCCTCCGCTCACGATGATATAGAGAGGATTTTGGTTTGCTTTCTTAGATATCGGCAGACGAACCTTAACTTCATCTTTGGCTCCGGGGGATATCGTCTTTTTTTTCAGAATACCAAGCCGTCCTTCAAGTCGAACCGTCTCCTTGCCCAAAGCAACGAGTTCATTTCCTAGAACGTCGAAACGGGATCGCAGACGATCCCGTTCCCGCATCAAAGCCCCCTCCAATCGGGCATTGACCTCCGAAGCAGATCGCCCCCCCACACCTTCCGCATCTCCGACCGCTTCAGCCAGCGCCTTTTCCACCGCCTCCAAGGATGGGAGAGAAGCTGTTTCCGTTGTGCTTTTCGATGCTGTTCGATTCTGGTTCTGTAAGTTACGGGTCTCCTCCCGCAACTCAGCCAGGCGCTTGTCCAGTAACTCCTCATTGGCAAAAGTCCGTCTCGCCTCACCCTCATGCCAAGGGCTTCCAGACTGGTTTTTCGATAAAACTGCCGCCAAGACGGAAAGAAAAACTAAGCCAGCAAAGAAATTGCACATGGGATCGACCATCAGTTGCAGGGAGTCTCCGGACGATATCGACGCGGCTCGGCGCTTCATCGGTCCTCCCTTCCCTCCACCGGCCAGGGTTCCGGATCTCCCAGAAGACTGGGACGCGAAAACTCAAGAGACGGAGTCGGGCGCATGTCCGGTAGAAAGAGTCGGGGATCTTCCGGAATTCCGTCAAAACCAACTTCATAGCCAAGCGATTGCAAGCCGGAGCGGACAGCCGGGAACCATACATACCCAGAAGGCTGCACCAGCAAAAAGACAAAATGGCTGTCTGGAGGAAAGGAAAATAGTTCTTGTCGGAGCCGCGAAACCGCTCGATCCCCCGGCTCAAAGGTCGACATGCCCGAAGGTTGATCCAGGGGAAAGATTTTAAACTGGGAATGAGCCAATTCCATCACGATCGGTCGTTTGGTGGTGTCTCGTCCATCGCGAACAAGACGTATCCCCCGATCCGCACCCAAAGCTCCTACTTGGGCTGCCTGGGCCTCACGTACCTGACGGTCCAAGGCCTCGTGCTTCTCCCGTGCACCGCGGATATCCGAATCTCGTTTCTGTAGGTTTTTTTCAGCAGTTTTCACCTGCTCCCCTAAGTCCTGCAAACCCCTCTCCGCCAGACACTGGTCCAAAGTCTTTTCCCCGGATGCATCGGGACCTGAGCCTGAGGACAATCCTTGCAGCCGACGTAACAGGCGGCGGATTTCACGGGGAGAAAGGGTTGCCCACTTCTCTTTTTCGGAAAACTCTTCGGCTTTTCGCTGCTCTTTTTCACGCTCCAGCAGCTGACCACGCAACTCCGCCTCCAAAGCGGGTTCAGACCGCTTGGCCGCCCCAGGAAAAAGCGGCGACCCCTCATCCAGATAGGTCGTAAGAAACATCGTGATCAGGACAAGCACCCCGCTCAGGGCTGTGATCAGATCCAAAAAAAGATAAAGACTGAGCGGAGGAACCAGAGACGCTCGGGAACGAACCGACATTCCGGTCCGCCCTCCGTCTTAGGAGACGCTCCGAGTGCCCGAAAGTAACCGCAGTTTGGAAATGACATGGCTTTGGCAATAGTCATTGCACTCGTCAAGAAACTGCAACTCGGACTTCTGCCGAAAAGCCACCCATATCTGAATGATGAGAGCAAAGACCAAAGCCACCAACGTCGTGCCGAAGGCGGTCGCCAAACCACCCGTGACCTGAAGCAGGCTCTGCTTGATTGTATCCAAAGAGGCATCTTGGCCTTGGAGAACACCCGAAAATCCACCGATCGCAAACGCCAAACCTTGGGCCGTCCCGATAAATCCCAAAACGGGCATAGCCCAAACAAAACCCTGAATGAGGGTGTAGCTGTTGATCAACGCATTTTCATCATCCTCCGCCTGACCCCGTAGGACGGACGAAACTTCACTGACTTGCCCCAAATGATGCAGATTGGACAATCCCCTCTCGATCCGATTCAGCAGCAAGAACTGTCCCGGAAAATCAACCAGACCCTGAATTCGCTCCAGCACGGCCCTGGCCGTCTCCTCAGTCAAAACAAACTCGGGATGGGCAGGCACCACGGCCCACGCCATCGCCTTTTTCTGCAACCGTAATTTCATCGTCTTGAGAAAAAGAAAAGCCACGCTCCAGAAAAAGAGGGTCACCATTGGAATCACCGTCCAAAGGTTTTGCGCACGGAGAAAAGCTTCGCTCAGGGGGTTGAGCATGGGAAATGTGCGATGAACTACCCATACCCCGGCATAAAAAAGGAGGGCGAAGACGCCCCCCAGGGTTGAGGTCAGAACCAGATTGACGGCAGTGAACCGGCCAGCCTTAAACCCAAGCTTTTGCTCCCAGCCCATTTGGCTCCAGCGATAAGTGGCCCCTGAAGACATTCGGTCTTACTTTGGAAAGCAATCCCCCCCACGTCAATGCCGGCTTCCGCGCTCGGCATTTTCTCCAAATAATACCGGCAGGTACTTTTGGGCCCATGCTTTACCCCAATCCTCCGGAACCCGCCCGCTCCGGATTGCTTCTTCCAATAACTTCTCTGGGCTTCGCGGCATGAGAAAAAGCGGACTAAAAGGACGAACTTCACTCACCGTCTGCCACTTGGCACCATTATACCGCCAACCAATGGTCACGCCGCCTTTTCGGCCTTGCCCAACAAGCTTTTGTCCAGTTTCAAGATTGGCCAGCCTCTCGAGACTTTGCGCTTCACCCTTATCATTCGCCCAACCTCCAAAAGACAGCCCTTCACGCCCCGCCCGACTCCATAGCTGAGAGGCAAGTTTTGCCTCGTCCGCCAGTCGTGGGGAATTGCCCGTTGAAAACGCCTTTTCCCAATCAGGATCCAGCCCAGTTAAATCCTGCTTAAGCCAGACTCCCGGCTCCACCGTACCCCAAGCAGACCACGAAGAAGTCAAAGACCGCAGAGTCGGTGAGAAAACAAGACCGAAACGGAGGGGATCACGCAATACGGTGGCAAGTTTCCACACTTTTCCTCCCAGATAAGCCCGGGCCAAAGGCAAAGTTCCCGACTGATCCCCCAGGAGTTTCTCCAGAGCCTCATGAATCGGTGCCCGCCCCAAGGGGGAGGACGAATCGCCTGAGAGCGCCCTCTCCAGATTGTCTCGCACGGCGTGCAGTTGCTCCGAATTAACCTCGGGCTTGAATTGAACTTGGCCTCCGAATCCGACCAGCAGCTTCTCCAAGTCCTGACGAAATCCCATTAAGGCCTGGCTGCGTGGCCGTTTCTCGAATTTTACCGATTCGTCCCTCGCACAATCTTTGGGGATAAAGACCTCGCCCTCCCCATAAATGTAAGGACTCTCCGTGCCGATCCCAGGAATAAGCTTTAATTTTCCTCGAGCATACAGCCGGTACCGTTTCTCGGAATTGTTGGCCAAGGGGACTTCATAGGTCCAGATGTCATGCAGAAAGTCATCTTCCGCAATTTCACGGAGCATGGACTCCTCCGCCGCCTCAAGACGGGAGGGAAAAAGCCGGGCCGCACCCCCGACCAAACCAGCCGGAACGGGGGACTCCCAAGGCAGCCAAAGGGATCCCAGCACGTCGTTTTCCGCCACCCAATCTTTCAGGGTCTGGCTGATTTTTTCTTTTTCAGCGGGAGGGGTGCATAGGTTTCCCGCCAATCTCTCAAGCGCCTGTCGGTACTCGGGGACCGTGGTGGCCGTAGTGAGCGACTGCCGAGCCTGAAGAAAATCTTCAATCCGGGTGCGAGTCTCCATGATTCGTGCCAGCAGGTCGGTGAACTCCTTTTCCAAATCCTCCGGCATGGCCAACTCCGGTTCCACCTCCTGCCTCCATGTAGTTCCCGCGGCCAACATGTCCATCATGAGTTGGAGCTTGTCCGCATCTTCTTTGCGGTTTTGGTTGGCATGCTCCCAGCTGGCAAGCTCAGCCGCGATCCGTTTCATATCCTCTCGCAGACCTAGGGCCCGAGTCTCCCGGCTCTCTCGGCTTTCCGCACGCAATTCGCCCAAAGCACGGACCCTTCTTTTCTCCAAAGGGCCCCTCCATTGCAGATGCACGGATTCGATTTTTTTCTCAGAATCCGCCCAATCCTTCCAACGCTCAGAAAGATTCTTGGTGCGGTCTGTTGAGTTTTTCTCCAAACAGAGCAACTCCTCCTCGGCTGCCTTGCGCACCTCTTTTTCCCGCTCCAAAAAGGACTTTAACTTGGCCAACTCGGCAGCTCCCCGTGCCTTCCCGCCGGCACGAACTGCCTCCCCGCTCGATAGCCAAGCTTCTGCTGCATCCACCTGCCGCCCTGTAATCATACGGTCGATCTCCCGCAGAAAGATTTCCTGACGGATCTCCTCCTGTTTCCATTGAATAACCCCAATTGCCGCCAACCCTGCAACTACCAGTACCGTCACCGCCATGACCCATTTTCTTTTTTGGGCCTTGCGCAAATCCACCTCCAGCAGTTCCACCTCTCGTCTCAATCTTCGGTGGATGGACTCTGGCCAGACCGCCCCACCCGGTCCGGGCATGGCCAAGAACCCCTGGAGAAGATCCAGAGAATCTCGGAGACGTGCCGCCGGTCGCCGGGTTCCTTCCCGACGCAGGCCCTCCAAGGCATCCAGCTCCCGGTTCACCGTCTCCTCTTGTCTCCTCAATCCCTCCCTCTGCTCGTCTTCCAGCCGGTTTTTTCGGACCCACTGATGTAAATCAGACCACACATGACCGCCGGGAGGGCGCGCTCCGGCCTCCTCCAATTCTGCCGAAGCCACCTCCAGCAGACGTTCGACTTCCCGCCAATCCCCCCCGCCACGCACTTCCTCCATCTGTTTCAACTGATGTCGCACCCGCTCCTCAGCCTCCGCCCGCCTCATCTCGAGTCGCCGTAACTTCGCTGCTTCGTAAACCTCGGGACGATACTTGGGATCGAGCCCCAGCTGCTCGAATTTTTCAACTTCCGCCGCCAAGGCCACCTCGTCGCCCCCCGCCAGCATGGCTTCCAACCTTCTTAGGCTCAGCTCGCTCTCTTTGCCCAAAAGCTTGCCCCGCTCCCCCATCGCCCATGCATCCCCCGGTCGCCGCCGCAGGATGGTCGCTAAAACCTGCAGAGCCGCTGGCCGATTCCCGGCTACCATCGCAGCCCGGAAAGACTGAACCAGCGCCGGGTCGGCTTCTTTACCCTTCGCCTCTTGAAAAGCTTTTTGTAACATCTGATGTCCACGAACATCAGGAGGCTCCGAAATAGGCCAGCCTTGCTCCTGACACCGCTTGTTCCAGGCATCAAACTCGCTGAAATACAGAGCGCGGATTTGTTCCGCCAACGCAGGTTCCGCCTCGCTCAAATCCAAGGCTCCGGCCAAATCTCCACGGCGCAGACTAACCTGGCACTCCTCGATACGGCGATTGGCCTCGCGGCAAACTTCGGCCAAATCACCGGCAATCTGCGCCCCCCCCGGCTCACTGCCTTGCAGCACTCCCTTAACGCGACGAATCAGTCTTTCGATCCGGATGATCGTCATGGGGGAATCTATTGAATTAGCCGAGCGATGGCCTTCGTGTCGAGTTGTACTTCCGCCCGAATGCCATCGATGCTGAGAATTCGGGCAAAGATTTCGCCCGGAGTGTCAACCGTGGTTGGACGGGACCACCATTTCCGATAATGTTCATCGATTTTTTGAAATTCATCGAAGCCGGGGAGGCCCTCGGCCCCTTTGAGTTCAGCTTTTGACCATTGAATCTTCTGCTCCAATTTCTCGGGATCCACGCCCAGTGAGAGCGCCAACTTTCGCAGCGCTGCCTGGCGCATGCCAAAAACACGAGACTGGTGCTGCTTAAAGCGGTCGATCCAAACGGCACCTGATTCCTGAGGAGCAATCGTTATCGGCTCAAACTGCTGATCGTTCCAAGGGGGAAAATAAATCACGATCGACCAACGATCAGGATCCAGAAAGATGTTTTTCGCGATATCATCCAGAATCTGCTCGGGGGCTTGGCCATGCACCGGCACAAGTCGCTCTGTAGCCCTTTGGTACGGATCAGGAAGATAGACGAGTCCGATACGGGAACTCGGCACGAACACGCTCCACGATGTTCCTTGCTTGGAAGCCCTTCTGGAAAAATCTTGGCCTAAAAGAATTGCGATCGACCCACTACCACCACTCAGCCCTCGAACAATTCCAACATGATCTCCATCGGATACCTCCATGAGCTTGATCTCCTCATCGATATCCCTAACCGACAGGCTTTTCTTATCGTAAATAAGATGCAGGTTTTGGATCGGTTCTTCACCCCCTCCATCAAGCCACAGAGCTTTTGCCAAAGTCTGCCCCGTGGTTTCAAGGGAAGATGGTTTGTGCACCTCTAAGGCAGCAGGTGCAGGCAACGGGATATTTGCGTTTTGAGGAGCCGGCTCAGACTCTTTTCGCTGGGAATCAGAAACCGGCAGATTCCTGAAAAATAGGAATCCGACAGCACCAGCACTGGCCAAGAGGATGCCTATAAGAGCCAGTGGCTTCCACCGTGACCTGTTTTCAGGCTCCCTTCCCAATCTGGCTTTTTGGGGGACTCCCGTTTCAGAAACTGAGCTCCGCGGGGTGGCAGGTCCAATCCGTGCGACCGCCCGACCCTGACCGCTTCGGGCCATCTCAATATCTTCCGCGCGTCCCTTGGGTTCTTTTCCCCGACAATCCTCGATTCGGAGAATGGAGCGAACTCCGGACATCGGGGCCACCCCCGCCCAATGGATCCGTCCACTCCAAAGACAATCCTTGGAAACCGGATTGGCCGCCCCCCCCACATCCATCGTCGCCAGCCAACTTCCTCCCCGTCGCGTGTTTTCCATCAACGCTGTGCTTTCTCCCATCAGTCGGAGTATCTTCGGGGATGAGAGACCCTCGGACTGCCATCCCACCGGCGATGGCATCTGAGATGCGGAGGCCGCCCAGCCGGCATCGCCCGTTTGCCGTTTCCACTCAAGGGCTGGCAGCCCGATCTTGGCCAGATGGAGAAAAATATTCGCATTCCGAGGACCTTCCAACTGGACAGGAGTTCCCGACCATGAGTCCCTCCATCCGTTCCATCCCAGCAAAATTTCGACAGGCTGCACCTCGGGAAGATCCTCAGAAATCTCCAGCACTAAATGATGAATCAGGTAGTGCCTACGACCTGTGAAATCCAAGCCGGCATCCAGCCCGCGGGATAACACCCTCCATTTCGTTCCCCCGAGGGATAGGATCCGGTAGGAAAAATAAACTGGGGAATCCCCCTTTGGCTCATGGGTAAAGAGACTTCTGCGTTCCAGAGCCGCCACTAGATCCTCCCGCATACCCCGGGTCTGCGCGACGGTGCAATATCCCGAAGCACCGGCTCTCAACCCGCGGGGGGCGCTAGTGTAGATGAGTTCGAGTGCCACTTGCCTTCAGCTCGCCGGTATCAATCCGGGGGCGAGTTGATCCAACACCCACAGAACAGGCGCCTCCGCCAGCCAAGGTTGCAACCTCCTCGGATCGGGAGCCACGCCCCGGGAGGTTCGTAGCGGAGTGTGACCGAAAGAGCTGACCGGGAAATAGAGGGTTTGGGAGCTTAAAGCATCCAGACGAGCGGTGATCTCCGGACAATATTTCTGCAGAACGTGACGGGTCAGAGAGGAATTATGTGCCAAGGCACCACGATCCAGCTTGCCCCCTTGGACTACGGGCTGAAGAGCCTCACGTCCCCCAACCAGTTCGATCCATGCATCGCACTTTCCCACAATCACCCCAAAGGGAATCGCCAAATCGTCCCGGGCGGCATGGCCACGGGCACGGGCAAAACGGACACGCATCTCGTCCAGAATGATATCCTGGATGTCCGGCACGTCGTGGGACTCCAACTGGGGATCTGATCCCGGCTTCAGATGTTTTCGAAACTCCGTGCTCACCAGAGGATCAAAAAGAAAAAGAACGGAGGAAGCCTCTGTCACATGCAGGGCCCCCGGACTTTCTTCCACGGAAATCCCCGGCATGAAATGTTCGCCCGCGTTATCGTAAAAAACGAAGGCGGCCTGTTGTCCGCCAGATTGGGTCACACGGTAAGTGAAGGGCCGTGGCATAGCCACCACCCTTCCCGAGCGGTGGACATCCGTATACATCACCCCGCCCAGACTGGTTTTCTCCAATGCGGCACTCTCCGCATCAGGTGCGGCAAAAAGACGGTTCCGCAAGTCGTTCAGCGGAATATTTCCGGTTGGATCCAAATCCTCCCATCGAACCGTAAAATCCCGAGCCATGATTTGGGACATGATCCGGGCCAAGATTGCCAGATAGTAGGATTTGCCCGAGCGCTGGATGCCCACCAGGGAAACAATATGAAAAGGGAGACGGAATAGATCAAGGGGCAGTTGATGCCGACAATGAGGACAGGCCAAATCGCGGCAAGCACACCCCATCTCATCCATGGGGAACCCCTGTTCATCAAAGTTCCTCGGTAGAAACCGCCGCATCGCCGCCTGTCCAAGGAGCGGATCCCCACGCAGATCCTCATGACAGGATATGGCCATGACTTCCCCGGGACGAAAAGTCATCCAGCATTGAGGGCAGCGCCCCTTGATGCCTGTGAAGGACTCCGCCGGTTCTGCCGTCGCCGTAGCGGCGGCTTTGGCTTCCGTCGTGGCCCAGTTGTCGAGGTTGAAACGCGGGCGGGAACCAACCACCCGATAGAGAGAATTCGGTCTGCGGGATGGATTTTGCCGGAATTCTCGGCGCAGCTCCTCCGTGGAATAGACTGGTCCGGAATCGGGACCCTCCTCTTCCGTGGCCTCAGTCCAACGAATAGGTCGGCAAGCTTCCGCACGACTCGAATCCCGTGTGGAAAAAACCAGCAATGGTTGTCCTTGCAACAAAAAGCCGTGCTCAGCACCAGGAGAAAGTTTCATGACCCCAGCCATCAGGGTTCCGTCTGCCAACGCCAATTCCGCACCACGGGGTTGGATCAAAAGGTGGCTTCCGGAGGGTTGTAGTTCAGCCAACACGTCGGGTAATCCTGGCTCCATCAACCGAAGATCGGCGGAAACTCCTCCACCAATGAAAAAAGGGAAACGCTCAATCGGTACCCCAAGACCGCTATTGGGATCCAAAATAATCCAGCTGGCACTCACCGAATGGGAGCCTCGGAAAACAAGGGTTGGATGGCTTCGCCGGAGGCCTTATTCATCAAAATTTGAAACTTTAGTTAAATTCCTTTGGCAGCCAGGGTCAAGTACCCACACAGACAGGCCAAAATTCCACTCATGGGAGAAAGTGCAATTCGCCATCTTTTCCCAAAGCACGAAAACGGGCTCGGCTCCAAGTTTCATAGCCAACATGCCTCCAGCGTGGGCCCTTTCCTCGCCCACACCAAGGGGAAAGATGTAAAATCAATTCATGGATTTTCTTGTGTTGTTTCAGGCTTTTTGCGGTTTCCACCCCCCCCTCGACCAACAATCGACACACCCCCCTTTGATAAAGATCTCGTAAAACCTCCGACCACTTCTTTCTTCGATAAACCACTGTGCGATCGCGATACCGATCCCGAAAAAGATTCGCTCCCTTCGGCAACTTACCCGACCTCGTTACCACCACCCGCCACGGCTGCCCCTCACCGACATTTCGACTTTCTGCAGAATGTCGAAATGTTCCTCGGACGGTTAGTCGTGGATTATCTTTTCGGACCGTCT
>Ga0164294_10004327_pt1 | contig 12403 bp, 12 predicted proteins | sample GEODES005metaG_FD_111479 | JGI IMG/M metagenome (GOLD analysis project Ga0164294, IMG submission 111479) | Oligotrophic lake water microbial communities from Sparkling Lake, Wisconsin, USA - GEODES005 metaG | ecosystem: Environmental > Aquatic > Freshwater > Lake | place: USA: Sparkling Lake... | reverse complement strand
TCAGGCCGCCGCCGAGGCCGCCGCCGAGGCCGCCGCCGAGGCCGCCGCCGAAACTTCCACCCATGGCCCCACCGCCGCCGCCGCCGCCGCCGCCGAGGCCCGAAGTGCTGTCTGGGCCTCCGCCTAGGCCGCCGAGGCCGCCGAGGCCGCCGAGGCCGCCGAGGCCGCCGCTCGAAGGCACGCTGCGCGAACGCATGAGCACGATGTCGCCGCCCAGGCTGCCGCCCAAGCCGCTGCCCAGACCGCTGCCAAAGCTGCCACCCATGCCGCCGCCGCTATCGCCGTTGCCGCAGCCATTGCCGCAGCCATTGCCGCCACTGTTGCCACCGTTGCCACCGTTGCCGCCGCCGCCCTCGCCTCCATTGCCGCCCGCACCGCCGGACCCGGCCAGCAGCTGCTGAGCATATTGTGAAGTGATCTGACTGACGAACCGCTCGTCTGAAGATAGACGAGGCAGCCCGACGCCGCCGAGGCTGCCGCCCAGAGCGCTCGCCAGCGCACCGGTACTGAATCCGCCGGACAGGCTGCCGCCGAGCCCTCCCGCGAGCCCCGCACTCAACGAAGTCGCGCCGAGGCTGCTTGAGAGATTCGCCGCGAGGCTGCCGCTGCCGAGGGGTCCGCCGCCGAGAGCACCGCCAAGCCGGCCGCCGAGCCGGCCGCCGAGCCCGCTGCCCGCCGCAAGGCTGGCGGCGAGGCTCCCTGAGAGCCCTCTCAAATCTCCCGCCAAATCTCCCGTGAGCAGACCGCTCAAGGAGTGGGCGCCGCTTCCGAGCCCGCTTCCGAGCCCGCCGCCGAGCCCACCGCCCAGGCCGCCATTCAGGCCGCCGCTTAGAGCGCCACTCAGGCCGCCGCTCAGACTGCCGAGGAGTGCACTAGAGCCAACGAGGCCATCCGCGCGATCCTGCGGCGAGGGTTAGGGGGCGCACACGCTCAGTCGCGAGTGCGTGGAGCTTTGGCAAGAATGAGGGTGCACGCACTTCACTAGCCCCCCAGTTGGGGCAAGGGCAGGGGCAGGGGCAGGAGCAGGGGCCGAGTGGAGCACAAACATGCTTGTGTCGGGGTTTCGGACGTGATTGTGCGTGATTGCATCCTAAATCACGGCCGATAACGAGGCCGCCGTGCGTGTGTGTGCGGGGTGACTCGGACCTTTGCGAGCATCGCCGCGAGACGTGAATTCAGCTCGTTGCCGCCTCCCGCCGCGGGGCCAGCTGATGAACCCTTGTCTGGCCCCTCGCTCTCCATGCCGCCGGCGCCGCCGCCGTGCAGCCCATTGGGGTTGCGCAGGTGCCGCGTGAGCGGGAACATGTCGCGCATCCCCCCGATGCTGGCTCCCAATCCAAAGTATGTTGGCAGGGAGAGCGAGCGTGCGAGCGATAGGTTCTCCCCCATGGGTGGCACAGGCGTGTGCGCCGCAGCAGCCTCCCCAGCCTCATCTTGGTCGCTCAGGTCCTCCATAAAGTGCGCGAGGGCGGGCCAAGACGCGAGCTGGTCGAAATTATCATCGGCGCCGCCTCCGCGTGGCCCGCCCGCACCTTGCGGGTAGCCCGTGTGAGCTTCCCGCGCGCCTTGGTCCGGCATGGAAGTCGTCGAAGGCATAAGATGAAGAAGGCTGAAGATGAAGAGACCTTCGACAGAATGCCAGATTTTTTCCATTGGCAAGGAAGTTTCGTCCGGTTCGCAGCGTGCGTTCCAGTCGGGGTGTGCAGTGATTGGAGTGCACGACCCACACGTGCCCCTCGCTTTGGACTGACATGACCTACCGGTACTTGGTCTTGACCTTGACTTGACTTGCATTGTCAAGCGGGACGCGTCCACCAAGAGCATGGACGCGAGCGTCGACTTCCTCCTATCGCGCCTCGAGATGGAGTACCGCATGGTTGTGGCCGCCACGCGGCCACCCGCGCAGGCTGAGGCATCATTGCTCGAGGACGAGGAGGCTCAGGCAGATGCAGAGGCGCAGGGCTACGCAACGATTGGCTTCGACAATGAGGATGACGAGGAGGGCGAGGTCGTGGACGCCGAAGGCTACGCGTGCATGGGCGACGAGGCAGAGGAGTCCGACGACGATGGTATGCCGCGAGCTGCAGCATCCGATGATGACGCAGAAAAGGAAAATACTGTTGATGCCAGCGGCGTGCCAGCGGTTTTGGAAACAGCGACAGGGGCGGCTCCTGTGATTGAACTCGTCGCCGCCTCTCCCATCGCAATTGTGGTACGGTTGATCTTTGGCAGCGTGACCGCAACCGCGTGGGCGTCGGCAAAGACCGGGGAGGAGCCTGCTGCTGCTGATGCCGAGCCATGGGTGGTCGAGTTCCCACCACTTGCCGAGGCGCCGGCGGCGGCAGCGCCATTGCCACCCGGCCGGGCCGACGCCATCCGCCACGTTATGGCCGGGCTGACGCTGGCGCCGCCGCCGCCTGGCTGGGCTAAGGCAGTGCCAGAAGCTGTTTGGAAGCATCGCCTCCTAAGCGCCGCGCAGCGCCGCGCAGCGTATGGGCACGACGGACTGTGAATTTATTGTAACCCGAGGACATCTCCTGTCTCTCGTTAGAGCTTAGACTTTTCCAGCGAGCGAATTTGGCATGAATTGAAGGGATCCTGCGTATTAGTCGCACAAATAAGAGCCCACACGCCAATGCAAAGACGCGACGAAGCGAATCGGAAATCGCTCCCTCGGTCGGTGCAATGGGTCGGTATGTAGCCTGGAGGGTGTGGAAAGTGGAATGAAATTGTGTGTGCGATTCGCAACACCTAATACACGACGGCAAGTCTCGGTTACCGATTTCTACACCGTCAATAGTGTCGTGTGTCGTCTGCGAGATCATCATGTCAAACCTTCTTCCCAACACCTCCGGTGAAGAGCTGCTGCACGCCTTCGGCCGGGCTCACATCCCAGCTTTCAATGTGGCGAACGATGAGGCCGCTCTGTTCATCAAACTCGTGGAGCACGCCCCATGGCCATGCGAGCACAGGCTTCCAAGGCAAGGCGAGGCGCAGCTTGACCAGCAGCTTCGTGCTGTAGCGCGGTGGGCTCCTCTCGATTTCGGTGGAGAGGACGCGCGTCGACGACTCGGTGATGAACCCGCCCGCCAAATTAGACAAGTTTTCGACAAAGCGCTGCCTGCCCTTGAAAGATACGAATGGGTCCGCAAATTCACACTCCTCATCGTAGAGCGCTTCATCCATGACACCCGTGAGAAAGTAAGGCCTTGGATCGCTCGGCGAGCCATCGTAGTCCATTTTGAGCCGTGAAATGGCCTCTTCGAGCGTTGACGGTGCGCGCTGCGCAGCACGTGCCGATGTTACATCGACCCCACGCACCGCTTTTGCCATCTTGCCAAAGAGCTCCGCGCCAAACCAAACGCTCTTCACCGCGAGATTGGGCTCATCGGCCTCCTTCATGGCGCATCTGATGGATGAACGCCGTGCAGCGGGCCCGCCAATCAGCAGCGCGGTGACGAGCGACGCGAAGGATAGCATCCCGTGCCGGCCGCGCCTCGACTCTGCGCTGTCGCGAACTCTGCTGTGAACTCTGCTGCTGCTGTGAAACGCACGACGCGCACACTCTCCTGACCCCCTAGCACATGGCCTCTGTGAAATCTCTTTCAGCGCCCAACACAGCGCGCGTGAGCGTGATGCGTGGGCGGCTGTGTACTCAATTGGTCAATTACCGCGCGTATATACTTGTACGGCTTCGAAAACACCGCGGGGGAGCCGGGACAGACACGGGACACACCGGTTCAAAAACACCGGGAGGTAACACAGTCCCGGTACACAAAACTCCAGGGCAAAACTAAGCAAAACTCCGCGAACGTCATTCCCACCAAACCGGGCCACGTCCCCGATGCAAACCGAACTCTGCCCGCACTCCGACCGTCCGACGGAAACGCAACCACACGTGCGAAAACGGCAAATCGAATCGGGAACGAATCTCGTCGGAATGAAGACCGTGGTCTAGTAACCTTCTTGCAGGCTTGCAACGTCTTTTGCCGACTCTCGTAATCGTTTGAATTTAGATTGAGGACGTGCAGACAGCCTGACAGGACACAGGTACACGTGTCGAGCGTAGGAGCGTACGGACGGCTTCTCGGCTTGAGCCATGAGCGGGTTATCAGATCTCGGTCGGCGACCAACATCGCGACCATATCGTATCCACCAAGCAAGGACCACCACAACCAGCACCACCACAGCACCAGCACAGCACCGGCAAACCGCATGTACGGTCGTCATGTGCACCGCTTCCTCTCGACTCACACAGCTTTCTGACTCACAGCTCGTCTTTGGGGGCCTCGTTCTTTTGGGGCTCGGGCATCGCCCTCTTGGCGCGGTCAGACTGCTGAGAAACACGTCGTGCCATCGCCGGCGTCGGGAGCGGCTCGTCTTTGGGGGCCTCGTGCTTTGATGGCTCGGGCTTTAATGGCTCGGGCATCGCCATCGGGAGCGGGCCATCCTTAATCAGCGGATTGTCTTCCTGATTAGGATCGCACTCCTCGTCCTTTGGTGGCTCGGGCATCGCCATCGGGAGCGGGCCATCCTTAATCAGCGGATTATCTTCCTGCGTGGGATCGCCCTCCTCGGCTACCTTCTGCATGTTCTGGATGTAGGCTGGCACACGACTTCTCTCCTTCTCAAGGCGCTTCAGCTCCGCCTCATATTTCTCCCTCTCTTCCTCATCTTCGAACTTGGGCTCTGGGGGGCCGGGGTCCTCTTTTGGCAATCGCCCAGCGCGCTTGTCAAGGATGGTTTGGATCATATGCTTGGCACGCTCCTCGTGGGGCACTTTGTTGGGCCACATCTTGTTTCGGGACACCACATCGAGGAATTCTTTGAGCTCTGGCTGGGTGATGATTCGGTCTCCATCCTCGTCGATCGCGTCGAAGGTGAGGTTGTACCACCCACGTCCGGCATACCACTCAGACCACCCTTCTCCCTCGTCCTTCTCGAGCGCAGCGGAGAGGGTCACCTGGATCTCCAAAAAGTGGTACAGCCACGCCTTGGCCTCCTCTTCACTCCACACGCGGTCGCCGTCGTCATCCACTATCTGGATGATCCACTCAGCGTCGTGGCCGTTCACGCCGCGCTTCGTGCCAACGTATCGCTTTGTGCGTTCGGGCGCGTTCTTCGACACCATGCCCGTCATCTGCATTACGCCTTGCGCGTTCACGAGCGCCACACTGGCAAGCAGCACGAGCAAGACACGTGTCATCGCACAAGAATCTTGAAGAACCGTTTGACGATGAGGAATGCAAACAAAAAGTTCAGTTTTTTCATGTGTGAATGTGGAGTGGAAACGTGTGGAGAACTATTGATGCGGAAAACATGTCGACAATTGCATCTTCGAAGAATCTCGCCGTGGACGCCCGCGGCCCATCACTCTCGGCGCACACAGCGGGGAGTAAATTGCGCGCTATGCTTGGGGAAGAAGCCATCGTCGTCGATGATGATGCGGAAGCGTTCGACCTCAATGTCCGACGACTGCAAAAAAAGAGTGGCGGTGGCAGCGTGCTCAATCTCATTGGGTCAGAGGATGGAAACAGGCAGAGGGAGCTGGACGGAACGGGCAAGTTGCTTGTTGGCGACGCCCTGTCTTCTCGCTCTGATTCCACATCTTTAGGGCGAGGGGCCAGTTTCTCTGGTGAGATGCTTTCAAGCGACCCAGGCGTCAAAGATATCACGGAAGTGATCGGTGCAGAGCTCAATGGTCTGGGCACCTCAAATGTCAAAGACTTCATGTTTCGTGCGTCTGCGAAGTCCTCGAGCGCACGCGTGCCCTCAGCTGAACCCGCTCCCGTGCCGCGTCTCACCCATGTGTATTCGTCTCGTCGTCGCAGAGTTCACGTGCGAAAACCCAAAGTGCCGCGCCGAAATGTCTATCTCTGGGACCATGATGCGTGACGCTGCGCTGGAGGACATGCGCAAAAAGCAGAAGAAGAAGGGCTTTCTGAGCAAATTTCTGGGCACGGACAAAATTTCGGTCGGTGTCGAGTGCGCCAAGTGCCAAAGGGTTCACAATCTTGCGATTCCCGACGGCGTGCTCGGATAAAGCGATCGTGTTCCACGCTGGAGGTTGGGGAGGAGGAGGTCCGATTGTGCTGTGGGCCGCTGCGGCGCGCGGTTGGGCCATGTCGCAACGATCTTATGCGAACTTTTGGCGCATCGCATGGATCTCGTTCGATCCGACGTATCCCCATCGCGAGCGCGGTACCGTGATTTGCGCCGCCCCGCTCCGCCGCCGCCGCGCGCGACGGCCCGCACCACTGTGCAACACGATAATCGACACGAATGGACAGATAATGCAGACAGTGTCTATGAGCTGGCTTGCAATCGAGTGAGTTTCTTTGACGCGCACATTCCGCGCATACGCCATACCGCGCCCCCGTGAGCGCGCCCGCCGCGCGCACCTCCGTGTCGGCTCTTCGGATCGGCGTCAATTGATCGGCGTCCGCGGCGCGGGCGCGGGCGGTGTCCGCGCGGGCGCGCGGGCGGGGCGGCCTCGAGCTCGGACGCGTTCGGCCGTTGACGCATGACGGTTGACCGGTTTCGGTCCGACCGCGCGAGTCAGCACTCCCCCCCCCTGCCTCTCGCGGTCCTGCGTACACCTGAGCTAGATCTTTCCGACACATGTGATTTTTCCGACACAGACAGTTAGCCATGCAGACCCCTCCGTCGTCGCATGAGTGCGGTACCGCCCGCGACGAGCGCGCTTACGAGCGGCTCTTCCTACCCTACGCCCTCGCGATATGATTCACCGCGTCCGCCGGCGCCGCGTGTCACCCCTGCCCCAATTCATATCAACGCACCCGCCGCACACACGGCCAGACGACAGCTCTCCTTGGCGAGAAGGAGAGGCTGAGGTCTTCATGGGGCTGCGTGTCGGTTTGAGCGGCTCACGTGCTCACACAAACGAGGGGGACGCACGATCTCGCGTTGAGATCTCGCGGCCATGCTGCGGACACCGTGCCGCCCAGGCCAACGGCCCCCGGCCCATCACTCCGTCTCAGGCGGTGAGGACGACAGTGGGGGGCGCGTCCTCCTCAGTAGCACTCTCGTAGTCGGACACCCTAGAAGAGGGCACGGCGTCGACCGACGGCTCGGACGGCGCCGGCTTGAGGGGCTCCTCCTCCTTCAGGGGGAGGAGCGACTTGCCCTCGGCGACGATGGCCGAGCCGACGCGCTTGAGGCGCTCGAGGAAGTCCTGCAGTGAGAACCCCTCCACCTTGTACAGCTCGACGCCCGATTTGGCCTCCGTCTCCATCTGCTTCAGCAGGGAGGAGGACATCGCGGCTACTTTCTGCTTGACGGCCTCGAGCTCAATGGCCGATGCCATCCCGTAGCCCTGCGCGACGAGCGCCTTCACCTGCGCCATGTGCGTCTCGAGCTCTTCCGCCAGCGCCGTCGCCGCCGTCTTCACCTTGTCCGCGCCCTTCTGCGCCGCCGCCGAGGCGACGACGGGCAGCTCCTTAATGAGGCGGGCCATGTCGGCCTGGAACTCGGCCGTCTTGACGTTCCACTGCTCGCGGTACGCCTTAACCTTCTCGTACTTGATCAGGTCGACGGCCTTCTCCTTGAGCGCCGCCACCTTCTCGACCGGGTACTCGCGGGCCTCGTTAAAGGCCTCGAGCATCTTCTCCACCTTCTCAGACTTACGCAGCTCCTCGAGCTTGGACACGTACGGCGCCGCCGTCTCCTTGACCGATGAGATGTACGGCGCGAGGTACGGAGACGCGAGCTCCTTGCCCTCCTCGAGCAGCTGCTTGCGGCCCTGCGCATGTCGAAAGGCAGCCGGGGGTAGCACGGGGAAAATCAGAATCCTTGTCAACAACGGCGGAGTCTCACTCAGGGGCAAATACAGGGGGGGCGAAATAGGACGAATGCGGCGGAGCATACATCGGCATTGCCAGCCTTCTCGATGTAAGGCGCGGCCATCTCCTTCACGACGGTCGCCTTCTCGGACAGGCCCTTGTAAGTGGTCGCCTCAGCCACATATTGAATTACCTTCGTGGCCTTCGCTTCGTCAACCATTTTGGAGAGCAGCTTGTTGGCGCCCGCGCTAACCAGGAGGTCGGCAACAAGCTGCGGGCGCGTATCGACGTCGGTATACAGCTGGGAGACGGTCGTCTTGATGTCGGCGAGCATGGCGACCTTGACTGACGCCTCGATTGAAGGAATCTGTGGCGCTGAGCGAATCTGGGATTTTCTGTTGGTGTTCTCTTTTCGCGATTAGGTTTTTTTGACCTTTTGTTCACACCATGACACCAGATAAAGAAGTTCACTACAAAACGTTGACGAGAGAACCGACCTTGGCTAGCCAAATATGGGCCCTGGGGTCGAGCGTCGAGGGCGGTGGGGACCCACCACGTTACCGGTTACAATCTGCATGTACAATCTTTCAAACGTTAGACTTGACCCCCGGAGCGCGGGGTGGGTACATGTACCGGTAAGAAAGGTCAGCTCTGATTCGACACAGTGCTCATCAACTTTTGTGGCCGCGAAGGACTTTCCATGATGACGGTCCCCTGTACATCATCCCACTCCAGCTGATTTATCTCGTTGGCATAAGAATGGATCGCGCCTTTGATGATCGCGAAAAATGGATCCCGCTGCTTGTCGTCATATGCGTGGCTCAGGTTGGGATAACTGCCTTGTTGATTCCGTTCGTTGGACTGAAGCGCAATGGCGGCGCGGTCATGGGTGGCGCCGACGGCGATGGGTCGGGCAAGGCCGTGGCGAAGAATGGCAGCCCGACCTGCGTGCTGATGGCGTACAACGTGATCGCCGTGGCCTACGCAGTCTTTTGCGCTGCCACAGGCACCATGGCATGGTTCGACGGCACGGTCGCTCTCATAGGTGGCTCGCTTGAGGATCGCATCTACGGTTACTCAGAGCCGTACGCCAAGATCGCTCGGGTGACGCTCGCATACGAGCTCTACAACACGATCGCTGTGGTGGCCATGTCCGAGTACCGCACAGCCGCATACATCGGGCACCACTTTTCGTGCCTCGTCCTCGCTGCGATGTCGATGCACCCATTCTGCCACTATTACGCGACCTTTTTCTTCGGCCTCACCGCCCTCTCCTCGGTGCCGCTGGCCCTCGCCGAGCTCGCCCAGGCGTGCGGCATGGATCGCGTGCAGGAGGCGTGCCGTGTGGCCTTCGCAGTCCTCTTCTTGATCTTTCGCACTGCCTATTGGCCGATCGAGTCTTACAAGTATTGGTCCGATGCCCTCGCCACTCTCAACGGCGGGAATGCCCAGGGAGTCCACTCTTACCCGGCGCACCTCTTTTTGCTGCTCGCCAACATCGGGCTGACAGGGCTGCAATTCTACTGGACGACGCTCATCTTCAAGGCGATCGCTGACAAGTCCGGTGGCGGTGCACCTCCGGCCGTCGAGAGCAAGATGGCCGAGGGCAAGAAGACCAAGAGCAAGAAAGCCGATTGAATGTGCTGGTCTGAGCGTTGGGCCGTTGGCGCGCGCTTCTCACAGGCTTCGGTGTGGTGCCCGGCAGTGCTTGTGCAGCCCGCGATCACTTTAGCACGCGGTTGAGGTCCATACGCGTGTGCAGTGATGTGTGGGTCGCTACGTTCGCAACCGCGCGCACATGCCGGGAACGGCGCTCGGCGGGGCCATGACCGCAGACGGCATACGTCCACGCGCGGCGCGCGGCGGCGCCCCGGCGCGTCCGCCTGGAGGGGTCTGCCCCAATTGCCCCTTAGGCCCCTAGGCGGGCCCGCGATGCGCGTGCCGGCAATCTGCGCGGGGCCCGCGGGACGGTTGCCGATTCGATGGCGCCATCGCGCATGCCGTTGTTATAACCACAGCACATCCCTCCGCCAGGCTCCCCGAGCGGCCCAGCGGCCGGTCCGGTCACGAGGCGAGGTGCCGTGCCTTAAGGGGAAAGGGTTAAGGGAAAGGGCCCGCACACGCGCCTCGACGCCGCGCTCCGCGTCTTGCGCGCGCGCTTTAAATTATAAATACCTGGGACACACATGAGACATTGCAGATTCACATTGACCGTCGGACACCACCCCCGGCCGGGCCCCATTACGATGCTCCTAGATCCCTAGATGCTCCGTACTCCCACCTCCCAGCTTGTTTTTCAGATTTTAGCCCCCACAGAGGATGCGAGCTGCTAGCGAGCTGCGGCCGACCCATCCCGGCGTGCCGTGCACATGCTCGCAACTTCACTGGCACATAGTTGCCGCGGGTGCGACGCATTGCCGCTTGGCCACCTCATTCTCGGTGGCGGACTCGTCGACATGCCGCTTGGCCACCTCATTCTCAGCTGCGCTGCGCTTCCATTCGTCGCTCAGCACCTCGCGCTGCTCGCGCTGCTCGCCGTCGGGCTCGTCATCCTCATCGTCGGGTTCGTCATCCTCATCGTCGGGCTCGTCGTCCTCCTCATCAGTTTGGCCTCCATTGGAGGTAACGACCTCGCGCACCTCGCCCTCGGGCCCTTGCCACGTGCCGTCGAGCAGCTCAGTCCAGTCATGGCCGCCCTTGGCAACCTCCTTCTCGGCATGCTTGAGCCATTTTCGCAGCGTCTTCTCGACCTCCTCCGGCGGCGAGATTGCACCCGCCTCCACCTTGGCGACGCTATCGCGAAGCAAGTGTAGGCTCACACGACCCCCCTCGTCGCGATACGGCAGAGCCGCCGGTGGGAGCAGGAAGCGCGTCGGCTTCAGTTGAGACACATCGATCGTCTCGAGGGGCGCTGCGGTGTAGCTGGGGTTCACCTTCTCCTTGATTGCCTTGGGCGCCTCCGCCGTCGTAACGGCCGGCTTCGCGACCGACACAGACGCCGTCTTGGGCACGATTGCCGTGGTGCTCGGCGTCGTCGCTGCTGGTTTTGGACCGGGGCGCGCACTCGACGGACTGGGCCCGCAATAGCCCGCGCGCAGCTCAGCAGCGCGCCGGTGCCCGAGCTTAAGCGCGAGCCCATTTCCACGAAATCCAGCTGAGAAGCTGTCAATCTCAAGCGGCGTCTTGCGGCGCACCCGCATGACGTCCTCGATGGAGCCGCGCACTAGACCCTGTGCCACGTCATGCAACGAGAGCAGCGCACAACCCTGCGCCTGCGCTTGCGACACCTTTGCGTAGCCTGGCTCCTTGCCCACGAGGAGCACGTCCGTCTTGCCCGACACGCTCGACGTGACGCGCCCCCCGAAGGAGACGAGCATCGCCGTCGTGCGCTCCTTGCCCAGCGACAGGCCCGCCCCGCCCCCCACCTCCGGGAAAATCCCCGAGAGCACAATCGTCTTGCCTGCGAGCGAGTTGGGTCGCCCGTCGCGCCCAGGCACGGGGATGCGGAAGCGGTTCGACGCAACGAGTTTGTCCGATGACGACCCAACGCCCGAAACGGCGCCCGAGGCGGCAACAGCGGCCGGCACGAGCGCCAAAGACGGCGCCGCGCCCCCGCTGGACGAAGAAGGGCCCGAGGTGCGCCCAGCCTTGGCAACCGCCGAGCTGCTGCCAGACGAAGACGCATCGGCCGAACTCGCGATTGCATGCCGGTCCTTGAGTTCGACCTTTCGCGCCCAATTGGCCTTGTTCATGCAGAAGCGCACGACCGCGCGCAGCTCGCCGTCGCTCAGCTCGCCCAGGCCACTCAGCAGCACGGCGCCCATACACTTGAGAGCAGCCGCGAAGACGTGCACGTCCTGGCACTTGGCCGGGTCTGGAAGCCCGAGCCACACACGGTTGGGCACGCGCCAGCACTTGAGGTGGACCCAATTCTGGTAGGACCCAGATTCCATGTTCATCCAGCCAACGCGCAGCTCGTCCTTCTCGATGCAATCATCCTTCAGGCACATAGCTGACCTCGCATTTCCCTTGGCCATGCAGCGCGAGCGGTTGCTCTTGGCCCTCTCCACCCGGTACATGGGCACCGTCTCCTGCGCCGCTTCGGCATAGTACTCCCACGACGGCGTGTTCATCAAGCCATCAAGGGGTGACTTCGCCGTGGGTTGGTTGGCTGCCATCGAAAAACGGTATGCAGGGCTGGCGGTGTCGTAGATGCTACGCAGCGCCTCAAACGCAACCTGTACCTCCCGGAAGGCTGCCGCATCGCCACCCTTGTCTGGATGCGCCCGAAGCGCTGTCTTGAAGTAGGAGCGCTTGATGGCTGCCCACTCACTGGCCAGGTCCGCCGCATCCGCCAGCGCGCTGGGCGAGCTGATTCCGAGGCTGGCAAGGCAGGACGCGATTGTCTTCGACATCGCGCACGGCGGCCCGAAGAGCGCGCGAACTGGCTGTAGTGTGCGCGCGGAGACGAAACACAAACTCGAGATGTCTTGAATCCCTCAAGTCAAGTCAAGTCAAGTCAAGTCAAGTCAAGTCAAGTCAAGTCAAGTCAAGTCAAGTCAAGTCAAGTCAAGTCAAGTCAAGTCAAGTCAAGTCAAGGC
>Ga0164294_10004325_pt1 | contig 12412 bp, 12 predicted proteins | sample GEODES005metaG_FD_111479 | JGI IMG/M metagenome (GOLD analysis project Ga0164294, IMG submission 111479) | Oligotrophic lake water microbial communities from Sparkling Lake, Wisconsin, USA - GEODES005 metaG | ecosystem: Environmental > Aquatic > Freshwater > Lake | place: USA: Sparkling Lake... | reverse complement strand
GGGGGGTGCGCAAGGGGTTTCTCGGGCCTGATCCCGTGCTTCGCGGCGGGAGCTTTGTCGCTAGACCAGCACCCGTTCCGGCGCGCCGACCTCTTCGAGCACGGTGGAGCTGTCGATATCGAGCAGCGGCTTGATCAGGCCATCGCGCAGATCATAGACCCAGCCGTGCAGCTTGAGCGGGCGCCCCGCGGCAAACGCGGCCTGCACGGTCGATGTCTGCGCAAGATGCAGCAACTGATCGCGCACGTTGATCTCGACCAGCCGGTTCACCCGCTCGTCGGGGTCATGCAGGTATTCCACCGCCTCGCGGTGATCATTGAGCACTTCGACGACATGTTCCAGCCAATGCCCCACCGGCCCGGCAGGCAGCTTGCCGAGCGAGGCGGCAATGCCGCCGCAGGCATAGTGGCCGCAGATCACGATGTCGTTCACGCCCAGGGTCATCACCGCGAAATTGAGCACCGCCATCAGGTTGGCATCATCATGCCGCACCAGATTGGCGATATTGCGATGGACAAACAGCCCGCCCGGCGCGGCCTGGGTAAAGTGATCGGGCTGGACGCGGCTGTCGGAACAGCCGATCCAGAGAAAGGCCGGCTTCTGGCCATCGAGACGGCGCTTGAAGAACTCCGGGTCCTCCTCGAGCTGTTCGGCCGCCCAGGCCCGGTTGTGAAGCAAAAGCTGCGGGATTTCCTGCATGTTGGTTCCTGGTCTGGATCGGGTCAGGTGGCGCGCGCGCGGGTCAGCGGAGCGTGAATGCGCGCGGCGGTGTTGCCGCGCGCATCGCCCTTGATGACAACGCGAAGCGAGCGATAGGGCGCGGCCTTGGCGAAGGCGTTGATGATGTCGATATTGTCGAGATCGACATAGTTGGTGGCCGAAAGATCGATCAGCACCGTCTTGCCATCGGGTATCCCGGCCAGCGCTTCCTGCAATTGCGCCTTGTGGACGAAGTAGAGATTGCGGCGCGCACGCACCATCACATCATCGCCGTGATGGATCACCGTGACGGCGTTCTGGATATTGCGCCAGATCACGAAGCTGAGCCCGATGGCGATACCGATGGCAATGCCGATGAGCAGATCGGTGAAGAGGATCGCGACCACCGTGGCCACGAACGGGATGAACTGCGTGAGCCCCTGGCCATAGCGTTCGGCAAAGAGGCTCGGCTTGGCGAGCTTCCAGCCGGTGGCGATGAGGACGGCCGCCAGCGCCGAGAGCGGGATCAGGTTGAGGATCCACGGGATCATCAGCACGCTGAGGAGCAGCCAGACCGCGTGCAGGATCGTCGACATCTGCGACTTGGCCCCCGCATCGACATTGGCCGAACTGCGCACGATCACCGAGGTGACGGGAATGCCGCCCAGCATGCCGGCGACGAGATTGCCGCAGCCTTGCGCCAGCAATTCGCGGTTCTTGTCGGTCACGCGGCGCTGGGGATCGATCTCGTCCACCGCTTTCACGCTGAGCAGCGATTCAAGGCTGGCGACGATGGCGATCGTGGCCGCGGCAATCCACACCTCGCCCCGGCCGACGGCCGTGAAATCGGGAAGCCGCAGGAGCTCGGCAAATCCGGCCATCGTGGCCGGGACCGGCACCGCCACAAGGTGGGTCTGCGCGATGGTGAGCGCGGGCAGGAACTGCTGGAACCAGGCATTGGCCGCAACACCGAACACGACCACCACCAGCGGGCCGGGCAGGAAGCGCCACGGCCCTTCCTTCGGCCGGGCCTTGTCCCACCAGAACAGGAACATCAGGCTGACCAGCGCCACCACGACCGCGCCCCACTGGATATCATCGCGCAGGATATCGGCGACGGCCGAGAGGGTGTTGCCCCCGTCCGGCTGGCCAAAGGCGAAATCGCCGATGGGATCGCCATCATAGCCGATGGCATGGGGCAGCTGCTTGAGAATGAGGATCAGGCCGATCGCGGCAAGCATCCCGGTGATGACCGAGGAAGGCACGAATTCGGCCAGAATCCCAGCGCGCAGGAACGAAAAGCCGATCTGCATCACCCCGGCAAGGCAGACCGCGAGGAGAAACGCCTCATAGCTGGAAAGCCCCTCGATCGCGCTGAGCACGATGGCGGTGAGGCCTGCTGCCGGTCCGCTGACGGAGAGCGGCGAGCGGCTGAGGAAGCCGACGACAATGCCGCCGACGATCCCCGAAACCAGGCCGGCAAACAGCGGCGCGCCCGATGCCAGCGCCACGCCGAGGCAAAGTGGCAAGGCCACCAGCGAAACGACGATCGAAGCTGGCACATCCGACCGCCAGTTGGCCGAAAGCGATTCAATCTTGAGGAACTCAGCCATAAAGGTTCGATTGTCCTGATGAAATGATCAAGCGGCGCAGGGCGGGCGCCCATCAAGCAACGATATTGGCCCCGCTGCGGATCTGCCGCGCGGCCAAGGTTGCAAAAGGACCTTGTGTCCCCCGCTGCATCTTCAAACGATATTGCAAACTATTTCCGTTGAATAACATGGCCATAAACCAGCAATCAAACGACAAAGTGTTGCCAAGCCGCGAAAAAGTTCATCACCGCGCCGCACCGGCATCGCGGCCTTCGCAGGAGAAGCGCTCCCTTCGCTGATCGCACCCAGACCGGGCGGCCGCGACAGCGCGCCTTCAGTTGACCGTCGCATCGAACGTGATGGCAAAGCTCGCCGCAGGGGCCAGCGTGGTGGCGGTCGCTGTGAGCGTACCGGTCACGAACGAGACACCATAAGGGTCTGTCTCGTCGGCCCCGGAGGCGTTGTCGTCTTCGACCGTTGCGGCAGCGGCGCAAGAGGCGCCGCTGCGCGCGGTGCCGGGGGTATAAGTGATGCCGGCGGGGAGCAGATTGGTCGCGGCGATGGCGGTGCTGGCCAGTGTGCCGGGATTGGTGACCAGAATGCAGTAGCGCAGTGCAGCCCCCGGAATGGCCTTGGGATTGGCGGTGTTGACGGGATCGGACAGCACGCTCGAGGTCTTGGTGACGAGGAGCGCCGGCACGCGCGTGTTGGTATAGGTGCACACGATGGCGGTTTCGGCGGCGCCGATGGTGAGTCCGTCTGCCAGATTGGTGTCTGCCGCGCCGGTGCACGAGACCGCGCCGAAATAGCGGCTGGCATTGCCGGCCGCAAGCGTCTCGCCAAGGGTCACCGTTTCGCCCAGAACCACCGGTGTGGGGGCGGCGCTGATATCAAGCTCCCCTGCCGTGCCTGCGTCCGTCGCGAGCGTGCCGATTACCGTGCTGCCGCGCGAAAGCGTGACGGTCGCATCATCGCCCACCGTCGCATCGGCCCATTGCTTGCGCAGGGTCACGCGGCTGTCGTTATCGGTGATGGTGTAGGTGCCCGTCGTCAGCACCGTGCTGCCGCAGGTCGTGGTGTTCGCGATAGTGTAGCCGGTGCCCGCGCTGATCGCGAAATTGATCGTCTCGGCGGATTCCACCGCGGTGTCGTCGGTGACGGTGATGCCGAGCGCGATGGGCGAATTGTAGTAAGTCCCCGCCGGGATCGTGACGGTGAAGGTCGCGGCATTGCCCGGGGTGGTATAGTCGGTACCGCGTGTGGCGGTGCCCCCGGTAATGCTGACGATCACGTTGATCGAGCTGGTGATGCTGCCGGTGACGAGGAGCGTCGCCATGCTGGCGGACGGCACGCTTTCCGCGCCCGTGCTGCTTGCGGTGGAGATCTGGACGAAGGGCCTCAGGCTCAGCTGGATGGCATCGAGGAAATTGCCGAACGAGCCGGCATCGTTCGTGGTGAACTGCACGCGCTGCATGCCCGAGGCGCCATTGTAGGTGGCGGTGCCGGTGTTGACGTTCCAGACCTGATTGGACGTGGTCGAGGACTGGGTGGCGAGCGTCTGGATCACGGTGCCGGTGCTGGAAGCGACCTGGAAGCGCGCGGTCTGCGTGTTGGGCCCGCCCGGGCGGGCGCGGTGCGCGAAAGTCCAGCCGAAGGGTTCGCCGTTGATGAGGCAGATGTTCTGGAACAAGGTGCCGTTGGTGTTGGCGTTCATCTCGGCAAAGACGTTGCCGGCATAGGCGGGGACGCCGTTGAAGGTGGTGTCCCACAGCTCGATCTCGCCCGTGGTCGAACTCCAGCCCGTGACCGAAGCGATGGGCAGGATCTCGAAATTGGGGGCGCCGGGGCCGGCGGGATCATTGGCTTCGAACGAGGGGTTCTGCAGCGCGCGAAGCTGGGCCTGCGCGGGCACGGCGAAGGCGAGGGAGAGCGCGAGCAGGAATGCGGCCAGCAGGGCACGGATCACGCGGTGCTGCGGCACTCTCGGCACGATCCCTCCCGGCTTGAGGCCTTGAACACGGCCCTGCGGGATTTCCCCTAGCGCGGCTCAGCGGCCCTGCATATCCCGCGCTTCTTCCGGCACGCGCACTTCAAGGCCGTCCAGCGCCTCGCTCAGCACGATCTGGCACGAGAGGCGGCTGGTGCGCGTCACGCCGGCGGCGAGGTCGAGCATGTCCTCCTCGTCCTCGCTGGCGGGCGCGAGCCGGTCGAACCATTCGGCGGTGACGATGACATGGCAGGTCGAGCAGGCCATCTGCCCCTCGCACGTGCCTTCCAGCGGGAGGCCCGCGTTCTGGCCCACTTCGAGCAGGCGCGTGCCGGGGGCCGCCTCGGCCTCGATGCGCTGGTCCTGCGCGGTGATGAAGGTGACCTTGACCATGGCTAAAGCGCTCCATCCGCCGCAGCGCCTATCGCTGCGGCCGCCTGTTCAAGATCCCCTGCCTGCGTATAGCGTCCGAAGCCGAGCCGGATCGCGGTTTTTGCTTCCCTGTCCGAAAGTCCGAGCGCGCGCAAGACATGGCTGGGCCGGCCCGAGCCGCTGGCGCAGGCGGAACCGGCCGAAAAGGCGATGGTGCGGCATTCGGACATCAATCGCGCCACATCGAGCCCTTCGCGTCGGATGTTGAGATTGCCGTGCCAGCGCTGGTCGGCATCGCCGTTCAAGGTCCAGCCAGGGAAGAGACTGCGGGCGAGAGTCCACAGGCTTTCCACATGCTGTGCATCGCTTTCCCGCAGACTTGTGCACAGCGCGGCGGCAGCCCCGAAACCGGCGCAGAGCGCGGGACTGAGCGTGCCGGAGCGCAGGCCCTGCTCCTGCCCGCCGCCGTGAATAAGCGGTGCAAGCTGGATCCCATCGCGCACCCACAGCGCGCCGATGCCCTTGGGGCCGTGGAGCTTGTGCGCGGAAATGGCGATCATGTCGGCATTGGCAGGCGGGGCAAGCTTGCCTGCGCCCTGCACCGCATCGCAGAGGAAGTAACCGCCCGCCGCATGGGCAGCTTCGGCAAGGGCTTCGACGGGCTGGATGGTGCCGATCTCGTTGTTGACCTGCATGACAGCAACCAGCCCCGTCCCCTCCGGGATCGTCGCATCCGCCTCCACCAGGCCTTTCGCGCTCACCTGCAGCACCGCGCAAGCGGGATCGGCAAAGCGCGCGGTATCGAGCACCGCCGCATGTTCGATCGCGGAGACGGCCATCCGCCGCGCCCCGCAGCCCAGAATGGCGAGATTGAGCGCCTCGGTCGCGCCCGAGGTGAACACCACGCGCCCGCCTGGCGGGAACAGCGCCGCCACTTGCTCGCGGGCGACCTCCACGGCCGCCGCCGCTGCGCGCCCCGGGCGGTGCGGGCTGTGCGGATTGGCAAAGCCGTCATCGCCCAGCCAGCGCAGCATCGCCTCGCGCGCTTCGGGGGCGAGCGGGGTGGTGGCCTGATAATCGAGGTAGATCATGCGTTCACCTCGGCCCAAGCCTGAGCGAAGGCATCGAGTTCGGCGGGCGTTGTGCTCCAGCCGAGACTCACCCGGATCGTGCGGCGCGCCAGATCGGGATCGATCCCGAAGCCCTGCAGCACGCGGCTTGGCTTCAGCGTTCCGGACGAGCAGGCGCTGCCTGCGGAAACTGCAAAGCCCAGCGAATCCATGCGGATCAGCATGGCCGTGGCCGCCATGCGTGGTGCCGCCACGGCGCAGATATGCGAGCACTGCATGCCGGGTTGGATCACCAGACCATGGCGGAACAGCCCGTTCTTGAAATCGAAGCGCTGCTCGGCCGTCGTCTGCCATATCTCGTAACCACCAGCTTCGAGAGCAGCGGCAAGGCCCAGCACGCCGGGGAGGTTTTCCGTGCCCGGGCGATAGCCGCGCTCCTGCCCGCCGCAGGGGGCAAGCATGGCCCAATCGCGCACGAGCAAGGCGCCGACCCCGATCGGACCGCCCAGCTTGTGCGCTGAGACCACGATCAAGTCGGCATCGGGCAGCGGGTCCTTGCCTGCCGATTGCGAACAATCGGCCAGCAGCAATCCGCCCGCCGCCCGGATCTGCTCAGCCAGCGGATTGCGCACCGTGTACATCAGGTCAGTACCGGTTTCGGAATTGACGGATTGCACCGCGACGACCGCCCGGCCCGGCTGTGCCAGCATGGCGGCGAGCGCGTCTGCATCGGGCTCGCCTTCAAGGATCGGCAGGACTTCGGCATCCGGCGCGGCACGAAACACGGCATCATGCTCCACCGCCGATACGATCCGGCGTTGTACCTGCGCGCGGCCCAGCCCAATCGCCAGCGCCTCGCTCGCGCCGGACGTGAAGATCACCTCCCCCTGCCAGCCCAGCGCCGCCTTCACCCGTGCCCTTGCATCCTCCAGCGCCGCGCGCGCCGCGCGGCCCGCCTTGTGCGGGCTCGATGGATTGGCCCACAGCGCAAACCCCTCCAGCATCGCCTCGCGCGCCGCGGGCAGCAGCGGCGTGGTGGCGGCGTGGTCGAGGTATATCGGGGGCATGAATGGTCGCTCTGGCGGGAATGATTGCTTTTGAGGCAACCGTTTCTATATAGCGGCTTCTCGCTTTTCCCAGCCCCGGCGTGCCGCGCGGCCCACTGGCCCGACACCGGGCTCGGCAAATTCAGGACAGTCCATGCCCGCAGTCATCTTCCCCGGTCCCGATGGTCGCCTCGAAGGCCGCTTCCAGCCAGCCTCGCGCAGCCGCGCCCCCGTCGCGATGATCCTCCATCCGCACCCGCAAGCCGGGGGCACGATGAACGACCGCATCACGCAGGCGATGTACAAGACCTTCGTGCAGCGCGGCTTTGCCACCTTGCGCTTCAATTTCCGCGGCGTCGGCCGCAGCCAGGGCTCGTTCGACAACGGCATCGGCGAATTGTCCGATGCCGCCGCCGCGCTCGATTGGGTGCAGTCGATCCACCCCGAAGCGAGCACGACGTGGATCGCCGGCTACTCGTTCGGCGCGCTGATCGGCATGCAGCTCCTGATGCGCCGCCCGGAAATCCGCGGCTTCATCTCGGTCGCACCGCCCGCCAACATGTATGATTTCAGCTTCCTCGCCCCCTGCCCCGCCTCGGGCATCATCGTGCAGGGCGCAGCTGATACGGTGGTGACGCCGAATGCGGTGCAGAAGCTCGTCGACAAGCTGCGCACCCAGAAGCACATCACCATCCACCACGATGAAGTGCCCCGCGCCAACCACTTCTTCGAGAACGAACTCGACGAAATGATGCGCGCGGTGGACACCTATCTGGACATGCGCCTCTCGCCCGATTGCCCGATCAAGTAACCTGATCGAGAAGTCCCCTCCTCCTCAGAGGAGGGGATCGGGGGTGGTGGCTAGCGGTTCAGAACTGCACCCGCTTGGTATACCCGCCATCGACGACGATGTTCGCGCCCGTCATCGCCATGCAGGCGGGCGAGGCGACAAACACGATCGCCCGCGCCAGTTCCTCGCCGGTGGCCATCCGGCCGATCGGAATCTTGGCGAGCGTGCTCTCGTAGAAGGGCGTCATGTTGTTCTTGATGTAGGTCCAGGGGCCGTCCTCGGTCATGATAGGACCGGGGGTGATGCAGTTGACGCGCACGCCCTGCGGCGCCAGCGCCTGCGACAGGTCGGACGAATAGACCATCACCGCCGCCTTGAGCGCATTGTAGGGCTGCACGCCCATGAATTCCTCGACCGCGCCGGTCGAACTCATGCAGATGATCGAGCCGGCATCGGACTTCAGCAGATAAGGCTTCGCCGCCGCCACGCCGCGCCGCATGGGCAGGATATCGGCCTGCATTACCGCATCCCAGCCCGCATCGCTGTCCTCACCCAGATTGGCCGAGGTGAAGCTGATGAAGATATCGCACCCACCAAGCGCTTCCGCCGCCTTGTCGACGAAAGCCGGAACCGCCTCGGCATCGGTCACGTTGAGCGCTTCGGCATAGACCGTCACCCCGCTCGGTGCGAGTTCGCCGACGATCTTGTCGACCTTGGCCTGCGTACGGCCGCAAACCGCGACATGGCAGCCCTCCGCCGCCAGCGCGAGCGCCACCTGCCGCCCGATCCCGCCATTGGCGCCAACCAGAATGGCCTTCCTGTCCTTGAGCCCCAGATCCATCGCGCGTTCCTCTTGTTCAGTTGTGTGATGCGCAACCATGGGGAGGGCGCGCGGCTGCGGCCACTCATTTTTTGGGCAGGGGCCGCCCCAAAATTCCCATGCGCCGTCCCATGCGTCCCGATCTCAGGCCCGATTGCGGGTCGCGATCATGTCTGCAGCCTTTTCGGCAATCATGATCGTCGGCGCGTTGGTATTGCCAGAAACCAGACTCGGCATCACGCTGGCATCAACAACCCGCAGCCCTTCCACGCCGTTTACCCGCAGCGCGCCATCGACCACAGCCCGGTCATCGATGCCCATGCGGCAGGTGCCCACCGGGTGATAAATGGTTTCCGCCCAGCCCCGCATTTTTTCAAGCAAGGCGGCGCGGTCGGTCACCTGCGGTCCCGGCCAGGCTTCGCCATCATTGAACGCCGCAAACGCAGGCTGGCCGCCGATGCGCCGGGCCATTTCAACCCCGCTGAGCAGCGTTTCGATATCTTCAGGCGCGCTCAGATAATTCGGATCGATCGCCGGGTGTGCCAGCGGATCGGGCGATTTCAGGCGGATGGTGCCGCGGCTTTCGGGGCGCAGCTGGCAGACGTGGAGCTGATAACCATGGCGACTGCCCAGCCCGCCGCGGCCATGCGCATTGCCCAGCACCGGCATGAAATGCATCTGGATATCGGGCGCGGCAAGACCTTCGCGGGTTGAAAGGAACGCGCCCATCGGCGTGGGCATATGCGCGCCGTTGCCGGAGCGCAGAAACACCCATTTGCCCAGCGCTGCCAGTTTGTTGATCATCTTGCTGTTGCTGTTCAGCGTGATCGGCTGGCTGCAATGCCATTGCACGATCACATCGAGGTGATCCTGAAGATTGCCGCCGACATCCGGGCTTTCGGCCACCACCGGCACGCCGAAGCCTTGCAGATGCGCTGCCGGCCCGATGCCGGACAGCATCAGCAGTTGCGGACTGTTGACCGCGCCGCCGCACAGAATGACCTCACGGCCGGCGACGCTGAACGCGGCATTGTTCTGCCGATAGGCCACCCCTGTCGCCCGCTTGCCTTCGAACAGCACACGTTCCACCTGCACCCCTGTCAGGATGGTGAGATTGGGGCGTTTGCGCACCGCCTCGGTCAGATAGGCCTTGGCCGCGGAGAAGCGCTCGCCATCCTTGATCGTGGCATCATATTGGCCCACCCCTTCGAATTGCGGGCCATTGAAATCATTGGTGCGGGCATATCCGGCTTGTGTCGCAGCCTCTACGAAGGCCTCGTTGAGAACGCTTGGCAGCGCGCCCTTGCGGCTGGTGTGCAAGGGGCCGCCGCTGCCGTGGAAATCGTCCGCACCACGTTCGCTGTCTTCGGCCTTGCGGAAATAGGGCAGAACATCATCCCAGCCCCAGCCGGTCAGGCCGAGCTGCGCCCAGCGATTGTAATCGCTGGCATGGCCGCGAATATAGACCATGCCATTGATCGAGGACGATCCGCCAAGCGCGCGTCCGCGCGGCCAATAAAGCTTGCGGTTGCCAAGGTGGCTCTGCGGCTCGGTCCAGAAACTCCAGTCAAACGGACTGTTTTTGTCCGGCGGGATGATTTCGGCGATACCGCCCGGCATCTGGATGAGCATGTTCTTGTCGGTACCACCCGCCTCGAGCAGCGCCACGCGCGTGCCCGCATCGGCCGACAACCGATTGGCCAGCGCGCAACCTGCAGACCCGCCGCCCACGATCACAAAATCAAATTGCCCGTCCATGCTGAACCATTCTCCCCGGAGCCCGAGCTGCCAACATGCGGGCGCTGCCATCGGTGCGAACCAATCATGCGGAACGGACATCAAGGGTACAAGTGCATTACCCCTTCAAATCCTTTGCCCAACCGCCGCAGCACCATTTTCCTGCATCGCGCCGACCTGACAAAAGGTCGTCCTGCGCTGGATTTACCATGCACTATCATAAGTTTAAGGTGAGAATTGAGGGTGATGCAGGGTAACCCTGTGTCACCCTCGATGCGCCAATTTCGGGGATGCAAGGGCTGTGGCCCTTGCATCCCGGAAGGCCATGTCACAGCACGAAATGATCCCCCGCCGCGCGCACGGTCACTTCGGAGATCGAGACGCCCCAGGGCTGGTTGATCGCGTGGATGATCGCGTCGGCGATGTGCTCGGGCGCAAGGCTGGCGTAGTCGATGGCATCGGGGCTGAGGCGTTCTGGCGGGAAGGTTCCGGCGCCCATCTGGCCGACCATGTCCGTGAAGTCCGGCATGTTGTGCGCGACGATGCCAATGCCGGCGGCGGGGTTGATCACGGTGCCGGAGAGGCCGGTGGTGGGCACGCCCGTCGGCTTGATCGTGGTCACCTTGATCTTGCCGCGGCTTTCGACGCGCAGCGATTCGGAAAGGAAGTTCACGGCGGATTTGGACGCGCCATAGACTGCCGCGCCGATCACCGGGAAGTTGCCGTAGATCGAGGAGAGGTTGACGATCTGGCCGCGCCCCGCAGCGATCATCGGATCGTAGGCGGCGACCATGCCGTTGAGCACGCCCTTGATGTTGATATCGATGCAGCGTTCCCACGCATCGTAGGCGGCTTCGTGATCGGAGAAGAACGCGAGCGGCATGATGCCCGCGTTGTTCATCATCACGTCGATCGCGCCGTAGGCCTCGAGCGCCTTGGCGACGAGCGCTTTCACCGCGGCGAGATCGCGCACGTCGGTCTGGACGGCCTGCGCGGTGCCCCCGGCGCCTGTGACGGCATCCGCGGTGGCCTGTGCGGCGGCGAGGTCGATATCGCCGCAGGTGACACGCGCGCCGAGCGCGGCGGCCTTCTGCGCGACGAGGCGGCCGAAGCCGCCGCCCGCGCCGGTGATGACGATGGATTTGCCGGCGATGTGGTTGGTCATTGCGGGGTTCCGGTGGCGGCGAGGGTCTGGCCGTCTCTGGTCGGCAGCGACCAGATCACGACATTGGTGATCATCACGGCGGCGAGGATCGCCATGAGCGCGGGGCGCTGGCGCTCACCCTTGCGCCACAGGAACACCGCGCCCGCGAGAAGCGCGAGCGCGGTGAGCATGGCGAGGGAAAGCGCGGTATCCGTCAAGCGGCGCGAAGCCTCAGGACTTGAACAGGCCCGAGGCAAGACCGCCGAGGCTGCCGAGGGGGTTCTCGCCCTCCTTGCCGCCGAGCAGGCCGCCGAGCATGTTGGCGGCATCGGGGTGCTGCGAGAGCGCCGTGGCGAAACTGGCGAGCGAGCCTTCGCCGCCGATGTGGCCGACGATCTGCTGGAGAATGCCGGCGTCGATCCCGGTGTTGGCGGCGGCGGTCTCGACCGTGTCGGTCGGCGCGGCGTGGCCGGCGGCGAGGCCGGCGATGGCGCTTTCGACCATCGAGGGTTCAATCCCCACCTTGGCGGCGAGGTTCTTGATATCAACGTTGCTGCTGATCTGGCCGAGGATCTGGTCGAAAATGCTCATGGGACTGACTCCGGTTGGCGCGATGCCGGATCAGTCTAGCCCGGGCGGCGACTTGACGCCACTGCGGATGATCGAACGGAGCATCCGGAGCGGAAAAATGGGGTTGCGCCGGGGGATGCGGACCAACCACATCCCCCGGCGCGAAGCCCCCGGTGCGGATCAGACCGTGATGGCGTCCGGGTGGATGCCCAGCAGCTGAAGCACCTGGGTATTGCCTGCGCCATCATTGAGCAGGAAGGTGGTGCCATCCTTGTCGGTGCCGAACGTTTCCTTGTAGCTGCCCTGCGAGGGGTTCGCCTCAAGGAAATCGGCCAAGCGATTGATATCGCCCTGGTCGTTGATGAAGTACGAGCCGCCCTTGAACATGCCGAGCGTCGCGAAGATGTTGCCAAAGCCGGTGATGCGGAGGTTGTCGCCCTCGCAGAAGTCGAGGTCGGTGACGATCACCCACTGGTAGACGTCGGTCGGCGGAACGCCCGGGCCGTTGTAGGCGACCGGAGCCCAGCCTTCGGACGAGCGGAACACGAACTGGTCCGCGCCGGCGCCGCCGCTGAGCGAATCCTG
>Ga0164294_10004324_pt1 | contig 12416 bp, 7 predicted proteins | sample GEODES005metaG_FD_111479 | JGI IMG/M metagenome (GOLD analysis project Ga0164294, IMG submission 111479) | Oligotrophic lake water microbial communities from Sparkling Lake, Wisconsin, USA - GEODES005 metaG | ecosystem: Environmental > Aquatic > Freshwater > Lake | place: USA: Sparkling Lake... | reverse complement strand
GCGTTTTCCACCTGCATGGGTGTGCCGCCCATCACCGCAGCCAAACCGGCGGCGGCCATAGAGCAAGCCACGCCGACCTCGCCCTGGCAGCCGACTTCGGCGCCGCTGATCGACGCGTTTTCTTTGTACAAAAGGCCAATAGCGCCCGCAGTGAGCAAAAAGTCGCGGATGCCGCTTTGGTTGGCGCCGGCACAAAAGCGGTCGTAATAGTGCATGACGGAAGGCACGATGCCAGCCGCACCGTTGGTTGGCGCGGTGACCACGCGGCCACCGGCGGCGTTTTCTTCATTCACGGCCATGGCGTAGACGTTGACGAAGTCCAAAATCGTAAGCTGGTCTTTGAGCGCCTGCTCAGGTTGGCTGCTTAAACTGCGGTGCAACTCGGCGGCGCGGCGTTTGACCAGCAAATTGCCGGGCAGGTGGCCCTCGGTGCGGATGCCGCGCGCCACGCAGGCCTTCATGGCGTCCCAGAGGCGGTCCAGGCCCGCGTTAACCTCGGCGTCGCTGCGCCAGGCCAGCTCATTGGCGCGCATTACCTGCGCGATGCTCAGACCGCTGCCCGCGCAAATGGCGAGCAAGGCATCGCCGCTGGCAAACGGAAAGCGCACCTCGGTGGGGTCGGCCACGATGCGTGGCACGCTGCCGGTGCTGGCATTGTTGGCGTCGGCGTCTTCCTGCGACACCACAAAGCCGCCACCGACCGAAAAGTAGCGCCGCTCCTGCAACAGCACACCGCCGCTGTCAAAAGCCATGAACTTGACGCCGTTGGGGTGGTAAGACAGGGTTTCGCGGCGCAGAAACAGCACGTCGGTCTTCTCGGCAAAGGCGATGGCTTTTTCGCCACCCAAGTGCAGGGTTTTGGTCGTTCGCAGGGTTTTGATCCGGCTGGCCATGGTGTCGGGGTCAATCGTGTCGGGCTGCGCGCCCTCCAGACCCAGCATCACGGCTGTGTCGGTGCCGTGGCCTTTGCCGGTGGCTCCCAGCGAGCCATAGAGGCGTACCTCCACCCGCTCGGTCGAGGCAAGTTGCCCATCAGCCTGCAAGGCGCCGACGAACCGGGCTGCTGCCTTCATCGGACCTACGGTGTGGGACGACGACGGGCCGATGCCAATCTTGAACAGGTCAAAAACGCTCAAGGCCATTGTGGCTTCCTTCCAATGTCAGTGTGCGCCGGCGCAAGGGCCAGAAACGGCGGGTCGCATCTTGGAGCGCAGCGTTGATTGTGTCGAGCGACGGCCGGCCACGGGTGTCCACTTTACGACGCGTGAAGGTGTCTGAGCGACAGCACAACCCTGACGTGGACGGGCAAGTGCGCGTCGCATAGTGGCTATAGTGCCTACACCGGCTTGCCGATACTAGCCGCAAACACGGTGCGCGTCTGTCGCGTGCGCCTGCCAGCATGCTTGGAGAGAAGCCATGGACGAACTAAACACCACCACCGAGCAGCCTGACACCGCCGCCGCTCCCCGCAACCGCCGCACCGCTGGCGGGCGCGAAGCCAAGCGCGCTGCGCGTGCCGCCCGCAGCGGCGTCTCCGTGCCCTATATCACCCGCAAGATCCCGTACTACGAAGTGCTGGACGAAGAAGGCCTGGAAATCATCGAGCGCAACGCCGACACCATTTTGGAAGAAGTGGGGATTGATTTCCGCGACGACGCCGAGGCCCTGGACATCTGGCGCAAAGCTGGTGCCGACGTCAAAGGCGAACGCGTGCGCATGCCGCGCGGCATGTGCCGCGCCATCGTGCAAGCCAGCGCACCACGCGAATTCACCCAACATGCGCGCAACCCGGCCAATAACGTGGTCATTGGCGGCAAAAACACCGTGTTTGCCCCGGCCTACGGTTCGCCCTTTGTACGCGACCTGGACAAGGGCCGACGCTACGCCACGATTGAAGACTTCGAAAACTTTGTAAAGCTGGCCTACACCGCCCAGTCGCTGCACCACTCGGGCGGCACCATTTGCGAGCCGGTCGATTTGCCGGTCAACAAGCGCCACTTTGACATGGTCTACGCGCACATGAAGTACAGCGACAAACCCTATATGGGCTCGGTCACCCACCCCAGCCGCGCGCACGACACGGTGGAGATGTCCAAGGCCTTGTTTGGCGACAACTACCTTGACCCGCTGACGGGCAAGCCCAAGACGGTGTGCATCAGCCTGATCAACGCCAACTCGCCCATGACTTTTGACGACACCATGCTCGGTGCGGCCAAGGTGTATGCGCGTGCCAACCAAGCCACCATCATCACGCCCTTTATCTTGGCCGGCGCCATGTCGCCCGTCACCGTGGCGGGCACCTGCGCGCAAACCCTGGCCGAGGCGCTGGCCGGAATGGCCTTTGTGCAGCTGGTCAACCCCGGCGCGCCGGTGGTGCTGGGTAGTTTTGCCTCCAGCATCTCCATGCAGTCGGGCGCGCCCACCTTTGGCACGCCGGAGCCCGCGCTGGTGCTGTACGTGATGGCTGCGCTGGCGCGCCGTGTGGGCGTACCGTTTCGCTCGGGTGGCGGTCTGTGCGGCTCCAAAATTGCCGATGCGCAAGCGGCGTCGGAGGCGGCCAGCACCATGCTTCCGACCTGCCTGGGCGGCGTCAACTTTGTGTTGCATACCGCGGGTTGGCTCGAAGGTGGCCTGTCCATGGGCTACGAAAAATTCATCATGGACTGCGACCAAGCCGGCATGATGCACACCCTGTTGGGCGGCGTGGACGTGTCTGAGAACGGCCAGGCCATGGACGCCATCCGGGAAGTCGGCCCGGGCAAGCACTTTTTGGGTTGCGCCCACACGCAGGCTAATTTTGAGAGTGCGTTTTACCGATCCCCCATTACCGACAACAACAGTTTTGAGCAGTGGGAGGCCGAAGGCTCGGTAGACATGTCGGTGCGGGCCAATGCACTGTGGAAAAAGCAGCTGGCCGAATACGTGGCGCCAGCGATCGACGCAGCCGCCGACGAGGCAGTATTGGATTATGTGAACCGGCGCAAGGCCTCGTTCCCTGACTCCAACGTCTAAAGACGCAAGTTCAGGCTGCAGCCGTCTGCCGTTTAGCCATCACCTCATCCAACCAGTCCACGCGCATTTCGGGCACCGCAGTGATCAACTTTTGCGTGTAAGGGTGTTCGGGTTGGTCGAAGATTTTGTCGGTCTCGTCAAAGGCGACAAACTGGCCTTGCAGCATCACGGCGGTGCGGTGCGCAATGCGGTGCACCACGTCCAGGTCGTGGGTGATGAGCACGTAGGACAGGCCTAGCTCGCGCTGCAGTTTGCGCAGAAGCGTCAAGATTTCTTCCGCCACCAGAGGGTCGAGGGCCGAGGTGGGTTCGTCAAGGATGATGAGGTCGGGCTTGGCGGCCAGTGCACGCGCGATGCAGACGCGTTGCTTTTGACCACCCGAGAGCTGTCCCGGCCTGCGATCGAGAAACTCCAGTGGTAATTCCACCAGCGCCATGAGCTCCTTGGCGCGCGCCAGCACCTCGGCGCGGCCAACGCCAAAGTAAAACTCCACCGGGCGGCCCACAATGCCTTGCACGCTTTGGCGCGGGTTAATGGCCACGTCCGGGATCTGGTAGACGAGCTGGATGGTGCGTTTGAGCTCTTTGCTGCGCGCACCCAAAGCTGGAGGCAGCGCCTTACCCTGAAAAAGAATCTCGCCGCTGCGGGGCGTCAACAAACCGGTGATGATGCGCGCCAGCGTCGATTTGCCCGAGCCCGATTCGCCCACCACGGCCACGGTTTCACCCCGCTTGACGTCCAGTGACACGCCGCGTACGACATGAAAGTCGCCATAGTAGGCGTGGCAGTCCGTAATCGACAGCACCGTCTGAGGCTTTACGGTAGATGCCACTGCGCGCTCGCTGGCAGCGGCGCCGCGCACCGCGACCAGGCGCGCCGTGTAGTCTTGGGAGGCGCGGTGCAAGATTTGTTCGGTCAGGCCTTCTTCCACCTCTTTGCCGTGGCGCAGCACCTTGATGCGGTCCGCCACCTGCGCCACCACGGCCAGGTCGTGCGTGATGTAGAGCGCCGCCGTTTGGTACTGGCGAATCAGGGACTTGAGCAGAATCAGCACCTCAATCTGCGTGGTCACGTCCAGCGCGGTGGTAGGTTCGTCCAGCACCAACACGTCGGGGCGGCAGGACATGGCCATGGCCGCCATGGCACGCTGCAACTGGCCGCCGGACACCTGGTGCGGGTGGCGTGCGCCAAAGTTAAGCGGGTCGGGCAGGTCCAGGGCCACAAACAGCTCGCAGGCCCATGTTTCGGCCTCGGCGCGCGTCATGAGTTTGTGCAAAACCGGCGCCTCACACACCTGGTCCATCAGGCTGTGCGCGGGGTTGAAGGCCGCTGCGGCCGACTGGGCGATATAGGCAATGCGCTTGCCGCGCACCGCGCGACGGCCCTCGGCGTCCAGGGCGGCGATGTTGGTGCCGCCCAGCGTGATCGTGCCACCCGCAATATGCAAACCGGCCCGGGCATAACACATGCTCGACAGACCAATGGTGGACTTGCCCGCACCACTCTCGCCGATCAATCCCAGCACCTCGCCTTTGCGCAATTGCAGGTCGACGTTGTCCACAATCACATTACCCGCCACGCTCTCCAAGCGCAGGCCCTTGATGCTCAAAATGATGTTTTCGTCCATAACCTGCGTTCTTTCTTAGAGCTCGGCTTGCGCGCCCGAGGGGCGGGCGTCGATGGACAGCATCCAATCCACCACCAGATTCACCGACACCGTGAGCAGCGCAATCGCCGTAGCCGGGTAGATGGGAGCCATCATGCCGAAGTTGATGGCGGCGGCGTTTTCGCGCACCATGCCGCCTAAGTCGGCATAGGGAGGCTGAATGCCCAAGCCCAGGAACGACAACCCGGCGATAAACAAAAAGTTAAAGCAAAAGCGCAGGCCAAACTCCGACACCAGCGGCGCCCAGGCGTTGGGCAGTATCTCGCGGGTGATCACCCACCACAGGCCTTCGCCGCGCAGGCGCGCGGCCTCCACATACTCCATCACCGTCAAATTCATGCCCAAGGCGCGGGAGAGGCGAAATACGCGGGTGGAGTCCAGCACCGCAATCGTCATGATCAGCACCGGAATGCTCGAACCAAACACGCCCAAAATGATGAGCGCAAATATCAGGCTCGGTATGGACAGCATCACATCCACCAGACGGGTGAAAAATACGTCCACCCAGCCGCCCACTACCGCGCTGACCAGACCGGTGAGGATGCCGATGATGAAGGACAGGGTGGTAATGGCCAATGCCACGCCAATGGTCATGCGGCTGCCGTACATGATGCGGGTGAGCATGTCGCGGCCAATTTGGTCGGCGCCAAACAGCAGCTTGGCCGAGGGCTCATCCCAGGTGCCCGCCACATTGGCCGATTCGGAATACGGCGCAATCCAGGGGGTGAACAGGGAAACGAAAATAAAAATCGCAATGACGGCGAGGCCAAAGGCGGCCGAGGCGGTGAGCTTGTGTCCAAACAGTTTCATGGTGTGTGTGTCGCGAAAAGGGCTTAGCGCTGATGGCGCAGGCGCGGATTGACCAGAATCACGAGGATGTCGGCCAAGGTATTGAGCAGCACAAACACGGTGGCAAAAGTCAGCCCACAGGCCTGAATAACCGGCACGTCGCGCTTGGACACCGCGTCCACCATGTACTGGCCCAGGCCTGGATAGACAAACACGGCCTCAATCACCACCACACCGACCACCAAATAAGCCATGTTCAGGGCAATGACGGTGATGATGGGCGCAGCGGCATTGGGCAGCGCGTGGCGCACGATCACCCGGCGGCGTGGCGCGCCCTTCAGGAACGCCATCTCAATATAGGGCGTGGACATGACCGAAAGCACCGAGCTGCGCGTCATGCGCAGCATGTGCGCGGCCACCAGCAGCGTGAGTGTCAGCGCGGGCAGGGTGGTCTGGTAAATGCGTTCGGTGAAGCCCATGCTGCCCGACACCATGGCTAGTGAGGGGAACCAGTTAACGTTCACCGCAAAAAAGATGATCAACAGGTAGGCGATGAAAAATTCGGGTAAGGAGATGGCGATCAAGGTGAGCACATTGGCGAGTCGGTCCGACCATTTGCCTTCGTTGATGGCGGCAACGACGCCTAGACCGACCGACAACGGAATGGCAATCAGCGCGGCATAACCGGCCAAAAACAAGGTGTTGCGCAATCGCGGGAGCAAGTCGTCAATGATGACGCGCTTGTTGGTCAGCGCCACGCCCAGGTCGCCATGCAGCGCCCCCACCAGCCAGTTCCAGTAACGGATGTGCGCCGGAATGTCCAGGCCGAGCTCGCGGCGAAACACCACCAATGCTTCCGGGGTAGCGCCTTGGCCCAGCACCGCCGAAGCCACGTCACCCGGAAGTATTTGCGTGCATACAAAAATCAGCACCGATACGGCAAACAGGGTCAGCAGGCCCAGAAACAGTCGGTTAACAATCAACTTTGCCATGAGGAGCCATCGGTAAGGAAAAAAAGCGTCGCAATGTGCCGTTTGGTCGAAAACTGAGGCCCAAGCCACATTCCCAAAATGTAGAGCAAAAAAGGGGTCGGGCGCAAACCCAACCCCTCAACACTTATCGCAACGCGACGCCGACTGTCACCAGACCGGCATCGGTCCTACTTTAGGCGAACCAGCCTTTTTCAGGGATGCGATCGTCGCCCATGTCGTAACGGCCAGAAGGTGTCAGACCTTGCAACTTGGTGGTGTGCGCATCCAGGTAGTCTTGAACCGCGTAGTTAATCATGCCGGCGTTTTGGGATACCAGTTCCTGGCAGCGCGAATACATGTCCTGGCGCTTCTTCTGGTCGGTTTCAATGCGCGCTGCTTCCAGCGTCTTGCTGAATTCGGCGTTCTCGAAATGGCTGTCGTTCCAGGGATTGCTCTTGCCGCCGTAGAAGGTGGAGGTGAACTGGTTGTCGATCGTGGGACGGTTGCCCCAGTAGACTGCGCAGAAAGGCTGCTTGAGCCAGACGTTGTCCCAGTAGCCGTCGCCGGAGACGCGCTTCAAGTCCAGGTTGATACCGGCCTTGGACAGCGATTCTTGGAAAATCTGACCGGCGTCAGTGGCGCCGGAGAAGGCGCCTTCGGACACTTGCAACTCGATCGCGCCGGTGTGACCCGACTTCTTCATGTGGAACTTTGCCTTCTCGGGGTCAAAGCGGTTCATGGTTTGGTTGGGGTTGTAGAACTTCATCTTCGGTCCAACGCAGTTGTCGTTACCGATCGATGCGTAACCGCTGTAGACGTTGTCCACAATTTTTTGGCGGTCGATACCGTACTTCAGCGCCAACATCACGTCGGTGTTGGTGAACGGTGCCTTGTCGGTGTGGGCCACAAAGCAGAAGCGGTTGCCCATGCCAGGTGTGCGCGAGACTTTGAGTGCCGAGTTCTTGGCCAGCAAGGCAGCGGTCTTGGGGCTCACGCGGTTGATGATGTCTACCGTGCCGGTTTGCAGCGCGGTCGTGCGCTGCGATGCGTCGCCAATGTAGATCAGCTCCACGCGGTCAAAATTGCCGCGGTTAGGCTTCCAGTAGTTGCCGGGCTTGCGCTTGAAGGTGGCGCGCACGCCAGGCTGGAACTCTTCCATGACGAAGGCGCCGGTGCCATCGGGCTTGCTGAAGTCTTTGAAACCGTTGGGTACCACGATGATGTGGTAGTCGCTCAGGTTAAAAGGCAAGTCCACATTGCCCTTGTTCATGGTGATTTGAACCTGGGTGGCGGACAGTTTCTTGATTTCTTTGATATCGGCCAACAAGGCTTTGGCAGGAGACTTGGTCTCACCGCGGTGCATATTGATGGAGTAAATGACATCGTCTGCGTCGAGCGTCTTGCCCGAAGTGAAGGTGATGCCCTTGCGCACATTGAAGGTCCAGTCGGCGGCGCCGGGCTTGACTTCCCAGCTCTCAAACAGCTCGCCCACTGCGTCGCCGTTGTCGGCCACTTCCACCAGGTTGTTCCAGAGCATCAGGCTCAAGGTGATTGGGATGGAGTCCGCATAGGTCATGGGGTCCAGGCTGTCAGAGGGCGAACCGCCTTCCATACCCATGCGCAGCGTGCCGCCTTTTTTGGGCGCGCTTTGCGCCAGGGCGGGTGCGACGCCGAAGGTGGACGCCAGGCCAACCGCAGACGCGCCAAGAATCAGTTGGCGACGGTCGAGGATGATTCCTGCGTCGCTGGTGGTTTCGACATGTGCCATTTTTGAAGATCTCCAATCCAAGCAGATTAATAAACAGACTCCAGGCTACCTTGCCAGCGTTGGCAAATAATACCGGGAGCGGAAAGCAAACGGTTTTGCGTTCTACCAGCATGGTAATGCAAACTATTGCCCGTCTCAAGGCGGCCGTATTGGCATATTCCCTTAGGCGGGCGTGCTTTTTCCCCCTGCACGGCAATTTCTGAAATTGCATCCCATCCCTGCGCCTTCGCTTGCGCCCCTAACACCCGGTCCAGCGCGGCGGCCGCTTTTCTGAAAAAGCCAGCGGCCCCTCGGCCGCGTCTTGCGAGCGCAGCATGGAGCGGTAGGTGGGCAAATTTCCGTGACGCAGGGTCTGGTATCCGGTCTGCAGGTCTTGGCCCTCGGTGGCGCGCACGATTTCTTTGACTGCGGCTACCGCCAGCGGCGCACATTGCACGATTTGCTGCGCCAGCGCCTGCGCAGCAGCCATCAGCGCCTCGGGCGCCACCACCTGGTTAACCAGGCCCCAGCTTTTCGCCTCGGGCGCGCCCATGCGCCGCCCGGTGAGCAGCAACTCCATGGCCACGGCGCGCGGCAGGCGCTTGGGCAGGCGCAGCAGCCCGCCCGAATCCGCCACCATGCCGAGTTTGACTTCGGGCAGCGCAAATTCGGCCGCTTCGCTTGCCACCATCAAATCAGCCGCCAGCGCCAGCTCAAAGCCGCCGCCCATGGCCAGGCCGTTGACGGCGGCAATCACCGGCTTACCCAAACTGAAGAACTCGGTCAGACCGCCAAAGCCGCCCGGACCGTGGTCGGCGTCTATGGCTTCACCCTCGGTGGCGCCGGTCAGGTCCCAACCGGCGGAAAAAAAGCGCCCGGTGCCGGTCAGGATGGCGACGCGCAGCGCCGGGTCGTTTTGCAGTTGCGCAAACGCCGCGTACAAGGCGTGGCTGGTGGCCACGTTGATGGCGTTGGCCTTGGGCCGGTCCAGGGTGATGGTGAGCACGCCACCCTCGGCGTGGGTGCGAACGGGGTTTTCGGTGGCCTCAAACATCGGGCGTTCCTTCTGAAATGGGTTCAATGCAGCGGATCAGCGCGTCCACCGCCAGCACGCCTCGGGGCATGACCAGCACCGGGTTGACGTCGAGTTCGAGCAGGCTGTGCGCATGGCTTTGCGCGTAGTCGGCCACGGCCATCACGGCGTCCACCAGCGCCGCCACATCGCCCGCAGGCTTGCCACGAAAGCCGCGCAGCAGCGGGCAAATGCGCAGAGACTCCAGCGCCGCCTGCACCTCGTGGCGCTGCACCGGCAGCAGCAGGGTGCGCGCGTCTTGCAGCAGCTCCACCAGCACGCCCCCGGCCCCCACGGTGAGCGACAGACCAAACTGCGCGTCGCGCTGCACGCCCACAATCACCTCGGCCACCACGTTGGTGGCCATTTGCTCGACCAAAAACAGCTCGGACAGATGGGCCATTTTGTTAAGGGCCGTCTGAAGTTGCTCCGCATTGGCCAGGTTCAGGTGCACCGCACCAGCCTCGGTTTTGTGCGCCAGCTGCGCAGACACCGCCTTGAGCACCACGGGGTAGCCCAGCGCATGGGCAGCACCGGCAACCTGCGCGGCGGACACGACCTGGCCTTTGGGAACTGGCAAGCCAAAGGCCGCCAAGGCGCGCTTGGCGGTGGCCTCGTCCAGGGTACGCGGGCTGCCCGCTTGCAGCGCTTGCACCGGGGGGATTGGCTGTAAGGCGGCCAGCGACCGCGCCGCCGCACCCACCTGGGCGGCGTGGGCGATGGCGTCCAGGCAATCGGGCAGGCCGTGCATGGGCGCAATACCTCGGGCCATGAGCGATTGCGCGTAGTCCTCGGGCAGGTCTTCGGGCAGGCTGGCGACCACGGTGGCGGCTTTGCTGCGCGCCCTAGCCCCTAAGCCACCCCCTAAACCACCTGATACGCCTCCCACTGCGCCGTTGATTGCGCCATCTAGTGCGTCGCTGCTTGCGGTACTGCCTAACGCGTCACCGGCGTGTGCTGCGGCCACAAAGGCGTCGACCGTGGTGCCCCAGCTGTCCGCGCTGCACCGGTCCAGGCGCGGGTAGTCCAGCACCAGCAGGTGGGCGTCAAAGGCGCAGTCCATCAGGCCAGAGAAGCATTCGGTCTGCGCCGCCAGGTCGCCCCAGATGTAGGTGTGGTAGTCCAAGGGGTTGGCAATAGTGACCTTGTCACCCAGCACCGCGTGCAAGCGGGCTTGCGCCGCATCCGGAATAGCTGGCATTTCCAGGCCGCGCGGCTGCGCCAAGTCGGCCACCAGCGATGCTTCGCCGCCCGAGCAACTGGCCGAAATAATGCGCTTGCCCCCCAGCGCGCCGTGCACGTGCAAAAACTTGCAGGTCTCTATAAGCCCGGCAGGGTCACGCACCCGGGCCACGCCGCAGCGGGCGAACAGCGCGTCATACAAGGCGTCGGGCCCGGCCAGCGAGCTGGTGTGGCTCATGGCGGTTTGCGCGCCCAGTGCGGATGATCCCGCCTTGAGTGCGACCAGCGGCACGCCCTGGCGCAGCGCCTTGAGCGCCACGCGCGAAAAAGCCGCCACGTCGTCCAGCCCCTCAATGTGCATGCCGATCACGCTCACGCGCGGGTCGGCCAAGAGCGCGTCCACCAGGCTTTCCATGCGATTGCCCGCTTTGTTGCCCACGGTAATCAAATAGGCCAGCGGCAGCGCGCGCCGCTGCATGGTCAGGTTCAGGCCGATGTTGCCGCTTTGCGTTATCAGAGCCACGCCGCGCCCCACGCGCTGGCCACCGTGCTGGTCGGGCCACAGGGCCACGCCGTCCAAATAGTTGAGCATGCCGTAGCAGTTGGGGCCGAGCAAGGCCATATCGCCCGCCTTGTGAATGAGCTGCTGCTGCAGCGCCACCCCCGTGCCGCCTACTTCGGCAAAGCCTGAGGCGTAGCAAATCACGCCGCCTGCGCCGCGCGCTGCCAACTGGCCCACGATGTCGACCGTGGCATCGCGCGGGACTGCCACGAAGCTGGCGTCGGGCGCCTGCGGCAGCGCGGCCACGCTGGGGTAGCAGGCCAGCCCTTCCAACGTGGCGCGGGTGGGGTGCACCGGCCACAGTTGCCCCCCAAAACCGAGCTTGCGGCATTGGCGAATGGCCTCTGCGGCTGCATTGCCGCCAAACACCGCAATGTGGCGCGGCGAAAACAGGCGTTGCAACTGCGAGCGACCGGCGCCGTCTTGATCGTCGCTTTGATCATAATTTCGCAGGCCGTCTTGCGCACCGCTCATCACAACGCTCCTTACACCGCCTACCGCGCCGCTTTTCACACCACTTACCTCACCGTTTTCCATCCGCAACCCGTCTTGTGCCGCGTTTTCCCCCGCCGTGGCTGGCGCTGCGGGCGCGCTCACGCCCCGTGCACGCGCAGCATGGCGCGCGAGATGATGTGGCGCTGGATTTCGCTGGTGCCGTCCCAGATGCGCTCCACCCGGGCGTCGCGCCAGTAGCGCTCGATGGGCAGCTGGTTCATCAGGCCCATGCCGCCAAAGATTTGCAGGGCGTTGTCGGTCACCCGTGCCAGCGCTTCAGACGCAAACAGCTTGGCCATGGCAGCGTCTGAGTCGGTCATGGTGCCTTGGTCGCACTTCCAGGCGGCTTGCAGCGTCAATAACTCGGCGGCGGCGAGTTCGGTGGCCATGTCGGCCAGCTTGAATCCTGTTCCCTGAAACTTGCCGATCGGCTGGCCAAACTGCTTGCGCGTGGCGGCCCACTCGGTGGCCATTTCCATTACCCGCTGGCCCCGGCCCACGCTGGTGGCGGCCACGGTCAGGCGCGTGGCGCCCAGCCACTGGCCCATCAAATCAAAACCGGCACCTTCGTCGCCCAGACGCTTGTAGGCGGGCACGCGGCAGTCGGTAAAAAACAGCTCGCACTGGTGGTAGCCCCGGTGCGATACGCAGGCCGGGCCCCGGCGCACGGTCAGGCCCGGCGAATTCAGGTCCACCAAAAAGCCGGTGATCTTTTTCTTGGGACCGTGCTTGGTGTCCTCGACCCCGGTGGCGGCAAACAGCACCACAAAGTCGCTCATGTCGGCGTGGCTGATGAAGTGCTTGGTGCCGTTGATGAGGTAGTCGGCGTTCTCGCCTGCACCGTCGCGCGTGGCCCGGGTTTGCATGCCGCGCACGTCCGAGCCCGCATTGGGCTCGGTCATGGCCAGGCAGTCGTGGCG
>Ga0164294_10004323_pt1 | contig 12416 bp, 14 predicted proteins | sample GEODES005metaG_FD_111479 | JGI IMG/M metagenome (GOLD analysis project Ga0164294, IMG submission 111479) | Oligotrophic lake water microbial communities from Sparkling Lake, Wisconsin, USA - GEODES005 metaG | ecosystem: Environmental > Aquatic > Freshwater > Lake | place: USA: Sparkling Lake... | reverse complement strand
GGTTTTTGTTCGCTGCTCCCGTGCTGGCAGCCAGCCTGTACGCGCTGAGCCGGGATTTGGAAAAAAAGGAACCCATCTCCTGGAAAACCATTTGGCGGACATGGTCCCGTTGGCAAGACAGCCACCGTGACAAACACAGCAAGGACTACTGGTGCATGGTTCAATTTGGCTTGTTACTGGCGATAGCGGCAAGCGGTTGGGTGCTCACCTCAGCGGCGCTGATTACCTTGCTGTCGCCAGACCCTATCCATAGCCCAGTTGATTTTTTGCGTTATGTCGTCGTGGCAAAAGAAGGCTACCTGTTTGAGGTCTGGCTGGCGTTTGGTGGCGTTATGGCCGCGCCTATTTTTGCCTCCAGCGTAGTAACCATGCCGCTCTTGATGGACCGCCGCATTTCGCTTTTGCAGGCAGTGCTCTTGAGCTGGAGTGTGGTGTTGAAAAATCCACTTCCTATGGCGGTATGGGCCGCTTTGCTTTTGGTCATGACCTTGCTGGGCTTGTGCTCGTTGCTTTTGGGCTTGGTTTTTGTCGTCCCTTTATTAGGTCATGCAAGCTGGCACGCGTACCGAGATTTGGTGGATGCCGACCACCTGCCGCCCCGACAGGTGCACACACACGCCCTTGTCATGCCTGCACTACGGTGATGTGGGGCTATACCGAAGAACAGATAGCCAGCTTTGGCCTGAGCTTTGGTGTAGGCGCATTCATGCTGTACATGCTGTTCATCATTGGACAGCTGGCTTGGGAATCCAAAGCAGGAAAGTTCGGCACTTTTGTTATTTTTTTAGGACTGTCTTTCGGCATGGTGGGTTTTGTTGCAAAGATGGCTATCCAATGGTTTTTACACCTTTAAGTTACGCTGTCCACTCTCACGCTACCAAGCGAACGCCGATCAAAACTCCGTGCAACCAAGCTACAAAAACCAGGCAAGCCAACAAACCAAGAAAAACGGTCAGCACGGTGGCCTTGCCTGTTCCCGGTGGGTAAACCACGCCATGCTCGCGGTCTCGCCGGCGCGAGGCGCTAAAAAGCAAGACACTCCAAACCAGAAAAGAACCAAAAAGGACTACGTGCGCCAAGGTTCCATTGACCAAGAGATGCGACAACGCCCAGACCTTGACCGATAAGACCATGGGATGGTGCAATCTTGCCCGAATGCCATTGTTGGGCACGTAGGTTGCTGCCAACAAAATCAAGGAAAGGGCCATCAACAAAAACGCCAGGTGGCGCAAAGCCGCAGGTGGGGTCCATAAAAGCACAGGAGCCTCCCGAGCTAAACCAAAACCCACTACCACCGCAGCAAACCCCGCCAGCGAAAGCACAGCGTACAAACCCTTAAAGCCTTTTTCACCAAACCGCGTGATCAGACCGTTTCGCACCCCCGCGCCCCGCAAACGTAGCGAATGGGTCCCTAAAAAAACCACCAAGCCCAGCACCAGCAACTCCATTTTTAACCCCTTAAACAAAAACCTAAGTTAACACACCCAGCGATTGAACTTACCTTGAAAGCGTGTGGACAAAGTGGGAATAACTTCGAGCTTATCCACAGCAAAAGCAAAAATTCTGTACTTATTCATTTTGCGGGTACAGAAAAATAAACGCTATCCACAAGCATAAAAAGACCATAAACCGTTGATATATATAGAAAAAATGTGGTTGTAAGTCTATTTGGCCTACACCTATCTACTACTGCTATCTTTTATCTATGTCTTAAAGACTAAAGACAAAAACAAGTTTCCAAAAAAATATTCCCTCTTTGGCTCTACGCGATGACACTGCTTTGTGCTGAAAACTGGCGATCGCTTCTTAAAGAGTTCATCAAGTAAACTGCGATTTCTTCAAATTTGGTGACCACGCTCCATGACGGTTCAATCAGCTGATACAAGCTCTGGCACCGCGCCGGCCTCTTTTGAACTTAAGAGTGCCCAACTGACTTTGGTGACCTTGCTTGTCAAAACCGCTCACCTTGAACAATTGGCCGTCGACCTAGAAAAGCGTTTTGGTCCGCAAGGTGAGAGCCCTGACTTTTTTGATACCGATGGCTTGGTGATTGATTTTGTACAAGCCCAAATAGCCTTTCCCGACCCCCATTGGGATCGTTTGTGTGCTGCGTTTGAGCGTTGTCGTTTGGTTCCTGTGGCTGTGCGCGGACTCGATGCGGCCAGCATGCTGTTGGCAAAGCAAGCGGGCTTGCTTGAGGCTGCTGCTGAGGTTCGTCGCAACACAGCACCCAACCCCAAAACAGCCCAGACGACAGCGTTTATGCCCAGCGCTACCGCACCAACTCCGCAAGCAAAGCCCAGTGCACCAGTGCCTACCATGGTCGTTCACAAGCCTTTGCGTTCGGGTCAAAAAGTCTATGCCCGTGGCGGTGATCTGGTGGTGTTGGCCATGGTCAACCGGGGTGCCGAAGTGATCGCAGACGGCAATATCCATGTGTACGCCCCTTTGCGCGGCAAAGCCATGGCCGGAGCTCGCGGCAACACCAGTGCACGTATTTTTTCGCTTTGCCTGGAACCCGAACTCGTCTCTATTGCCGGCGTTTACCGCACCACAGAGCAAGAACTGGCTGGCGATGTGTTGGGAAAACCGGCCCAAGTTCGATTAAGTGACGACGGAAAAGAGAAAATCATTATCGAAGCGTTGCAATCGTAAAATTTGGCAAGCTGACCTTACATTCGGAAAGAAACTTCATCCATGGCAAAAATCATTGTGGTCACCTCGGGCAAGGGTGGCGTAGGAAAAACCACCACCAGCGCCAGTTTTGCTGCTGGTCTGGCCTTGCGGGGTCATAAAACGGCTGTTATTGACTTTGATGTGGGCCTTCGTAACCTCGACTTGATCATGGGCTGCGAACGCCGTGTGGTCTATGACCTGATCAATGTGATTCAGAAGGAGGCCAATTTGCATCAAGCCTTGATCAAGGATAAACAGTGCGAAAACCTGTACGTTCTGGCTGCTTCACAAACGCGCGACAAAGACGCATTGACCCAGGAAGGCGTCGAAAAAGTTTTGCATGATCTGGCAGCGATGGACTTTGAATTCATTGTTTGTGATTCCCCCGCTGGCATTGAAACCGGCGCTTTAATGGCCATGCACTTTGCAGATGAGGCCTTGGTCGTGACCAATCCAGAAGTCTCCTCGGTACGGGATTCAGACCGAATTTTGGGCATGCTGGCGAGCAAAACCAAGCGTGCTATCGAAGGGCTGGAGCCCATCAAAGAACATTTGCTCATCACCCGATACAACCCAGCGCGCGTGGACCAGGGTCAGATGTTGTCGCTCGAAGATATTAAGGATATCTTGCGCATCAAGCTCATTGGCGTGATTCCTGAGAGTGAATCGGTTTTGCAAGCCTCTAACCAGGGCGTGCCGGCCGTCCACATGGAGGGCAGTGATGTCGCTGAGGCTTACAAAGACGTGATTGAACGCTTTTTGGGTGCTGAAAAGCCGATGCGCTTTACCGAAGCCCCTAAACAAGGTTTTTTCAAGCGTATTTTTGGTGGGAAATAACAGCATGTCCTTTCTCTCTTTTTTATTGGGTGAGAAGAAAAAAACAGCCAGTGTCGCCAAAGAACGTCTGCAAATCATCCTGGCGCATGAACGCAGTGGGCGCAATGCGTCGGAGCCAGACTATCTGGTGGATTTACAGCGCGATCTCATTGCGGTTATCAGCAAGTACATCAAAATCAATCCTAAAGACATCAAGGTCAATATGGAGCGCCAGGACAACCTGGATGTGCTCGAAGTCAAGATTGAGCTGCCGGACGCCCGCTAAAGCCTAGATAAGCCTCGACGAATGCACCGATAAGGCGGTTTTGTCCACGACCTTTCGCAGCACAAAGCTCGAATGCACACCCGTAACCCCCTCAATACGGGTGATCTGGTTGAGTAGCAATGATTGGTAGTGGTCCATGTCGCGCACGGTCACTTTAAGCTGGTAATCGGCATCCTGCCCGGTAATCAACAAGCACTCCAGAACCTCTGGAAGCAGCAAAATCCCCGCTTCAAAATTCGCAAAACGCTCGGGCGTGTGCTTGTCCATCGAAATATGGATCAAGGCCATCAAAGTAAGTCCCAGTTTTCGCGCATCAAGCATTGCCCGGTAGGCAAGGATCAAGCCGGCCTCTTCCAAAGCACGCACACGGCGCAGGCAAGGCGAGGCCGACAGTCCAATGCGGTCGGCCAAATCTTGGTTGTGAATACGGCCTTCGTTTTGCAAGATATCCAGAATTTGGAGGTCAAAGCGGTCGAGTTTCATGCACCTATCTTAGGTCGGCATGGAACCGTGCTACATTCGATCTTGCAGTTTTGGCACAAAACTACGCGTCATGCGCAAGCGCAAGACACACGCAGCCCTGGCAGAGGGCCTGCAAATTGAGCCGTAAAACGGCAAGTCGCTTTGAACGCGCCACCCTTTATAGAACCCGTTTGCGATTTTTCTTCCAACGCCACCACACCCCTGCCCTGGTTGGTGAACCTGTTTTTTATATTTTGAATCGACCCCTTTATCCTGTCATCGCGACACCCACCATCATCGGCAAATACCGCATCGCGGCTTTCCACACGCCATCGGCCAGCGGGCGCTACCATGCCCAGGTATCCATTGCCAGTGGCAGCGGTAGCGGTAGCACCGACCGCGTTATGCGCTTTGCTGCCGACTTTTCTACCCAAGATGCAGCGGCACAATATGCGCTGGCGCAAGGCATTGACTGGGCCCATACCGCCCTCAAAATGCATTGAAACTGAACCACACTGCCCGACTGAACCGCAATACCGAACACCTGAACCCAAGGAAACCCTATGGCAAAAGAAGAACTGATTGAAATGATGGGCGTTGTCAACGAGGTGCTGCCCGACACCCGTTTTCGCGTCACCCTGGACAACGGCCACCAGCTCATCGCCTATTCAGCAGGCAAGATGCGCAAAAATCACATCCGCATCTTGGCGGGCGACCGCGTGTCGCTAGAACTCTCGCCCTACGACCTGAGCAAAGGTCGTATCAACTTCCGACACATAGAGGGTCGCGGCCCCATGGTGCCACGGCGCACCAACTAATCGCCCCCGCATGCCCTAGCGATTGCCCCGCAAGCGCCGCGTACGCACTGCTTGCGCCAACCCCACCAGTACCGGCTCGGTTTGCGCGATGCTGATACAAGCGTCTGTAACCGAAACGCCATGGAGAAGCGCCACACCCGGCACCAAGTCCTGGCGGCCTTCGTGCAAATGGCTCTCAATCATCACCCCTGTAATGCGCCGGTCGCCGGCGGCGATTTGGTCCGCCACTTCGGCTGCTACGGCAATTTGCCGCAGATGCTGCTTGCTGCTGTTGGCGTGTGATACATCCACCATGACTTGCTCTCGCAGTCCGCTGGCTTTGAGTAAGGCGCAGGCCGCGTCGATATCGGCACTGGCGTAGTTGGGTTGCTTGCCGCCGCGCAAAATTACGTGGCAGTTGTCGTTTCCCAGGGTCTCAAAAATCGCCGCCTGCCCCCACTTGGTCATGCCCATGAAGGCGTGGGGCGATTGGGCTGCCAGGATGGCATCGCTGGCAACTTTGACGCCACCATCGGTACCGTTTTTAAAGCCCACAGGGCAACTCAGACCGCTGGCCAGTTGGCGGTGGCTTTGGCTCTCGGTGGTGCGGGCTCCTATGGCGCCCCACCCGACCAAATCGCTGATGAACTGGGGGCTTAACAAGTCTAAAAACTCGGTTCCCACGGCCAAACCCATGGCCACTATCTCTAGTAACAAGCTGCGCGCCAGCGCCAAGCCTTCGTTAATGGAAAAGCTGCCGTCCAAATGCGGATCGTTGATGTAGCCCTTCCAGCCCACGGTGGTGCGAGGCTTTTCGAAATAGGTACGCATCACTACGACCAAATCATCGGCGAGCGTGTCGGCCTGGCCCTTAAGCCACTGCGCGTAGGCAATGGCCTGGTCGTGGTCATGGATGGAGCAGGGCCCCACTACCACGATCAAACGGTCATCTCGGGCGTGCAATACCTCACACAGGGCGGATCGGGCGCGCTCCACGCTGGCTAGCACCGCCTCACAGGCTGGCAGTTGCTCCTGCAGCAGCGCCGGGCTTATCAGGGGCCTAATGGCGCTAATTCGGGTGTCATCGGTGCGAATGTGGTCAGGTGAGTGGGGCATTGGGGCGCGTGGTGCAAATTAGCCGGAGATATAGCTGTGCAGCTGGTCGATGATGAGTTTTTGCTGCGCCATCATTTCGCGCACCACGTCACCAATGGAAATAAGCCCTAAAACTTGGTGCGCCGCGATGATGGGCAGGTGGCGGATGTGGTGGTCGGTCATGATCTGCATGCAGGCGTCAATATCTTGTTCGGGAGTCACGGTGATCACCTTGGTCGTCATGATCTCCTGCACCAGCGCCTCGCCACTCGTTCTCCCGTGCAGAACCACCTTTCGGGCGTAGTCGCGCTCCGAAAAAATGCCTACCAAGGCAGGCCCGTCTTGCACCAGCACGGCCCCTATGTTTTCCTTGGCCATCAGTTCAAGGGCCTCGCGCACGGTGGATGTCGGTGCGACGGAACAAACGCTGCGCGCGTGCCCAGCCAAAAACTGCCCAATGGTTTTCATGGTCGACTCCTTGGAATGCGCTTGCGCAGGGGGCTCAGAATAGCACCCAAACGCCCCATCGACCGCAAAGTGCGCTAGTCTGTTACCACGATAGGAATGCAAAGCCGGTAGCCCTGGCCGCGCATCACTTTGATGGTCGGTGCGCCATCGGCAAAGGCGCTGAGTTTTTGCCGCACCCGGTACACCAGTTGCTCAATGCGCACCTTGTTGGTTTTTTCGTCCATGGCGGGGTCGCCAAAGTCGGACAATAGCCGGTGAAAAGGCAGCAAGTCGGGTGACAAAGCCAGCGCGTGCAAAAGCAAACATTCGCTGGGTGTCAAGGAGATTGGTTCGGGATGGGGCGGGGTAATTTTGTGGCCTAAGCGCTCCAAAACCCAGGCGCCCGAGCCGGACGCACTTTTTGCGCGTCGCACCAGGGAGTGGATAACGTTGCTCAGTTCGTCGGCCCCGGCAGGCTTGCTGAGAAACACATCTGCACCCGCAGCGTAGGCCTCTTTGCGGTCCAGGGTTCGTACGCGGGCGGTTAGTACGACAACGCCCATGTCGGGGTAGGCCCTTTTGACGCGGGGGATGATGTCAATGCCGTCTTCGCCCGGCAAATTGAGGTCCATTATCAAAGCGTCCGGAGGAGTTTTGATAATTTCTTTGTCCAGTTCTTCGCCACTTTCGACTCCGCGCACCAACATGCCCTCCGAGCTTAGAAACTCTTCTAAGCTCTGTCGCAACGCGATGTTGTCCTCAACAATGATGATATTGATGGTGCCCACGGAATGCAAAAAAAGGAAACACGTTAACTCGCCGATATTCTCGAATCTGATACAAAATGATATTTTCTCTGGCGCCTTACGCCTACTGGGCGGAGGCTGATAAGCCCAAAAACGCCATCACCGCGCCCAGGTGGTCCGAAAAATTGCGCAAAGCGTGGTCCCCGCCGGGGATGATGATGTGCTGTGCCCCGGGGTAGCGGTCGCGCATGTCGCGCCAGTCCAGCACCTCGTCGCCTTGCGCCATCACAACTAGTTCCGGCCCGCTGGGCTTGCTGGTTTCGCTAGCGAGCAGCTTCAGTTCGTCGATGAACTCGGCCTGAAAATAAAAACGCTCCGATGGCGCGTGCCATTGGGTTTGCGTACCAATGTAATTTTGCAGGTCGCGCGCAGGAAACACCGCCGGGTTGAGCATGACCGAGCGGCAACCCGTATGGCGCGCCACCCATGACGCATAAAACCCGCCCAACGAAGACCCCACCACTGCCATGCGGTCCCGGGGCCAGTCGGCCACCAAAGCCGCCACCTCCTGCATGGCCTGCCGTGGCGACGGCGGCAGCTGAGGGCAGCACCACAGCACCGGCGGATCGCATTGCGCCACGGCGCGGGCCATGGTCTGGGCCTTGGTCGATGCCGGGGAGGAGCGAAAGCCGTGCAAATAAAGCAAGTGCGTGACCGGCGACTGCTTTGCTAGGAGGCCGACAGGTGGTTTAGGCGAATAAGGGGGCATACGTGCGGCGCCAAGGGGTGCAAGCGCAGGTCGGGTATGGTTTGCGATTAACGATTGTCGAAAAACTTGACCTATGCATCACACCATCAACGCCGGACTTTTGCAAGTGGCCTACCACGAGAGTGGTCCACGCCAGGGACCTGCGGTGGTCTTGCTCCATGGCTTTCCGTATAGCGTGCAGGCGTATAACGACGTGAGCGGTCTGCTCACACAAGCGGGCTGCAGGGTGATCACGCCATATTTGCGTGGCTTTGGCCCCACCCTTTTTTTGCACGCCGATACACCGCGCTCGGGCCAGCAGGCGGCTTTGGCTGTTGATTTGCTGGCGCTGATGGATGCTTTGGAGCTGCCCAGCGCCGTGCTGGCGGGCTACGACTGGGGCGGGCGCGCGGCCTGCATTCTGGCCGCCTTGCACCCTGAGCGTGTGCGGGGCTTGGTGTCGGGTAACGGCTACAACATCCAAAACATCGCCGCCGCCATGCAAGCGCAGTCGCCCGACAACGAACTGCGCCTGTGGTACCAGTACTACTTTCACAGCCCGCGGGGTCAGGCCGGTCTGGCGCAAAACCGCGCCGTTTTTTGCAAGCTTTTGTGGCGCATGTGGTCGCCAAACTGGCAGTTTGACGATGCCACCTACGCGCAAAGCGCTGCGGCCTTTGACAACCCCGACTTTGTGGAGGTGGTTATCCACTCCTACCGCCACCGCTTTGGCCTGGTGGCCGGCGACCCGGCGCTCGATGGTTGGGAGCGCGCGCTGGCAGCGCAGCCCGCCATTGGCGTGCCTACCATCGCCATCGACGGCGCGGGCGACGGTGTCATGGCGTTGGGTGGTTCGGCCGGCCACCAACATCATTTCACCGGCCCCTATGCGCACCGCGTGCTGCCGGTGGTGGGGCACAACCTGCCGCAAGAAGCGCCGACTGCGTTTGCCGCCGCTGTGCTGGATTTGCTTTAGCGCTTGCGCGCCGTAGTGGCATGTGCAAAAACCATAAGAGTGGCCGACTACACTGATCTGCAGTTTCGCACTGGCCGGCGCACACTTATTCCTACTTTACCGAAGCCCTACTACCATGCCCTTGCTCCAGATCCCGTCACCCTGCGGCACGTTGCTGCGTGCCTTGTTTGTCCTGAACACGTTGGCGCTCTTGGCGGCTTGTGGACCGGGCGCACCACCGGCTGGCGGCCCGGGTGCGGGCGGTGGTGCACCGCCACCAGCGGAAGTGGGCGTGGTGACCGCGAGCACGGGCGATGTGGGTCTGGTCACCGAGCTGCCGGGCCGGCTGGAAGCCTCGCGTGTGGCCCAGGTGCGGGCGCGGGCGGCGGGCATCTTGCAGCGTCGTCTGTTTGCTGAAGGCAGCAGCGTCAAAGCAGGGCAAGTATTGTTTGAGATTGACGACGCGCCCTACAAAGCGGCACTGGACAGCGCCACGGCCAGCGTGGCCAAGGCCGAGGCCAACCTGATGCAAGCCAGCGCGTTGGCCAAGCGCTACGAGCCGCTGGCTGCCGCCAAAGCCGTGAGCCAGCAAGAACTGGTGGCCGCCCAAGCCGCCCAAAAACAAGCCGAAGCCGATGTGGCAGTGACCAAGGCCGCTGCGCAAACCGCGCGCATCAACCTGAACTACGCCGCCGTCACCGCCCCGATTGCCGGGCGCATTGGCCGCGCGCTGGTGACCGAGGGCGCCTTGGTGGGCCAGGGCGAGGCCACGCCGCTGGCCGTGGTGCAGCAGACCCACCCCATGTATGTGAACTTCACCCAGTCGGCGGGCGACGTGATGAAGCTGCGCCAGGCGCTGGACGCGGGCAAGCTTAAGCGTGCCAACGGCAGCCAGGCCGCCAGCGTGCGCCTGGTGTTAGAGGACGGCAGCGAATACGCCCGCGCCGGGCGCTTGCTGTTCTCAGACCTGACGGTGGACGCCACTTCGGGCCAGATCACCTTGCGCGCGGAGGTGCCCAACCCGGACGGCACGCTCTTGCCCGGCCTGTATGTGCGGGTGCGCATAGAGCAAGCCCAGGCCAGCAACGCCATCGTGCTGCCCCAGCAGGCGGTAACGCGCTCGGCCCAAGGCGACACGGTGATGGTGGTGGGTGCGGACGGCAAGGTCAAACCCCGCCCGGTGAAGGTAGGTGGCCAGCAGCGCAACCAGTGGGTGATTTTGGACGGCCTGGAAAGCGGCGAGCAGGTGATGGTGGACGGCTTTCAAAAGCTGCGCGGTGACGCGCCAGTCAAGCCCGTGCCCTGGGTGGCACCGGGCAGCAAGCCCGCAACGGCTGCCAGCGCCCCGGCGAGCGGCAGTTCTGCGCCCGCGCCCGCAGGCAGCGCCGCTACGGCTCCGGCCACTTCGGCCCCTCCTGCTGCCCCGGCTTCCCCAGCCGCCAGCCGCTAGGACGCCCCCGCCATGGCCAAATTTTTTATCGACCGCCCCATTTTTGCCTGGGTGATTGCGCTCTTCATCATGGTGATGGGCGCGGTGTCCATTACCCAGTTGCCGATTGCGCAGTACCCGCCGGTGGCGCCGCCCTCCATCGTGGTCACTGCAGCCTATCCCGGCGCTTCGGCGCAGACCTTGGAGGACGCGGTCCTGTCGGTGATTGAGCGCGAAATGAACGGCGCGCCCGGCCTGATTTACATGGAGTCGGTCGCGCAGGCCGACGGCACGGGCACGATTACCCTGAGTTTTCAGCCCGGCACCAGCCCCGACCTGGCGCAGGTGGAGGTGCAAAACCGCCTGGGCCGCGCCACGCCGCGTTTGCCGCAGGCCGTCACGCAACAAGGCGTGCGGGTGGACAAGGCGCGCAGCAACTTTTTGCTGTTTGCCATCCTTAATTCCGACGACCCGGCCTGGGACCCGGTGGCGCTGGGCGACTACGCCGCGCGCAACGTGCTGCCCGAGCTGCAACGCGTGCCCGGCGTGGGCCAGGCCCAGCTGTTTGGCACCGAGCGCGCCATGCGCGTCTGGATAGACCCGGCCAAGCTGCAAGGCTACAACCTGTCGGCCACCGACGTGAACAACGCCATCCGGGCGCAAAACGTGCAGGTGTCGGCCGGAGAGATTGGCAGCCTGCCCAATGTGGCGGGCCAGGGCGTGGCGGCCACCGTCATCGTCAACGGCCAGTTCAGCAGCCCCGAGCAGTTTGGCCGCATCGTGCTGCGCGCCAATGCCGATGGATCTACCGTGCGCCTCAAAGACGTTGCGCGCATTGCGCTAGGCGGCCAAAGCTACGCCACCTCGGCGCGCCTGAACGGCAAACCGTCTACCGGCATCGGCGTCCAGCTCTCGCCCACCGGTAACGCAATTGCCACGGCCAAAGCCGTGCGTGCGCGCATGAGTGAATTGGAAAAGTTTTTCCCCAAGGGCATGGGCTGGACCATTCCCTACGACAGTTCGCGCTTTGTCGATATCTCTATCCGCCAGGTCACCGAGACGCTGATTGAGGCCGTGGCGCTGGTGTTTTTGGTGATGTACCTGTTTTTGCAAAACTGGCGCTACACGGTGATACCGACCATCGTGGTGCCGGTGGCGCTGCTGGGCACCTTTGCCTCGCTGCTGGCCCTGGGCTTTTCCATCAATGTGCTGACCATGTTTGGCATGGTGCTGGTGATCGGCATTGTGGTGGACGACGCGATTGTGGTGGTGGAGAACGTCGAGCGCATCATGAGTGAAGAGGGCTTGTCGCCCGTAGAGGCCACGCGCAAGGCTATGGGGCAGATTTCGGGCGCCATTATTGGTGTGACGGTGGTGCTGATTTCGGTGTTTGTGCCGCTGGCGTTTTTTGCGGGTTCGGTGGGCAATGTGTACCGCCAGTTTGCGGCGGTGATGGGCATCTCGATTGCGTTTTCAGCGCTGATGGCGCTGACGCTTACGCCGGCCCTGTGCGCCACCTTGCTGCTGCCCATGCAAAAAGGCCAGCACCACGCCAGGGGCGGTTTCTTCGGGTGGTTTAACCGGGGCTTTGCCCGCACGGCCAAGGGCTACGAGCGTGGCGTGGCGCGCATGCTGCCGCGCGCGGCGCGCTACCTGCTGATTTATGCGGCCATTGTGGGCGCGGTGGCCGTGGTGTACGGGCGCTTGGCGACCTCCTTTCTGCCCAACGAAGACCAGGGCACCCTGCTGGTCAATGTGCAACTGCCGCCCGGCGCAACGCAGGAGCGCACGCGCGCGGTGATGCAGCAGGTGGAAGGCTTCATGCTCAAACAGCCCGAGGTGCAAAGCATGGTGTCGGTGCTGGGCTTTAGCTTCTCCGGCCTGGGGCAAAACGCCGCACTGGCCTTTGTCACCCTGAAAGACTGGAAAGAGCGGCCCAGCCCCGGCAATTCGGCGCAG
>Ga0164294_10004322_pt1 | contig 12417 bp, 22 predicted proteins | sample GEODES005metaG_FD_111479 | JGI IMG/M metagenome (GOLD analysis project Ga0164294, IMG submission 111479) | Oligotrophic lake water microbial communities from Sparkling Lake, Wisconsin, USA - GEODES005 metaG | ecosystem: Environmental > Aquatic > Freshwater > Lake | place: USA: Sparkling Lake... | reverse complement strand
CTCTGTGATGGCAAAGCCCATCGCAATGGTTTCGTGAGTGTAACGTGCAGTAAATGCTTCCTGTGCATTGTCATAAGCGATGGATGAACCCTCGTTTTTGACTGGTGCGGCGGCAAAGCCTGACAGTTTTGTCTCTTCTTCAAAAGAACGCTCAGAAGATTCGGTTTCATAAATCTCTTTATGTTCCTCACCATATTTAGCGTACTCCAGACCAAACAAAGCGTTCAAGCCAGGAAGAAGTTCTTTAAGTAGTTGTGCGCGTGAAATTGCCATGATTTACTCCTTACAGGCCAACGTTGTTTAAGAACGAATGGGCACTGGGGTTGAATTTAACCAACACATCAGTGTATGCATCGCCCGGAGTTGATGCAAAACCCACAATACGGAAGGCCGCAGCAGTTGTTACTACACTAGACGTCAAAGCGCTAGTTGAGTTACCAGTCTGGGTTGAACCAGTGCTAGTGCTCTGTACAGCAGCAAAGAAAGTGTTAGTGCCCAAAACTGTTTGAGCGCCAGAACCATTTAGCTGTGCTTGGAAGGTAACAAACGGGTCAGTGATTACGTATGCAGTCACCACGCCGGTTGTGCCGGAGGGATAGTACTGACCGTAAATTTGCTGACCTTGTGCGTTGATATAGGATGCGCCGACGAAAACGCCAATTGCACCTACACTAGAACCACCAAGGTTATTGGTAGTGATGTCTGAGCCATCGGCGACAGACAAAGCGATATAACCTGCTGAATTAATAATAACAACTTGACCATAAAACAAGTTGCTAGAAAGTCCTGCTGGGTTAATCAAGAACTGACTCGTAGCGCCAGCATAGGGCATGCCGTCGATACGATTTATGGGACGTAGCCCATAGGGTGCTGCTGTAGTTGCCATTTAAGACTCCTAAAAAATTTAAGTACCTTTTCCGAAAGTGACCGTGGACTTACGTTCTTTAAACATAGGCATCCGTGGATCATTTTCGCGCATATAGGTGTTGTCTACTGACTGCATTTGTGCTTCCGCTTGATTGCGATAGTACGAATTACGCTGCTCAGTAAATTCCACGGGTGTTTTGCAAAGTAACAGACCACTGACTTGAACGCTATCTGGAAACTGTGCATGACTGCTAGATCCAAACAAACGAATTTCAGGATGGTCAGAAGCCTTTACGGGTTCCCAGCCTTCGCGCAGTTTTGAAGAAATATTGGTAGCGTCTTCTTTATTCAAGGTACTAACACGGATCCAACGGAAAGCATAGCCTGGCTCTGGATGAGGATCAGGCAAAAGCTGGGGCGGCATCCATTGTTTTGGACGGGCGGTAGCTTCACGGCTTTCAGTTTCACGTTTAGCACGAGTTTGAGTTTCAGACATATCATTCACCTTTTCTTAATTCTGCAATTTTTTGAGCCATGAGTTCGTGGGATACACCGAACTTCTTAGCCATCGTTACCTGAAATGGAGTGAGCCGAATCTTGGAAGATGAGGTGCTCCGTGTCGCAGGTGCGACGACATTCGATTTTTGACGAGGAGCGGAACTCGTTTGAGTTTCCGATTCGTTGTTATCCAGACCGAAGTTCTCTGGAAACACTTGGCGAATACGCGAATTAAGTCGCGTGTAATATTCGTCGGAGCTAGGGTCAATTCCAGACTTAATGAGCTTAGTATGTAAGCCCAGAGCAAAGCTGGTCATCTCGTCATCGCTACCAAACCAAGAATTCTCGCTTTGCCATCTAGCAGCTTTAGGGTCTGCTTGCGGCTGGCGAGGGACTTCCCTAGGTGCGATTTTTACTTCATTTTCTTCTTTTTGTAAAGCGGGTCTAAAATTATTTACCCTATCCATTTTGATTTTGGCAGAAGTTAATAGCTCCTGTGCCTCAACCAAAGCGTCAGAATCACCAGATTCATAGGCTAATTTATAGCGTCTTTTGGCATCGTCTACTTCATTAGATACTACTTTTTTAGCCTGTTCTAATAATGCTGACTGACCCTCAGATAATGAACCTTTGAGCTTTTTATTCTCTTCTGCTACAGACTGAGCAAAGGCTACAGCCTCTTCTCGCTCACGAGCAGCTTCTTCAGCGCGACGACGTTCATTATGAAAACCAGACTGAAGATCAGAAATACGCTTCTTAACTTTTTCATCGTATTTTTCAAGTTCGTCATCATCATTAGAAGATGTTGTTTTTTTGGCTGATGCAGAGTTTTCAATCTCTACATCTACCCCACCATCATCTTCAGCTTCTGGTTTTTTCTTTTCCTCATCTGGAAAACTAAATTCTTGTTTTTCAATTTCGGGCATGATTTACTCCTTAGAAATTAGGCCGCTGAATTCCACGGGGATCCTGAACCACTGCCTCAACGCTATCGTCGTTGATTAGTCGCCACTCGGTACCGTGTATTTTCATTCGCGTCCCAGTATTAGGTCGCGTAATGATGAAGTCTCCAACTTTGCAGGAAGCGCCTGAAGGAAATCGTTTTTCGTCTTTGAAAGCGTCTGGGCCAATTTTGGCTACAAACAAGACGGGAGAAAGCAATTCTTCATGGAGCATGGCTGTAGTAGATTTCAAAATGCCAGTTTCGCTAAATTCCTCTTCAGCTTTGGGAAGCATACAAAGAATATGGTAAGTAGCGGGATCGGGCACTTGTCGTGCTTTTTCCTCTGGTTCTTTGTTTAGAAGACCAGAAAGATCAACAGCAGACACATCAAATTCACTCATCGTCATCATCCTTAATTTTTCTTAAAAGGTCATTCAACTCATACTGTGCGGTTCGTAGACCCTTAATTACTCCGCACATTCCTTTGTAATCAGCATAGTCTTTAGCCACGCCATCACATAAAGATCCACTTACATCTTGAATCCGTTCATTTATTTTCTGATTCAAAATATCAAATATTTTCAGTTCCATGCTCTACCTCACGCTTTTTAAAAGTAATAGGATCGTAGTTGGCGGATTTACTCCACACCCGCATATAGTTACAAACTGGACGCTCTTCACAACTTTCACATTTTTTATTGTTATTACTATTATTTGCTGAATGTGCTCTGTATAAATACAAAACTTTTGGTAATCTAACGATAGGATATTTCTCTGCAATCTGCATAAACAAGTCACCATCCTCACAGGCACTTATTAACTTCTCGTTATATCCATCAATATGATCCATTACCTTGCGGCGGTACATCCCAAAGTGCCTCCAGCCATGCTGATGTAGCGTATTTGGGTCAAAAGTCTTACTGTCAGAATACAGTTGATGCTCCCCTTTTTCGCCAATTTGAGCCAAATCTGAGTAGATTAAGCCCACTTTTGGTAGCTGATCAAAGGATCTAACCATCTCATCTAGCGCATATCTCTCTAACATATCGTCATTATCTAGGTGACCTACAAAATCACCTGTAGATAATGAATAAGCTTTCTTGCGATTCTTGACAATCCCTAGATTCTCTTCGTTTCTGTATGCTTTAATTCTAGAATCATAGGTAGATAACATATATGCCACCTCCCATGTTCCATCATCAGAGCAATCATCAACGATAATCAGTTCCCAATTCTCATAAGACTGATTTTTAACGCTATCAACTGCATATTTAATGAACCTAGCTGAGTTATACGCTGGCATTAATAGAGAAACTAGGGGTTTTGTCATTTATCCTCGCGTCATTTTGGTAATAACATCAGCTTTAAGCTTCTGTTCGGTTTGTTTCTGCTGAGATTGCAAGCGCATAGCCTCTCTTTGACCTTCTGCTTTGATTCTTTCAGCATCAATTTGCAATCTTGCTTGAGCTAAAGCCATATCAGCCTGATCTTTCGCAGCTTTACGCTTAACTTCATCAGCTTTGATCTGCAATTCAGCCTGTTGCATCTGAATAAGCGGGTCTTGAGCCTGTTGTTGAGCTTGTTTCTGCTGAGCCATAGCTGTATTTGCCTGTAAAAGCTGGGCACTTGCCTCTGCAATGAGTTTTGACAACTGAACTTCCACATCTTCTGGCAGTTTTTGGTTTGGAGGAGGCAAAGGTACGCCCATTTGCTCTTCAATCTTGCGTCTGTACAAGAATCCTAAGTGCTCTGCAATGTGAGCTTGAATAGCCGCCATCATTTGCTGAGCCATTGGGTTCTGCCCCATCGTTGCAGCGATCATTGGGTCTTGCATAAATGTAGTATGAGCCGCAATGTGAGCATCTTGATCTTGATAGATGAACGCCTTAGTAGGTTCACCCTTCAAGAACGCCATGTTCTCACTAATAGGATCTCTTGGATCCTCATCTTCAGGAGTTGGAACCAGCTTCTCGCCATTCTTAATACCTAGAACCTCAATCATCTGACGATGTAAGTTAGGTAAGTTGTAAATCTGAGGAGCTTGCTGAGCCATCTGCATCACAGCTTGATACTGCATGATCCTCTGAGCCATAGTCGAGCTATTAGGATCAGATACAGGAATGACATCTACCATGTCATAGTCTTCCTGCTTGGCCATCCTCGTACCAGAGGTAGGTTCGTACTCATACTCTGTAGGAGCATAGTCACGAATGATCGCTTTAAGGATCTTAAACTCTTGCTTCATAGAGTAGTGAACGCGCGCCTGCACAGCAGACATCGTTTTCAACTGACGCTCTAACAAAGCTAAAGTTGTACCTACTGGGGCGTTAGCTGACATATCACTGATGTTCATATCAGCAATAGATCCTAAACGACGACCTTCTTCAGTGACTTTTTCCAACAAAGCAGCCAGTACTTGTGACGGCTCCTTATATGGAAGAGCCATGATGTTGTCTCTGATAGACCCACTTGGTACATCTACATCTCGGAATTCACCCGGAGCGATAGGCGTGTCATCACCCTTAACTCGAAGTCCTCTAGACTTCAAACCACCAGGCAGATTACTTAGTGTGCCAGCGTCAATGAGTTGCCTAATAAGAGAAGTACCGGCTCTCGCATAACCACCAATAAGGTGTATGAAACCAAAGCCATAAGCACCAAAGCCAGGTACATAATCATATTGAACAAAGTGCTGGCGCTTAAGACGCTTCTTATCTTTCTCATCCCAGTTCCTGTAAATAGACAGAACCTTGTTAGTACCAACATCAATCGTAACGATGTAAGGTAAAGCAATGCCATCTTCATCTTCATAGCCAGGTAAGTCATAGTCAACTTGAATTTCATAAATCTGGTAACGGTCATCATCAGTTACTGAGTAACCCTGCTCATCCGCCTTTTTCTTCTCTACGTCTGTGTGTAAATTACTTGGCTCTCCCAGATCTACATCAACATAGAAACCAGCTACCTGTAACTTCTTTAACTCATTCTTAGACTTACGCATGATGTGCGTAACTCTCTCTGCTGTTCTAGAGTTACTAGAGCCATAAGGAATGATCACATCCTCTGCTGGAACATAAACAGAAGTTTGCCGTCCCAGTGAGGGATCGTAGTAAACCTTCTTAAAAGCTGAGCCAGCAAGTCCTAGATTAAATAACATTCGCTCATGTTCTGGTCTGTACTCAGGCATCTCCTCTGTGAGCTTATAGTTCATGTCCTCTTGGACTCGCGCGGCAGCCTCTGTTTTAAGACGATCAATTGCGCCAATGATTTCCGTTTTAACAGGGCCCGCAGCCGGGAAAGTCTCAATAATAGTTTCGCTTTGAAACCTGACCGCCGCCTCGGTGAGGATGGTGGAGAATACGCCACAAGCACCATTCCACGGCTCAGTACGTTCTTCATACTTCATCCCCAAAACATCTAGACCCTTGACATACATCTCCACCCAGTCTTTACGAGATGTCACATCGCTACTAACTTCCTCTACCAAATCAGAGCCAATAGTAGCCAACACACTTTCGTCAATGAACTCAGCTAAATTGCTGTCAAACTCGTCTTCCCCGCCAGTAGGAGGAGTTAAGTCAATCTCAATCCCATCTATTTCAATAGACATAGATTCAGGATTTTCAACTTCGATTTCAATTTCTGGGCCTTGCAAAGCATCTATGCCTTTGGGCATTTCGTATAAAGATTTTTCCATGAGAGCCTCAATAGTAAACTTGCTTCTTTCTGAAGCCGATTAGATCTTCGCGCTCGTCTGAATCGAGCCGCAAAAATCCACCTTGTCTGAAACGAATCAGCGCTTGTACACAAGCATCAACCAAGTCATCATGCTCAGCATTCGGAAACGCTGCCATCTGCTCGACTAACTCGTGCGCCCACCTCGTATCAGGTGCCCATACTTTACCCGACTTGAACAAATCAGTCACCGAGTTTAGACGCACAAACTTATCATTTCCTCTAGATGGGGTGTACTCACTCACCACAATCCCCATCCGTCTTAACTCAAAAATTAATGGCGCGCCAGCAGCTTTAGCCTCAACAACAAAAGCATCCGGCTCCCAATCCTTATAGTGGTTAAAAGCCTTCTCCTTCAATTCAGGAAACTCCATCCTCTTCTGGAAAGCATCTAACAAAATAATATTGATGTCTTCTGGGTTTTCATTTAGATGAAAAACTCCTAGAGTTACACAGGCCGAGTAGTCTGATCTCTCATTCTTGGTAAAAGCCGTATCCCAACTCTGGATGATAAATTCACACCTAGGCGGATCTTCAGGCTCCCAGATCTTCCACCACTCCCGCTTAACTAAAGCACCCTCTTCTCCAGTAGGAGTTTGTTGATACTGAGCATTCCACTTAGATACTGGTAACTCTTCCTTCAAAGCAGAGAGTTCTTCTAGACTCCAAAACTCAGGCCACAGCGGACTGCCACTTGGCATGATTGCTGGGAGTTCAATAACCTCCCACTCATCAGACGCTTCCCTCTTCGTGGCATCTTTGATAATCCTGCCAGTTAAATCCTTCTCCGCCCAGCGGGTCATCACAATCACAATAGACCCACCTGGCTGTAAACGCTGTCTTGGCCCAGAGGTGTACCACTCATAAACCTTGTCAAATACACTAGGGTCACCTTGGGCTAAAGTTGCTTCCTGCTCTGAATGGGGATCATCAATAATTAAAAGATCCGCACCCTTACCAGTCACAGTACCTCCTACTCCAATAGCAAAGTACTCACCACCCCGATTAGTCGCCCATCTACCAGCTGCCTTACTATCCTGTCTCAACGACACATCGGGAAAAATAGTTGCGTATTGCTCCGAACCAACTAAGTTCCTAACCTTCCGTCCAAAGTTGACGGCGAGGTCGCCAGTGTTAGAACACTGAATCACCTTCTTATTAGGAAACCTCCCTAAGAACCAAGAAGGAAGAAGGTACGAAGCAAACTCCGACTTAGTATGCCTCGGAGCCATATTGATGATCAGCCTCTTAATCTTCCCAGTAGCTATCTCCTCAAACTTCTTAGCCATTAATGCGTGGTGTCTTCCATGTACAAACCCCGGCCACATCACCCTTACATACTCCATAAAAGATGCCTGAGACTTCTCTCTCCTTAAAGCATTCTTATACTCCTCAACATCCGCTAGAAGACTCTCCTGCTCCGCTATCGGTAATGTCTTAAGTATCTCTTCTATATTCACTCTAGATTCCTAAAATTAATGTAAACAGGACGGATAGTCCTACCTCTTCGGTCTACCTTCTTTATAACACCTATATCCACCAGCCTGCTAATTATTTTTGAAGTATTAGACATACTCATCTTGCCGCGCTGGTTTGCTATGTCTCGTAGAGAGGGACTAAACCCATACTTCTTCCACCACTCATCCACTATAAGGAACACTTCCTTCTGCACAGGACTCATCCGAACCTCCATACACTGTTCATAACTCTTATCCCGACTACTCGCCCTCATCCGATTTTGCATTACTAAACGTTTATTAATACCCAAGGGTTTCTACTAGCATTACTAAACGTTTAGTAATACCCCATGTTTTCATATCTAACTCCTTACGGGGGGTCTTCCCTGAACGGATGGGGCGGGGTCGCGCCAGCTTGATTTTCATAGGGGTGGGGGGTGTCTGAATCTGATTCTTGTTGGGGTGGGTTTACCAAATCTGATTCTTGTTGGGTGGGTTCGAGTGGAATAGTATGTAATATATCCTGGGACTCCTGCTGCGGCCAGAGGGGGGAGGGGGCGGAGTGGGGGTCAGGACTCAACTCTTTCAAGAGGGAGTCCGCCTCCACGAAGGAAACATCCTCTGCTTCTCCACGCATCAGAAGCTTCAACTGCTCCATGATTTTCGCTTTGGTGTCTTCGCTTGATGTAATGGTTCTGATCTCTTTGCGCTCTGTGAATGCTGACACTTCGGTAACAGTTCCTAAGACCTTGGAAGCTTGAACCTTCGTTGCTTGTTTCGCTTCGGGATCGATCAAGACTTGTACAAGTGATTGAATTACCAGTTCTCTCAGTAGCGCAGGAGTTCTGTATTTAGCCCCCTCAATCGCTAGTTCATAAGCTTCTATCTCTAGCTTTATTCTTTCGTCTCTTGCGAGGATGTAAGGTTTACTGGCGAGGGTGTTCTTTGATGCGTTCTTCTTGTAGCTTCTTCGGTAAGCTTCTGCTTTCGTTTGACCCATTGCAATTTCTTTCGCAAAGTTCTTTTGTTTCGAGGTGAGGGACTTTTTGGAAACGATCAAGAGATCTTCCATTGGTACTTGAGAGAGTCCTTCTCTGATCTCTTTTCTGCTTAGTGGTTTCATCCCTCTATTTTAGGGGAACAAGGAGAGAAACTGCAATGCTTCGCAAGGATTCCCCCTCGCAAATTTCTCTCTCAAATCCTTGCTGCGATGCACTTTTTTACAATTTTTTTCACCTATTTGCTGCAAAGTGCAATTTTGTGTATTAGAATTGAGTCTCCAATAAACCACTTCAAGGAGTCTTCATGTCAAAACTACTCAACCAGTTCAAAGCTTCCCCTTCTCTCTCCAATAGAACAAAGCTTCAGAAGTACATGGACAAACACCCATTTGCGGTCTGTCTCATGCTTCCCGAAGAAGTTGATTTCCTCAAAGCAAACTCTTTCTCAATCTAAGGATCAATCATGAAAACGAAACTAGAAAAAGTCTTCTTCATTTACTCCAATGCTTCAGTCTCTGTCTTGATGTACTTCGGTGCATTGGTTGAGTTTGTTTGTTGGTTCTTCTTGCGAGGTGAGGGAGGTTTGGGGGGTCTTGTTGCTCCTCTTGCTTTCGTTGCTTCTATCTGCTTTTTCACCATTGCCAGTTCTCTCGCTTTATCTGTCTACAAAGACGCAAAAAAATCAGGAATCATCTAATCATGGAAACACTAAAAATCACAGTCCAAATGGACAAGCATTATGGAAGTTATCTCTTCTATCCAGTTTGCGAGAAAGCAAAAATCTTCGCTGATTTACTGGGTACAAAAACCCTCTCCTATCGTGCGATGGAAGGGATCAAAAAACTAGGTTATCAGATCGAATGCAAAGACCTCTCTGTAAAAATTTAAGGATCAATCATGGAATATATCGAAAAGACATTTTCTGAAAATACTGGAGGGGGGGTGATCTGTGATTTCGTCATCCTCAAAAATGGTCAATGCCTTGGGATCTCCAATGAGTGCATTTCCCTCTATCCATCCTATGAGGCTTTTTTCGAGTCTTATGGAGACGAACCAACAATCTATCTCACGCCAATGATTGTGCGTGAAGGCAAAACTTTTTCATCCTAAGGAGACATCATGAAAACCACTATTTCCCTGCACGATTTTAGAGAAGCATTCAAGCAAGTTAGACCTGATCAATTCAGTTATGAAGCTTTGGGTCTGATCTTCCAATATCTCGAAGAATACGAGATGGAAACTGGCGAAGAATTTGAGTTGGATGTTATTGCAATTTGTTGTGACTTTGCAGAGTCAACCAAAGAGGAAATTATGCAGTCCTATGACTTCCAAGACTCTCCCGAAGAATCAGACCTCATGAACAGAATTTACTTTAAAGATTGGTTGAGGGATGAAACTCTTTTACTGGGTGAGACTGACAACGCAACTTTTGTTTATCAACAATTTTGAGGTGATCACATGAGAATGGACTACAAAACCGAATTCCGATTTTTTGACTTTGAGATTCCTCAACTCCCTAAGGGGTTCGAGGATGATTCGTGGTGCAACAATGTTTGTCCCTCATTTATCAGGATCTTAGATGATCAAATAATCACTCTTTGGGTTGACTACAAAAACCCAAAAAGGAGAGAGAGAAAATCAAGACAATTCTTTGTCACTACCGAACCAAACAACGATGAAATAAACGAAGTCACTATTCTTTTTGAGACTAACACTTGGCAAGTAGCAATGAACAAATTGAACAAAATTTTTAAGGAGCAATCATGAGTTATTACCACGAATTTAGAGACTTTGATTTTGACATCCCTCACCTTGAAGGATTCTTTGACAAGTCTTGGCATAACGATGTCTCTCCATCTTTCGAGAGACAATTAAACGAAACCCAATCGATAACTGTTTGGGTTGATTACCTAGACCCTGACAGAAGGGAATGTGGAGGAAAACAATTCCTCATCATCATTCACCCAGTTGAAGACATGGGGAATAATCCTGATGTTCTTCTTGAGACAGACTCTTGGGATGATGTCAAAAATACAGTAAACCAACTTTTTAAGGATAAATCATGCACGATCTGAAGCAACAATTACAAACTGTTTGGGATGCCCTCCACGCATACAGAGAAGATCTGATCCCTGAGGGAGACGAGCAGTTTGACGAGATTTGGGATGATGTTTGCCTAGCAATGGCGGTCATTGAGGAGAACTTGGGGATTGAGCAGATTGCAGATCTCTACAAGGAACTGACCACGCAAGAGGAAGCTTCTTCCTTCCTGAGTGCTCTTGAAAACGAGGGGAGGATGTTTCACCTAGACGATGACCCAGAAACGATTGTGCGGACTTTTGATGGATCGAGAATTTTCACAGACGAAGAATGCATCCCACTCAGAAAAAGAGTTGAGGAGATTTTTAATCTTCTTCATGATCCCTATCAAGAGTGCATGGATATTTCTAATTTCAAATTCACAGTAAAGGAGCAATCATGATTTACGAAACAATTAAAGAATTCAACTCAGAAGGTTTTCAAATCGTCTACTCAATCACTCCCGAAGACACCCACCCAAGAGATCTATTCATGGAGGAGGATGTCGAAGACATTTGTCGAAGGATTGACTCAGGGAGTCTTTGTTGGTTCATTGCAAGGGTTCAAGCATTCAAGAAGGGAGTTCTTCTTGGTGCTGATTATTTGGGGGGTTGTTGCTACGAAAACCCCTCACAAATTGATTATCTTGAAGACATGACCCAAGAGGCAATCCGACAAGCAAAACAAACCCTCGAAGAACTCAAGGAGACATCATGAAATTTTCAAAGGAAGAATTTTCTTTCATAACTGAGGTCTTCCACGAACCCCACAGAGGGGGTGATCTTGATTTTGTGATCCTCAAGAATGGATCAGTTCTGATCGTCTCTGAGGAAGGGATAGGTCATTATTCATCCTTTGATTCATGGGTTGAGGGTGAAGACTTTTTAAGTTTTATTGAGACAAATTTTGGAGAACCACGATGAACTTATATACAAGACAAATCATGCAGAAACTCAAATGCGATGCTGAACTGGCAATAAAAATTCAAGACATCATGGGGACATTTTTAGACTTCAGCGAATGCACAACAAGGGAATTCAACAGAGCAATCAAAGACGCAGTTTTAATTTTGGAATCGAGGAAATCATGAACAAACAAGACATTCAAGACCTAGCAGAAAATGCCCTTCACGAAGCTTGCAGACACATACAAGACGCACTAGGGGTCAAAACTGGCGATGTTGGGGGACTGTTTTTTAGTGGTTTAGAAGAAGAAAGAATCCACGAAATTTTGACTAGATATATTCAAACTGAATTGATGTATCAAAGTTTTGAGGAGGAAGAATGAACCATTCTGAAGCTTCCTATATTCGAGCAGGGTTTAGGTTTGAGAGGGGTCTAATCCTCATCTCAACCCTTCGAGCAATGATTGAAAGTGAGAAGGAGGAGAACAAAGAAGAAGCTAGAAGACTCATCAGAAGGGGGGTTCAAGAAGCTAGATCCTGACCCGAAATTCAGCGGAAAGAGGGGGGGCTTGCGCTCCCTCTCCTAACTGGTAGAATCTAGTCAATTCTATGTGATACATTCTTATGTGTGACCTAGATTTTTTGGGGGATTTTTTCCCAAAATACAGGCCTGCAGCGAGAACAAAATTATGGGTGACTGCCAGGTTTACGCAGTAAAAATTTATGAGTGGCTTTAGTTGTCTCAGTCTTCATTCCGAGGTCTGAGATTGTTAAAACTTACCAATTCAAGGAAAAATTATCATGGGTTTCTTTTCTAAAACTTGCGCTAAAACACACTTGCCAGTAGTTGCTCAATGCAAAGACTTACCACGACTCAATGAGATCGTTGTTCTACTGCCCAATGGCAAGAAGCTTGAAGGTTCATACGATGGG
>Ga0164294_10004320_pt1 | contig 12423 bp, 12 predicted proteins | sample GEODES005metaG_FD_111479 | JGI IMG/M metagenome (GOLD analysis project Ga0164294, IMG submission 111479) | Oligotrophic lake water microbial communities from Sparkling Lake, Wisconsin, USA - GEODES005 metaG | ecosystem: Environmental > Aquatic > Freshwater > Lake | place: USA: Sparkling Lake... | reverse complement strand
TGGCGCGGAGCGTCTCGCCGACACCGCCATGGTCATAGCCGATGGTGGGTCGCCCGAGTGACAGCGCCTCCACCGGCACGCGGCCGAAGGCTTCGGGCTCGCGCGCCAGCGAGAAGACGATGTTGGATGCGGCCATGACGTCGCGCAGGTCGCTGCGGTGGCCGGTGAACGTGATGTGCGCTTCCAAGTCCATCGCGGCGACCTTTTGTCGCAGTTCGCGCAGGAAGTCTTCACGCCCCTTCTGGGTGTCGCCGATGAAGAGGCCATGTACAGGCTCGCCAGCTCGAACGAGCCGTGACACGACCTCGAGAAAATCCTCTTGCCCTTTCCAGCGTGTGATCCGCGCCGGCATGGCCAGGACACGCCTGCCGAGGAGCGCCGGGTTGTCCCGTACCCAGCCCGCCAACCAAGCTGGCGAAGGTCGGTGCGCAAACGGGAAAGCGCTCGGGTCGATGCCTTCCGGGATTAGCCGAACGCGGTCTCCTAGCACCTGATAGTTCTGGTCGATGTACGCACGGATGGTCTCGCTGATGGCGATCACCCGCTCGCCGCGAGTCATGACGGCGCTATACGCGTTGACGCTGTAGGGGCCATGTACGGTCGTCACCAAGCGCGGCCGATGGGCGACCGGCAAGCCCTTCCAAGCGAGCCAGACGATCCAGGCCGGAAGACGGGATCGCACATGGACGATGTCGAACTGACCACTGCCCAGGAGGTCTCTCAGCGGGGGGACGTGTCGCAGCGTCAGTGGAGATTTGCGGCCGATGTCCCGCGTGAGATGACGGCTGCCTTCGGCGACGAGGCGCTCGACCATCCTTCCGCCGGCGGACATCACCGTGGAGGAGTGCCCAGCCTTGACCAGTGCACGGGCAGTATCGAGCGTGCACGCCTCTACCCCCCCCGCGTTCAGTGCCGGAAGAACCTGGAGGACAGCCAGGCCGGGTGAGATAGACTTGGGCATTCGGGAATCTTCGCATGCCGCTGCTTGGGCTCGCGTCGCGTCCGGTGTTTTTTTAACCTTGGTTCCATCATGACGCGACCCTCGATCGGCCAATTCATCTGCATGAAGTGGGGCACCTTGTACAGTCCCGAGGACGTGAACAGGCTCTACCGGATGGTCAAGCTCAACTTTTCCGGAGACGTCCGATTCGTATGCCTGACCGATGATGCACTAGGCCTCGATCCTTCAATCGAGTGCCATCCCTGCCCGGAAATCGCATTGCCCGGTCGCTACTCGAGGCTTCCCTGGCGGAAGCTCACGACCTTCGCCCGATCCGAAGAACTTTTTGGTTTGGAGGGTGATTGGCTGTTCCTCGATCTGGACATGCTAGTGTGTGGCCCCCTCGATGACTTTTTCCTGTACCGGCCCGAACTAGAATTCGTCGTGATGGAGAACTGGAGTCAATCCGGTGCCGGGATCGGAAACACTTCGGTGTACCGCTTCCGGGTCGGTAGTCTGGACTGGGTCCTGCAAAAGCTGCTGCGCGAGCACGAGGCGATATTCCGGACATTTCCGAACTCTCAAACATACATCTCCAGGACTTTGGGCACTCCCGATTTCTGGCCGGCACCATGGTGCCGCTTATTCAAAATCGACTGCTTGCCGTCTTGGCCATCCCGCTTCTGGAAGACCCCTGAACTGCCTGCCGGTGCCAGGATCATCGCCTTCCCGGGTTCACCCAAACCCGACGATGCCCTTCACGGACGTTGGCCGACCCGGTGGTACAAGAAGGTCTACAAGCATGTGCGACCGACCCCATGGGTGGCGGATGCATGGCATGGCCGCCGACCCGGTGGCACCTGAACATGTCTCCGGCCTTGTTCAAACGTGGACTTCTCCGTCTGGGTGTCCGTCTGCGGTACGGAACCTTCATGCCGGATTCGGTCAGCTTGCCCGGCGCTGATCGACGTGTCGCCATCGACCCGCGCGACGGACGCGCGTACAAGAAGCTCGTCGTGGAGAGCGTGCGCGGGCGAGTCTCGACACCGATGATGTTCTGGCGTGACCACGTGGCTCGCCACAAGGGGGGGCTCTATCTCGACATCGGGGCAAACTACGGCGAGTGTCTTGCATACGGCGATTACCCCGACGGTATGTGTGTCGGCGTGGAGGCCAACACGCTTCTGGTCCCCTACCTCGAAGAGACGCGCCGTCTACACCCCGATTCCGAGCGTATCCGCATCGTCTCTGCGTTGGTGTCTGATCGTCCCTACGAGACCGCCCGCCTTTTCTTCGACCCGGCGTGGACTGGCGAAGGTTCTGCTTGTGAGCACCGCCCTGGGCTCAAGGCCCTAGAGGTCTCAACAGATACGCTTGAGAACATTATCGGGGCGTCGGGTGCTTCTCCGGCGAAGCCCTTGGTCATGAAGATGGATGTAGAGGGTCACGAGGGTCGGGTCATTGAGGGTTTCCCCAGCCTGTTCCTCATGCCGGATGCGATCGGCATCATGGAGTTCGATACGCGGATGTTGCACCGGGCAGGCACCGAACCAAAGACGCTCTTCGAGCGCCTGACGTCACGCTTCCAGGTCTACCTGACTTTCAACCGGGAGCGCCGGCTGCTGCCCCTGGACAGTTGGGAGTCCTTGGCCCGATTCGGCCGCGAGGGTAAGTTGCACCGTGACCTGGTGTTCGCAACGTCGACCGAAATGGTGTGTCCCGAATGGCTGAATTGAGAATGTCGTCGCCCCCGCTGCAAAAACTCGTCATCTGCATGAAATGGGGTGACAAGTACCCGGCGAGATACGTGAATACGCTTTACGCGGGGGTGGCGAGAAACATCTCCGGGCCTGTTCGATTCATCTGCATGACGGACGACCCGACCGGGATCCGGCCGGAGGTGATCGTGCACCCGATCCCCGCATTGGGGTGCGAGATTCCATCAGATGTGCCGGGGATGTGGCGGAAGTCGGTCCTCTGGTCTCATGGCCTCTGCGGCGAGACCGGGCCCGCGCTTTTCATCGACCTCGATGTGGTGGTCACCGGGAATCTGGACGGCTTCTTCGAATTCGGGGATCCCGAGGATGTCATCCTGGCACGCAATCCGGTCAGGCCCTTCGAGAGGCTCGGGCAATCGTCCGTATTCAGGTTCCCCATTGGCGGGCACACCTACATGCTCGAGAACCTTCGCGCCGATCCGGCGGGCGTCAGTCGCAAATACCAGTTCGAGCAACGCTACACGACGCAGTGTATCCGCCCCGCTATCCGCTTCTGGCCGAAGGGTTGGGTGGCTCACTTCCGCTATCACTGCCTTGGCTCTCTCATCTCAAGGTATTTCCGGCCGGCCCGCCTTCCCAAGGGTACGAGAATCGTCATCTTTCCTGGTGGGCCGAAACCGGATGCCGCCATGCTTGGGCGTTGGTACCCGCATATCCCCCGCGCTTCGCGATGCAGGCACTTGTTCGACCGCTCCACACGGAAACCGGGAAATACCTGGCGCGCACATGTCAGGCGCTTTCTTCTCCCTGTCCCATGGATCGCGGACCACTGGCGCGAGTGACCGTCAGCGCTCCGAGGGCCCTTGCGGGACGGCACGGCGCATAATCCGAGGATGTCCTCGCTCCTCCTCGTCGACGGCTCCTCCTACCTCTACCGCGCCTACCACGCCCTGCCCGACCTCCGCACCCGCGCCGGCGAGCCTACCGGGGCGCTGCACGGCGTCATCAACATGCTGCGGCGTCTGGCCGGGGAGTACCCCAGCGCCCACCGGGCGGTGGTGTTCGACGCCAAGGGCAAGACCTTTCGCGACGACCTCTTCCCTGAGTACAAGGCGCACCGGCCGTCGATGCCGGAGGACCTCGCCGCACAGATCGAGCCGATCCACGCCGCTGTCCGAGCGCTCGGCTGGCCGCTGCTCATGGTCGAGGGCGTCGAGGCCGACGATGTGATCGGCACGCTCGCCGCACAGGCCTCCGCACGCGGCTGGCAGACCGTCATCTCGACCGGCGACAAGGACCTCACGCAGTTGGTGAACGACCACGTGCTGTGGGTGAACACCATGAGTGGCGAGGTGCTCGACGTGCCGGGCGTGGAGGCCAAGTTCGGTGTCGGGCCAGAGCGGATCGTCGATTACCTCGCGCTGGTCGGCGACACGGTCGATGGCGTCCCGGGCGTGGAGAAGTGCGGGCCGAAGACGGCGGTCAAGTGGCTTCAAGCCCATGGCTCACTGGACGGGGTCATCGCGCATGCGGCCGAAATCTCCGGAGTGGTCGGCGAGAACCTGCGCAAGCACCTCGACTTCCTGCCGCTCGGCCGCGAACTGGTGACGGTGCGGTGCGATATCGCGTTGCCCGTGGCAATGGAGGGCCTCGCCGCTCAGCCGCCGCACACCGATAATCTGCGCGACATCTATAGCCGCTACGAGATGCGCAGCGCGTTGGCTGCGCTGGACAGTGGCAAGGTCGGCGATGGCTTGGCGGCCACTGGAGAAGGGGCTGGCGCGGCGAGCTTGTCGGGCCGTGGTGCCTTGCCTGTCCGGCCCGCTACCAACGCAGCCGCAGACCCCGTTGTCTTCGCCGGCGAGGGTGCTGCTCCGGCTCAGCGCGCGCCGGTGCTGGCCTACGACAGCATCCTTACCAACGCCCAATTTGAAGACTGGTTGGCCCGAATCTCCCAGGACCAGCCGGTCGCCATCGACACCGAGACCACCAGCCTCGACCCACTTGCCGCACGTCTGGTCGGCATCTCGCTCTGCACCGAGGCAGGCCACGCCTGCTATATCCCGCTGGCGCACCGCTACCCCGGCGCGCCTGACCAGCTGCCCTTTGACGATACGCTGTCGCGGCTCAAGGGCTGGCTCGAGTCTGACCACCCGAAGGTCGGTCAGAACCTCAAGTACGACCGCCACGTGCTGGCCAACCATGGCATCGCACTGGGTGGCGTGGTGGGCGACACGCTGCTGCAGTCCTACGTGCTCGAGAGCCACTTGCGCCACGACCTTGAGTCGCTGGCGCGCCGGCACTTGGACTCGGAATCGATCAGTTACGAGTCGATCTGCGGCAAAGGCGCCTCGCAGATCGGCTTTGACCAGGTCGACCTTGATACGGCGACCAAGTACTCGGCCGAGGACGCCGACCTCACCCTGCAGGTCCACGCGCATCTGGCACCACAGATCGAGCGCGACCCCAGCCTCGCCCGCATCTACCGCGACATCGAGTTGCCCCTAGCGCAGGTGCTGTTCGAGATGGAACGTGTCGGCGTGCTGGTCGACCCGGCGCTGCTGCTGACCCAGTCCGACGAACTCGGGCGCGGTATGGCGGCCCTAGAGCAACAGGCCTACGAGGTCGCCGGCCAGCCCTTCAACCTCGGCAGCCCCAAGCAGATCCGCGAGATCCTCTTCGACCGGCAGCAGCTACCCGTCCTCAAGAAGACGCCCTCCGGCGAGCCGAGTACGGATGAGGATGTGCTGCAGCAACTCGCGCTCAACTACCCGCTGCCCAAGCTCATCCTTGAGCACCGCGGCCTCTCCAAGCTCAAGAGCACCTACACCGACAAGTTGCCGCGCATGATCAATGTGGCGACCGGGCGCGTGCACACCAGCTTCGGCCAGGCCACGGCGGTGACTGGTCGGCTCTCGTCGAGCGAGCCGAACCTGCAGAACATCCCCGTACGCACCGCCGAGGGGCGGCGCATCCGCGAGGCCTTCATCGCGCCGCCGGGGCACATGTTGGTGAGCGCTGACTACTCGCAGATCGAGCTCCGTATCATGGCTCACGTGTCGCGGGACCCGGGCATGGTCCGCGCCTTTGCCCACAACGAGGACATCCACCGCGCCACTGCCGCCGAGGTCTTCGGCGTAACGCCCATCGAGGTGACGCCTGACCAGCGGCGCACCGCCAAGGTCATCAATTTCGGCCTTATCTACGGGATGAGTGCGTTCGGCCTGGCGCAGAACCTAGACATTGAGCGCGGCGCGGCGGCGAACTACATGGAGCGCTATTTCGAGCGCTATCCGGGGGTCAAGGCTTACATGGACCAGACCCGCGCACTGGCGCGTGATCAGGGCTACGTCGAGACGGTGTACGGCCGCCGCCTCTGGCTGCCCGACATCCGTGGTGGGAGCGGGCCGCGCCGTGCGGCGGCAGAGCGCGCCGCAATCAACGCGCCGATGCAGGGCACCGCCGCCGACATCATCAAGATGGCGATGCTGCGCGTTCAGGCGTGGCTTAAGTCGTCAGGTCTGGGCGCGCGACTCGTGCTGCAGGTGCATGACGAATTGGTGCTGGAGGTGCCGGACGCTGAGGTCGACACGATCAACCACGAACTGCATCGCATCATGGAGGGTGTCGAAGGGCTCTCGGTGCCGCTGCTGGTCGAGGTGGGGGTGGGGCCGAATTGGGAGCGGGCGCACTAGGACAGTTAAAACATCCCGTTGGCGGGGGCAATCGGCATCGGTGACATTCGTGGACTCACCCCCTTCGTTTTGATTCGCAATAGATATTTGTAGTAAGGTCTCTTCGTCCAGTCAATTTCAGCCTTCCCCTAAAAGCAAAATCTTGCACTTTCCAACCCTTACCGCCCCATGACTCATTATTCTTGCGGTGCCAGTCCACCACTCGTGGTGGTTTCCATTCTAACGCGGCGCAGACCGAACCCCTTGGACGCGTGTTTGGCGAGCCTGAAAGTCCAAAAGTTAGGGGCATTCAGGCTGGAATTGGCAGTGATCGACAACTGTTCGGACGGGAGTGCTCGTGATGCAGTCCGATCGTTTGCCGATGGCGCCCCGTTCCCGGTTGCTTATCACAATGTGCCTATTCAAGGAATTTCTAGGGCGCGTAACATTGCAATCGACCACGCGATATCGCGAGGAGCGGATTTTCTTGCATTTATTGATGATGATGAGACTGCGGCCGATGACTGGATTTATCTTCTATTTGAATATATTTCAAAGGGCGGATTTGACGCGGTTGCGGGCTCGGTCGAATATCGCTTGCCACAAAATTTTTTCGGCTGGCCGCGGGAATTCTTTGAAGATAAGGCCCCAAAAAAATTCAATAGAGCAAAGACACCGAAACAGCTAGCGACCAATAACGTCATAATTTCGGCCCGGCTCTTAAGAGGCTTGAATCTTCGATTTGACCTTAATTTCGACCTTACGGGTAGTGGGGACAGCGAATTCTTCTATGCGGGCCATCTCTTAAATTGCAAATACTCAAAAGAGCCTGCCGCTATCGTGGTGGAGGCTGTTTTGGCCGAAAGAGTGTCCCCTTCATGGGTCAAAAGAAGAATTGCCAGGATATCGGCGGGGGGGGTTAGAATAAAAGTAAAGCATCATGGTTTTTGGGCTATTTTATTTACCAGGGCGCCCAAGATACCAATTTTGTTGTTTGTGGGTTTAACAATGCTGCCCTTCGGATTGTTTTCCCAGAAAATATATTTTAAATCGATTAAGCGGATTTGGTCGGCTATTGGTATTGCTTCAGGGCTGTCGGGAAAAAAAATCTATGAATATAAATCCGAGTGATTTGGGGTTGTGCATATCAATTTAATATGAATGTCGTCTGGCAATCCCACAAGATCGGCAAGGCGGAGCGTAGCCGCCGTAGCGGCCCAAAGCCCTGCGTGTTGTGGGTCACCGGCTTGTCGGGTTCGGGCAAGTCCACCATCGCCGATGCGTTGGAGGTCCGCCTGCATGAAATGGGCTTTCTCTCCTACCTCCTCGATGGCGACAACGTCCGCCATGGTCTCAACCAAGACCTGGGTTTCTCCGATGCCGACCGGGCCGAGAACATCCGTCGCATCGCCGAGGTGTCCAAGTTGTTTGTTGACGCCGGCCTGATCGTGCTCACCGCTTTCATATCGCCGTTCCGTGCCGATCGCAACGCGGCGCGAGCCATCATGGGTTCGGGCGAGTTTGTCGAGATCTACCTGGACGTGCCGCTGTCCGTGTGCGAAGCACGTGACCCCAAGGGGCTGTACCGCAAGGCTCGTGCCGGCGAGATCCGAAATTTCACGGGCATCGACTCGGCCTACGAACCTCCCGAGGCGCCCGAGATTCGCATCGATACGAGCCGGTCTTCGCCTGGCGAGTGTGTCGAGCAGATCGTTGCCTACCTAATGGCCCACGACTATCTGCTGCGGGCGTGAACAGGGGTCTGCCGACGGCGCCTGGCTCCCCGCCTGCTTCCGGGGCACCGGTCTGACCCACTACAATCCATCCTTACCGTTTTCTTAATCGTCCGGAGTCACCATCATGTCCGAAAAGATCCTCTTCCGCACTGGCGAAGCCACAGTACTCGCCAAGGAAGGTCAGTTCACCGACGCCATGCCAGAGATCCTCATCGGTGACGTCTCTGGCCCGGTTGGGCAGGCCTTCGCCAACATGTTGGCGCAGTCGGCAGGCCACACCTGCATGTTCGCGGTGCGTGCCTGCAACCACCAGGTCCGCCCGGCGACCATGATGGCGACCAAGGTCACCATCAAGAACTCGGCCTACATCAACCTGTTCGGCGGTGTGGTGCAGGCAGCTACGGCCGATGCAGTGGTTGATTGCGTGGCCGAGGGGGTGATTCCGAAAGATCAGGCCGATAACCTCTGCATTATCGACTTGGTGTGGATCGATCCGCGCACCACCACCGACCCCAACCTCGACATGGAAGACCTCTACCGCACCAACTACGAGGCCACCAAGCTCGCCATCCAGCGTGCCCTGAGCAACATGCCGACCGTCGATGACCTGATCAAGACCCGTCACACCGTCAAGCACGACATGTTCGACGCCACCAGCGGCAAGTGGCTACGCTGATATCTGGCCATGACGTGGGATTTTTGGAGGCCCAAGAAACCCGTTACCGTAGGTGACGTGCCCCATTTCAGCCATCCGTTTTGTGTCGACTGGTTCGAGCGGCTGTTGAAAGGCCACGATCGATACGTCGAATATGGCACTGGTGGATCAACCGTGTTGGCGTCCAAGATTGGTATCCCGACCGTTTCGATGGAGTCGGATGCGAAGTTCCTGGAGCTTGTTAAGGCCAAGCTCACGGACTTGTCGTTGCTTGATGAGACCGTCAACCAATACCTTCATAGAGATATCGGTCCGGTTGGCCGCTGGGGACGGCCCAAGAGTCCAAACAACAGCAGGTATTTCGAGGCCTTTAGGAAATATTCGGATTTCCCTCCGGGCGATTTCGGGGGGCGGAGTGTTCTGGTCTTGGTGGATGGCCGCTTCAGGGTTGCTGCGGCCCTGAAGGCAGCGCGCGGATTGTGCGAAGCCCAGGGGTCAATAGTCGTAGACGATTACTTGGGGCGGAAGGAATATCACGTCCTCGAGAGGTTCCTTGAGCTTAAGGATTTGGTGGGCGTGATGGCTGTATTCGCTCTCCCTCAAGCACATACCGTTTTTGGGGAAGAATTCGAGAAGACCCTGCGCGATTTCGAACTGGTTTCTGACTGAGGCGCCGCTAGGTCGCTATGCTGAGCTACCGCCACGGCTTCCATGCCGGCAACCACGCCGATGTGCTCAAGCACAAGGTGCTGGTCGCGCTGCTGAAGCATTTCGCGCTCAAGGACAAACCGTTCTGGGTGGTGGACACGCACGCCGGGGCCGGCTTCTACCGTCTTGACCATACCTTTGCGCAAAAGACCGGCGAGTGGCGCGAAGGGATCGCACGCGTGTACGCGGCCCCCGGCGCGCCGCCCGCCGTCGCCGACTACCTCGCGCTGGTTCGCGCGGCCAATGGCCTTGACCCCGATGCCGCGCCAAAGGGCGAACCCGCGGTCTATCCGGGCTCGCCCTGGATCACGCGCCAGCTGCTGCGAGCCGATGACCGTCTGCGCCTGTTCGAGCTCCACACCAGCGACGCGCCGGCGCTGATCGACGCCTTGCGTGGCGACCGTCTGGTCAAGATCGCCGCCGGCGACGGCTACGCCGGCCTGCGGGCAAGCTGGCCGCCGGCGCCGAGGCGAGGCCTCGCGCTCATCGACCCGTCCTACGAGGTCAAGACCGAGTACGCCCAGGTGGCCGATGCGGTCGCCGATGCCATGCAGCGCTTTGCCACCGGCACCATCGCCGTCTGGTACCCGCGTCTGGCAAGACGCGAGTCGGAGACGCTCCCTGCCAGGCTTATTCGTCTGAGCCCCGACAACTGGTTGCATGTCGCGCTGGATGTTCGCGCGCGCAGCCCGGAGGGCATGTACGGGTCTGGTCTGGTGGTGCTCAACCCGCCGTGGACGCTGCCGAAGATTTTGCAGCCGGTGATGCCGTGGCTAAAGACGCATCTGGCACTCGATGAGGGCGCCGCGACAACGCTGGATTGGCAGATCGCCTGACAGGCCACAGATTTGTTGAACATGTACGCATCGACGGATAACATGTACGCATCGCCCGAATGGCTCTTTCCGGAGGGAACAGTCGCCATGCGTCTCACTGCCACCCATCTCCGTGCCGAACTTTTCAAGACGCTGGACCAGGTCATCTCGACCGGCGAACCGGTTGAGGTCGAGCGTCCGGGTGGCCGGGTCCGGCTCGTCCCGGCTGCGCCGTCCGGTCGGCTTGCGCGGCTGCGCCCGCATCCGGGTTGCATCGTCGGCGAGGCTGACGAGTTGGCATCCCTGTCTTGGCCGGACGTCTGGCAGCCGACGCTCTGATCGGCTCGACCTGACGTGCCGCTCTACCTCGATACGCACGTCCTGGTCTGGCTCTACCAAGATGGTTCGGCACGGCTCAGCCCCCGCGGTGCCGACGCCATCGAGCGGGCGGAGGCCCTTTTGGTGTCACCGGTGGTCGAACTCGAACTGACCTACCTGCACGAGATCGGGCGCATCACCTGTGGTGCGGCAGTCATCCTCGACAGCCTCCGCCGCGACCTCGAACTCGACACGTGTCGCTTGCCGTTCGCCAGCGTGGTCGGTGCGGCGATCGGTCAGACCTGGACCCGTGACCCCTTCGACCGGCTCATCGTCGCGCAGGCGGCACATGGACAGGCGCCCCTGCTCACTGCCGACGCGAACATGCGCGAGCACTATGTGCCGGCGTTCTGGTGACGCTGGCCTAGCCCTCGTGCTCCCGAACCAGCGCGATGATGTCCTCGACGCTGTGCACCCTCCGCAGCATGGATAAGTGCGACGGGTCGATCATGCCCTGGCGCGCCGGGACCTCCTTCAGCCACTGCATCAGCGTGTCCCAGTAGCCTTCGCCGACCAGCGCGACGGGCGGAACAGCGACCTTTTGCGTGCTCATCAGGCAGAGCACCTCAAAGAGCTCGTCGAGCGTGCCCCAACCACCCGGCAGCACCACGAACGCACGCGAGTAGCGCACGAACACCGCCTTGCGCGTAAAGAAGCGCTCAAAGCGCAGGTAGACGTCGATGTGCGGATTAGGGCCGAGCTCGCTCGGCAGGCGGATGCCGAGGCCGACGCTCGGGCTGCCGCCGGCCTGCGCGCCGCGGTTGAAGGCGTCCATCAGTCCCGGCCCGCCGCCGGTGATGATGGCGAAGCCCGCCGCCGAGAGGTCGCGCGCCAAATGAAACGCCAGATGTGCCAGCGGGTCGTCGGGCCGCACCCGCGAACTGCCGAACATCGACACTGCCGGGCCGATGTCTCGTAGGGCGCGCTCTGCGTCCAGCAACTCGCGGTTGATGCCGTCGATGTCCCAGTCGGAGCGGTCGGTGTCGCGGATCGAGTGCATCGCGTCAGGCGGTGGTGCGTGGAGCGAAGTTCCGGTTGCAGAACCGCAGGTCCTGCGGGTACGGAAAGAAATCCTCCAGTTCGCGTCGGCGGATGACCTCCTGCGTCTTCCGCCAGAAGTCCACGTCGAGCAGGTCGCGGTGGTACTTCAGAAAGGCCTTGCGGATCTTCGGCTGGCCGAGCAGAAAAGTCCCCCATTCCTCGGGGAACACATCGTTGCGCGCCACCGAGTACCAAGGCTCGCCGCTCATCTCCATCTCCTCGTTGGGTGCTGGCGGGATGCGGCGGAAGTTGCAGTCGGTGAGGTACTCGATCTCGTCGTAGTCGTAGAACACCACGCGCCGGTAGCGCGTCACGCCGAAGTTCTTCCACAGCATGTCGCCAGGAAAGATGTTGGCCCGGGCCATTTCCCTTATTGCGTTGCCGTACTCGCGCACCGCCTCCTCGGTCTCTTCCTCCGAGGCGCCCTCCAGGTAGAGATTGAGCGGGGTCATGCGCCGCTCGATGTAGCAGTGGTCGATGATGATATTGTCGCCCTCTCCGTGGATGATCGACGGTGCCACCTCGAACAACTGCGCCAGAAGTTCGGCCGAGAAGCGCGCGCGCGGCAGCGCCAGCTCGCTGAACTCCAGCGTGTCGGCCATGCGCCCGACCCGGTCGATGTTCTTGACCATCTTGAACTTGGCCTTGACCCCCTCGCGGGTGATCTCCTTGGAGCTACCGAAGCGGTCCTTGATGATCTTGAACACGTAGGGGTAGCTCGGCAGCATGAACACATGCATCACCAGCCCGCGGATCCC
>Ga0164294_10004317_pt1 | contig 12427 bp, 2 predicted proteins | sample GEODES005metaG_FD_111479 | JGI IMG/M metagenome (GOLD analysis project Ga0164294, IMG submission 111479) | Oligotrophic lake water microbial communities from Sparkling Lake, Wisconsin, USA - GEODES005 metaG | ecosystem: Environmental > Aquatic > Freshwater > Lake | place: USA: Sparkling Lake... | reverse complement strand
TGCTGCCAGGCCGTCGAGATCGGCTTGCATCGTTTCAATTCGCTCGCTGCGAATACTGCGGATACGGTCCAACAGGTGCTCCACGTCCTGCATCACGTCGATCTCCGCATCCACCTGATCCACAGGCGCATCGACACCGTAGCCCACAGATTGCGCTGCTACCTGCCAGGACTGCATCCATGCGTCCCAATCTTCTTGAGCAGCCTGAAGTGCGTCACGCAGCTTGCCCAGGCCGCGTTGTCCTTCGCGGATCTGCTTCTCCAGCGTCTTGCGTTGCCCCTGCGCCTGGTCTGCTTGCGTAATCAGAGCGCGTGCTTCTCGCAGACACACGCTGAGTTCCGGTGCGGGTGATTCCGCTGCGTCATGACCCAGTCGGTTCCATAGACTGTCTCTGATCTTCGCCGCCGCTGCTTGTTGTGCGGAACGGCGCCGCTCGGCGGCCGATCCCTCTCTCACCAGATCCAGCACGTCCTGGCGCAGTTGAAGCCAGGTCAGCGCCATATCCATTGGCAATGCGGGCAGGCCACAAGCAGTCGCCAAGGCATCCCACTGGGCAATGCGCTCTTCCATTCGGCTTTTCACAGCTTGCAGGCGACGCTCTAAGTCCAGATGCTCACGTTGCTTGTGCTCCAGGGCATCGGTCTTGGATTGGCGATCAGCTTCGTACTGGGCACGGTCCAGACGGTCATCGGCGAGCTTGTCTGCTTCGGAGATCTGTGCCTCGAACCCTGCTGACCGATCCGACAAGGACAGGGGAGCATGCTTTATTCCCTGCCAGGACACGTCCCGGGCACTACGTGCTTCCACGACTTGCTCGCGCGAAACTGGTCGGAAGTTGCGAACGAATTGCTGCAGGTCAAGCTCTTGTTGTGCGACTTCTTTGGCCTTGGCATCCAGCGCATCGCGATACGTCTTCTCTTCGGCTGCGTCTGCGCGGTGATGATCCATCAGGCTTTGAATGTGAGTTGTGTCCGGCACCAACATCCCCCGCAACGACTCCAGCGGCCGACGCCAGGCACCAAGCGCAGCCAACGCCTCCTCAATCCTTTGCGTCAACCCATCGATTTCATCCTGCAACTCAGCCATCACCTTTTCGTGATCGCCCAACTTCATGGCCTGCTCGACCGTCGATTCCAGATCCGGATCGACAGCACAAGCCTCAAGCTGTGACAACTCCGTTTCGCCCTGTTGGATCTGCTCTTGGCGGTCGGACAGGCTAGCTCGAGCGTTCTTCAGATCCAGCGCCAGCGCGGCTCGGTCCTTGATCAACGAGGCCAGTCGCACGCGCAACGGGGTGGCCGGCAAACGTTGGCGCACACCTTCTTCGCTGTCTGCGGGCCAGTCAAGGCTACGGGCCGATTCCTGGGCGCGGACCCACTCCAAGCGGATCTCTTCCACTCGCTTGACCATGTCTGTGCGGTGGGCCCGGAATTGCAGGCGACGTTCGTTGAGTTCTGTGATGTCTTCTTGCAGCGCCAGGAGGTTCTTGTCGACGACCGTTGCCAACAAGCTGGCTTCAGTCTCATCGGCATCGCGCTGCAACCTCGAAATGTCGGCATCCGCCAGCGCAATGTCCTGCGTCGCACGAGCAAACACCTGAGCAGCGGTCTCCTCGAGAAGAGGGATGTCACCGGCTGCCAGCAGTTCGGTTCGCTGGGCTCGGGCGGAATCCAGCACCAACAGCAGAGGCCGGACTCGACGGATGCGCTCAAGACGGCTGAGTTGTTGCCGAAGCTCGACATCCCGAGCCTTGGCTTCGGCCAACTGCGATTCTGTGATGGTCAGCGCATCGTGTTGTGCCTTCCAGTCCTTGGTGCGCAGCGTGGATCTCTTAAATTCGGCGTGCGCAGCCTCGTACGCTTCGAGCGCCTGGTAGTAAGCGCGCGTACCGGACTTTCGAGGAGCCCACAACGCATCTGCTTCCTCCTGTAGTTTTTGTAGGGCATCACCCAAGTGCTCAACGCCTGAAGCCGACTGAAAAAGCATGCGGCCGATATCGTCAGAGGCCGACAAGATCCCGGCACCGCCTTCGACCAGGGTCGTGTGATCCAGTGCATACATCCGGTTGAACGCCTGCGCTTGAAGGCTGCCAAGCCACGATTGCAGGATGCCATCCGGCAGGGGCGCATCCTCGGGGGTGCGAAGCGTGTTCTTGTTGCCCTTGGTGCGGTCGAAGGCGAGCTGCTCTCCCTTCACGGACCCAACGCCACGCCGTTCAATCACGCCTCCGATGCGCAACTCGGGCATCGGGTGCAGGAAAGCCAAGGGTGTGCGCATCGGAATGCCAAATAGCCAATCCCCGATGGCGGTACGTACGGTCGACTTGCCTGCCTCGTTGGGGCCGACGATGAGGTGGACGTCTCGGTCCTTGAGGGGAAGTTCTAAGAATCGGTCGGTGAACTTCCCGTATCGGATCAGCTTGAGTTCGCGGATGCGCATTAGTGGCCTCTCGCGCTCAAGTGGAAGAACCGGCGCTCTGGGCCACACGGCCCATCAGCATGGGGGCGGCTTGCCGAAGCCGGTCTGGCACTTGTGCGAGCGGGTCTTGTCGCAGCGCTTGCAATTCGGGTGAAGCCTGCAAGACCTCGTGCGGTAACTTCTCCAGCAGGCTCAGCCAGTCGGCCTGCAGCGAATGGACGAATTCGGGGTCGTCCTTGGCTACCAACGTCAGGCCAGCCAGGTCCGCCAGGGATCCTTGTGCTTCGTCGTTGAACGGCAATTGCTCCGTGGTCAGAGCCTCGCTGGCCACGCGAACCTTCTCGATCCAAACCCGGTCGGGATCTAACGCAACGGCTTGGGCGACAACTTCCTGACGGAGTTGCCCTTCGTCGGCGACCAAGGCCGTATGAGCGGCAGATCTCCCCGTGAACAGGACGCGGACGGCCAAAGGCAGGTGCGACGGGGTCGCATTCAGAGCTCGCTCCAGAGCCAAGCCTGCAGCACGGATGGCACCTCGGCGATCACTGACTTCGCTGATGTCGACTTCCAGCGCATGCCAGCGCAACACATCAACTTCCAGCCGATCGACCTCGGTGATTTCACCGCCTTCTGCGGTGACTAGGAGCGCGCCGCGCGCACCGAGTTCTCGAATGTGACGGCCCTGCAAGTTCCCGGGGTAGGCAATCGTCACATCTCCCCGTTGAATCCAGTGTTCGTGGACGTGACCGAGAGCCCAGTACTGGTAGCCCTTAGCCTGCAGTTCGGCCACGGAGCAAGGGGCGTACTTGGCGTGCTCGGCGTTGCCTTCGAGCGCTGTGTGCAGCACGCCAACGTTCAGCCAGCCGATCTCCGGCTCTGGGTAGGTCGGCAGCAGGTTCTCGGTGGTAGCCGCCACTTTGAAGCTGCGTCCGTGCAGAGCGACCTTCTTGTCTTCGATCCGAAAGGTCTCGGCTTTGCGGGATGAGAAGACGTGGACGTTGTCCGGCAGCTCCAAGCCCCGCGTCATCTCGCTGTCGGCATCGTGGTTGCCGTAAAGCAGGTAGACCGGTATTCCTGCGTGTCGGAGCCGGCCCATCTGGCGAACGAAGAACAACCCAGTGTTGAAGTCCTTCCAGTCCCCGTCGTAAACGTCACCGGCGATCACCATGAAATCGACTTGCTCGTCGATGGCCTGGGTGACCAAGTTGTGGAAAGCGTCCCGGGTCGCAGTGCGCAAGCGCTCAGCAGGCGCATCGGCATATGCAGCAAGGCCTCTTAGGGGGCTATCCAAATGGAGATCGGCCGTGTGGATGAATTTCATATCTCTTTTCCTGCCCCAAAACAGCCCGCCGAACACCCCGATCCCCTTGCGCATTCACGGCCCCGTGTCGGCGGCGGTTGGTGGTTCTTGGCGACGAGCCCCGACTACAGATCAGCCCCACACAGGGGCGGCCAGCCGAAAAGTGTGGCTGCGACCGCCTCCCGAATTCAAGTGTGTTTTTTGTCTGGTGTTTTTCTTTCGCGATCAACCATCAGCCAACGCAGCCAACGCATCCTGATGCCCCGCCTCCGCCGCAATTTCTGCTGCCGTGCGCCCCTTGGCATCACGAACATCTCGATTGGCTTGCCGTTCAAGCAAGAGCTTGATTGCTTCGACACGGTCGCTGGCCGCGGCGGCCATCAAGGGCGTTGATCCCTCGTTGTCCTGCGCATCGATTCCTTCAGGTGCTCGGTCAAGAATCTCACGCAAGATGTTGGTCATGCCGGCCTTCGACGCGGAATGGATCGCCATTGAGCCGTCGTTGCTCGTGAACGCGAGGTCAACACCCGCCCGCACGAGGGCCATGCCGACTCGCTCGGGATGGTGAGCGCCCGTTTCACTTTGCGCCAATGCAACAACAAGGCAGTTGGCAAACATCGTTTCATCCGGATCGTCTGTGGGCAGTTCGGCCGGAACGTTAACGTCCGCGCCCGCACGAATCAATGCGTTCACTAGATGAAGTCGACCCGTGGTGGTCGCAATGATCAGCGGGGGCACAGGCCCTTTGTTGGGATCGGCCCCAGCCACCAGCAGTGAGTCAATCACCTGCTCGAGTGCTCTCTCTTTTCGGCGACTCAGATCGCCTCCGCATAAGCCGACCAGAGCCATCATCAACGCGGTACGGCCTTCCTCGTTCTGGTAGTTGACATCGACGCCTGCAGCGATTTGCTTCGAGACAGTCAGGGCATCCCCCCCCAAGCAAGCCACCACCAACAAGTCGCCATCCGCTTCAATATCGGCGTTGCCATCACTCTCGTCAGCGCCGCCATTCAGCGATGCCATTGCCCTTAGCGCCTTCTTGAGCATGGCTTGCTGCTGAACAAAACCGTCAAGCTCGTCTGGCGCCTCAATGGGCGAACCCACATCCTCCAGAACCCGCATGACTCGGGTTCGGTTCATCGCTGCAGCCATCATGTATGCCGTCTTTCCCTCGCCGTTGCGGTGCGAAAGGTTCGCTCCCAGCTTGGCCAGCACCTTGATGACCCCTGGATGGGCTTCTCCTGCTGTCAGTGCCGTGTTTCCATCTGAGTCGGTGGTGTCGATCGGCACCCCAGAGTCGAGCAGATCAAGGATTGTTCCTAGAGCCCCCTGGTCTCCTGCGAGAACTATCGACTCGTGGCCGATCACCTTGTCTTCAGAAAGTCGCTCGACACCAGCTGCCCGAAGAGCTTGGACGACCTCCTCAAGATCTTGTGTCATTGCGTACGACAGTGGTGAGTCGCCTTGCCGATTGCGCCTACTGGCATCTGCGCCCGCCGCAAGCAGATCCTTGACCGCCTTCATATCTCCTGCCATGGCTGCCCGCATCAAGGCAGTGGTGCCGTCATCGGCCTGCCGGTCTACTGGCGGCACGACTTGGTTCATGTGCTCGATCAAGAGATCCATGATCTCACCGTGTCCGTAAATCACCGCCAGGTCGTAGGCCAGCGCATTTGCAACGTTGCGTCCCATGACGTTGGCGCCTGCATTCAACAGCATCTCAGCGAATCGCAATGCCCCACTGCGAACGGCCATGGACAAGACCGGCAGCCCGTAAACACTTTTGTAGTTCGCATCCGCACCAATATCAAGAAGACGTTTCCCTTCTTCGAGCTGGAAGTCTCCAATCGCCGCCAGGGTCAACAGCTTGTTGCTCCCATCCTTCGAATAGTTGGCATCTACCGCAAAGCCCTGCTTCGCAAGCAGATCAACTACTTCGCGGCGCCCTTCCGCCACCAAGTCCAACGCCGTCTCGTTCAGGAAGGCGCGATCACTTGGCATCCCCTCTTTCAGCATCAGTTCAAGTACGTCCGAAACACCGCCCTCGCGCTCATCTTCGTCTTCGCTTGCCCATCGCCGCAAGGCCAGCGCGACCGCCGACATCTTTTCCTCTTCGTTCCCGCAGACATCAGGGTCGGCGCCAGACTTCAGCAACAACGACACCATGTCGGTGCTGGCCGAGATGACTGCCGAATGAAGCGCCGTGCAGCCCGTGGCGTTCAACAAATTGGGATCTGCCCCCTGCTTGAGCAACTCACGAGCAATGGCCACGTTTCCGCTAACCGCCGCATCCATCAAGGCCGTACGGCCCGCCTGCCACTCGTCGTCGTCAGGGACGTCACCGCCTTGGGCATTGGGGTCAGCGTTGAACTTCAGGAGCACTTTGACAATGTCTTCGTGCTCCCCACTGACTGCGTTCATCAACGGTGTGTAGTTGGTACCGTCTGCGATGTTGGGATCTGCACCCGCCTCAAGAAGTGCCTTGACGATCTCAAGACAACCTTGCTGAGCAGCGCTCTTCAGCGGTGTCCAACCGTTTGGTGTGGGTCGGTTGACATCGACTCCACGTTTCAGCAGCTTCTTGATGACCGCGAGATTCTCTTTTCGGGTTGCCGTGTAGAGAGGGGAAGCACCCCCAAGCCCCTCCACCTCCATCGTGGCGATGACCGCGGGGTTGACATTCGCGCCACTCTTCAAGAGGTAGTCGATCACCTCTTCGTGATCACCTTCAATGGCAGCCATCAATGGCGTGTACCCGAGGTCATTGGCCGCTTCAAGTGATGCGCCACTGCTCGCCAACGCTTTGCAGGATGGTAGGTGTCCCAAAAGCGCTGCGACGTACAACGCGGTACAGCCGCCCACCTCGATCCCGTTGTGATCCAGGCTCATAGGTGCATCGACCTGCGCGCCGCCTTTCAGCAAAGTCTGGGTGATCTTCTCTTCCGTAACTCGAACGGCTCCAAACAGAGGTCCCTTGCCGTCTGGTCTGGACTTGTTGGGATCGGCACCAAGTTTCAAGAGCTCATCGACGAGCTTTGCCTGACGCGTCAAAACGGCGACAAACAGGGGTGTGTATCCCTCACCATCGACTTCGTTTACGTCGCCGCCACCCTTGATGATTTTTCTGACAGCTGCAAGGTCTTTAGCGTGTACCGCCTCAAACAGGGGCGTTCGTTCAACCTCCTCCGCATCTTCCTTTTCGCCGAGACCGAATAGATCCAACAGCCGACTCAACTCTGCAAGTTCGTCACCATCCAGCTCCGACCCCTCGTGCAGGCTGCGCCAGTGATCTAGCTTCTGTGTCAATTGCTCCAGCATCGCCTCTGGCAACTGATCCTTGACCTGATCGCTGTCAAGGGCCTGGCCCAGCAGGTCAAGCTTCGAATCAATGGATGCCCCTACACCAGACTCGTCTGATCGACCTTCGTCAGATTCATCGATGTCTGGATCATCTTGGTCGTCCTCGCTCGCGTTCGGACCATCTTCGTCATCTGCCGTCTCGTTGTCGTAGGGAGGCTTGTCCTTAAAGGGATGAGACATCCTGCCGAACATGGTGTCCGCCGCATTGAACATGGAGATTCCGCCGAACAGGTTTGATAGCGCACCGAGCTCTTGGCTCATTCCATGGAGCGCGCCAAACTCTTGCAGCGAGTTCACGATATCCGTGGCCTCCGAAGCCTTGGCGAGGCTCAGTGCCGTTTCGCCATGATGGTTGCGGTGGTTGATATCAGCACCCAGGTGATAGAGGCTGCGCAAGACACCAAGATGCCCGGCTTTGGCTGCCAACATCAACAGAGAGTTGCCTTCGCCATCCCCGGAGTTGATGGAAATGCCGCTGTCACGCAGGTTCAGGACCGTGCCGAGCGCACCGTCCGTTGTGGCACGCACGATCGCGTGCTCGGGAGCGTCGGCAGAGTAGTCACCTTCCTCGACGTGGAACTCTCGCAGGGCCTCGATCGCTTCGTGGTGGCGCTTCTCGATCGCGAGCGACAGGGCGGTCTCGCCATCCATATCGCGGGCGCTGGCATCGGCACCACGCTCTAAGAAGCGACGGATGAGCGTCGGCCGATTGTTCAGCGCAGCCAGGATGAGCGGCGTGTAGCCAAGGTCATTCCCGTCGGTTGGGTCTGCTCCGCGACTCAGGATGTAGTCAAAGACTTCGGGGTCGGGGTTTTTGGCAGCAATGAAGGCCACACGAGCGCGCTGGTCTGAACGAACCAGGTTGCATCCACGCTCATCCAACGCAGCGATGAATGTCATCGAGCCGTGTTCGGCAATGGCGAGTGGAAGCGTATCGATCGACCCGAAGTTGGGCCGTGCGCCGCGCGCCAAGAGCTTCTCAGCCAGCTTGAGGTCTAAGCGGTTTACTGCCCAACCGAACGCACCGATTCCATGCTCACTTTCAACGGCATCGATTTCTGCCCCAGCGTCAAGGAAGAGGTCTACACATTTTGAAGCACCATTGCGTGCCGCAGAAATGAGAGGCGTCAGTCCAGTGTCTAGGCGAACATTGACGTTTGCGCCGCGGGCAATCAAGAGTTCGGCTAGTTCGTAAAACTGATCGGCAGTTGTCTCAAAAATAGGAGTGGTGTCTTCGGTCCACTCATCGTTGACATTTGCACCCGCATCAATCAGCAGCGAGGCGACTTCCACGCTTCGAGACGCTCCGACCGCCATGACGAGCGGTGTCATACCTCCCAAGCCCTCTTCGCATGGATGGTTGGGATCTGCTCCAGCTTGAAGCATTTCGCGAGCAATCTTTGCATCGCCAAGTGCACATGCGGCCAACAACCTGGAGTCAACCGACAAGGAAGCAAATGCCCTTCCGTTGACCAAATTTCGCAAACGATCTTGGTCTTTTTGTGCGACTGCTTGGACTAGTGCTCGCAACCAAAGGCCTTCCGCCTCCTCAGCAGACCCGTGGGGCTGCACCGCAGCCATCAAAGCGGCAACTGTGTCGTCGTGACCCGCCTCGCGGGCCACATCAAGCGCGGTCTTTCCAGCGTCAGGATCGATCTCTGTGAGCGTTGCGTCAGGGTCCGCACCAGCGGCCAGCATGGCATTCACGAGTCCCAGTCGCCCCTGACGGGCCACCATGGGCAAAGGCGCCGCACGGCTACCGGGCGTGTCGATGCGCGCGCCGCGGGAGATCAGCAGGTCGATTTGCTCCAGCAGGTCGCGTGTCTGCTCAGGCCCGGGGTCGCCACAGCACAGCATGATTACCGAGTAACTCAGTGCTGTGTCCCCATCGCCATCGAGGTGGTCGATGTCTGCACCCTCGTCCAGCAGGGCCGTCAGCGTGTCGATGTCGATCTTCGCGGCGGCCATGACGAGGCGCTGTCCGTCGCTCAGTTCCGGCTCATCGGCTTCGTCTTCATCCTCGTCTTCATCGTCCGTTCGCTCGCTCGGCACCGCGCCGAACCGCATGAGCAATTCAAAGAACTCCTCGTCCGAATCCACCGAGTCGATCAGTGTTTTGCCGTCGTCAAAGGACACGTTGGGATCAGCACCGGCCTCGAGCAGTTTCTCCGCAATCTCCAACGCCTTGTCGTAGCGCTCCTCCTCGACGGGATCGATCGCCCTGCCCAGCATGCGCGACAAGCTCACGATGCCGTGCCGCAACACGCGGCGGCCGCCGACCTCTTTCAGCGCGGTGACGTTCTCGTCACCCACAAGCGTGACGTCCGCGCCCGCGTCGATCAGCAGTTCCATCGTGCTCCACGCTGCACGGCTCGCAGCGCTGATCAGCGGTGTCCAGCCATCGTCGTCGGCCAGGTTCAAGTCGGCGCCAGCAGCGATCAATGCGTCGACGATGGGGTCCAGGCCGGCTCGGCTCGCTTCCTTGAGCGCAGTACACCCTGACCCATCCTGCGAGTTCACGTCTACCCGGGCTTCAATCAACCGCAGCGCGATGTCCGTCATCCCTGCCCGTATGGCCATGATCAACGGCGTTACCGCAGCCGCCGCGAAGACTTCGGTCGGCTTGGTGTCGGGCTCAGGATTGGCGCCAGCGTCAAGCAGCAGCGCGGCTGCTTCTGCGCCGGAGTTACTGGCCAAGGCCCACATCAACGGGGTGTAACCACTGTCCGAAACAACCTCAAGGTTGGCACCCCGTTCGATCAGCAATCGGCACACGTCCAGGTGCCCCCTGTTGGCCGCAACGCCCAGCAAGCTCTGGTTGCCAATCGGGCCGAGCGACGAACCGGGCGCATAAGCGGCGTTGACATCGACTCCATGGTCGAGCAGAGCACGGGCTGTCTCCTCATGGCCCCCTTCGCAGGCAAAGATCGCCGCGTCGAGGTCGTTGTCCTCTTTGCAAGTGGCCCCCGCATCTGCTCCGCGGGAAAGCAGTAACTTCGCGAGGTCTGCGTAGCCTCCCTTGGCTGCGATCATCAACAGGGTGCGCCCGTCGGCATCCGTGGCGTCGATGTCAAAGCCGTCGTGCAGAGACTCCGCGACTGCGCCCAGATCGCCTGATTGCGCGGCATTGAAAACGGCTGGCTGGCTGGAGTAGCGGGCCAACATCGATTCGTAGTCGTCTACCAGCGACAGCAAGCTGTCTAGGGTCGCCGAATCGATCGCTTCGGGACCCTCTTCCCGGATCTGCACGAGGTTTGCGGTGATGAGTTCGTAATAGTCTTCAGGCAGTCGGCTCGCGACCAAGGGCTCGTTGATCAGTTGCGAAAGGCGCTCGAGTTGTGTTGCGACATCAGGATCGGTATCTGCCATGGGGGTCTCCGCTGTTTTCTGGTGGGGTCAGGGGTTTGAGGATGGGTTCTTGAAGGGGTGGGCGTAACGCCCTTGAATCTGCTCGATGGGGCTGATGCGTTCTTCGTCTTCGTGGGTTTTGGAGCCGGGGGCACCGAATTCACGCAGGCTGACCCGCACGCGGGCATCTGCCAGATCCCAGGCGGACTGCCCGCGGACGTTGCGGGGCCGCAAGCTGGCGCCCAAGGCGTAGAGCGCTCGCACGGTGCCTACCCGACCGGCCTTCGCAGCGAGCATCAACGCGGTATTGCCTTCGGAGTCGGGCAGGTTCGGCGAAGTGCCCTTATCGAGCTCTGCGAGCGCTGCGCCGAGCTCGCCATGTGCCGCACCCTGGTGCAGTCCCGGGGGGTTGACATCACCCGCCAAGGCCCGCGGATGGCGCCGCAGCGCCTTTACCGCAGCCGCATGGCCGCGCTCGACCGCCAGCGAGAGCGCGGTGTCCCCGTCGCAGTCCTCGGCACTGGCATCGGCGCCGGCAGCCAGCAGCTGCGCGACCAAGGGCGCATTGCCCGCTGCGGCAGCCACGATCAGCGGTGTCATGCCCAGCGTGTTGCCGACCATGGGGTCGCCACCGTGTGCCAGCACCCAAGGCAACACCTCGGGGTCCGGGTTGGCTGCCGCCCAGAACACGATCTTTGAACGCATCTCGTGCAGCTGATTTTCCGGGGGTGGCGCGAAGAGCAGCATGAACCGGTGGTCCATCACGATCAAATAGCCCGTGTCGTTCAACTTGGCGATGAGTGCCACCGGCGCGAATTTGGCAAGCGTGAGTGCGATGTCCGTGTGCATCACGCCAAACTGTGGCTTCGCGCCGCGCTCTAGAAGGTGCCCGGCCAAGTCCCAGTGCTTGCCGTCGATCGCACAGCCGAGCGCGGGCAGGTCGAAGTCGACGCCACGAGGGTGCGTAAAGAATGGTTCGCCGCTACCCATCTGCTTGTTGATATCCGCCCCGGCGTCAAGCAACAGGTCGCACAGCTCCCGGCTGCCACGAGCTGCGGCAAGCATCAAAGCCGTCACACCACCCGCTTCGCTGGAAAGGTCTGGGGACACACCCGCGCTGAGGAATGTCCTTTGCATTGCGGCATCGTCCTCAAATGCGGGGGCAAGAAACGATGGAATGCCCCGTTCGTCTGGCGACAAGGGGTCGCTGCCTCGTGCAAGAAGAGACTTGACACGGTCGTGATTCCCGGCAAGCGCCGCGGCCATTAGCGCCAGTGGGCCTTGGTCCGCGGAGTTTCTCTGCACACCACCGGTCGCCTCGCCCGGCGAGTGAGGCGGCGAACCAAAACCATCTTCCTTTGTCTTGCCCGGCGCCGCCCGTTTGGGCCGGTTGAAAGGTCTGGAACGCCGCGAACCAAAATCCGCTGCGCGACTCTTCGGACCGTCGACCATTACAGGGACTTCATCCTTTTTATATTCTTCTTGGCTCTTGGGCGCGCGATCGCCAGACCCTGAGATCCATACACCTTCACGAGAAAGTTTCGCGACAACCGAACGTACCGATTTTCCTAGTTCGGCCGCCATTTCTTCGATTGGAATGCCAGCCAGATAATCAGAAATCAATTTTTTCGTTTGTTCTTCCGTATAATTTACAGGTTGCTTTTCAGTGCCTACTGAATCAGTCGAAAAATTAACATCAGAACTCGTCTTTTTTTCATATCCAACCCTACTACTCAATGCAGATTTTCTTGCAAAAAAAATAAGCGCCGCTTGGGGGATTGAGAAACATATATATCCAAAAGCCACAAATGACTTGAACCCCGACTCAAGGTTTTTATCCGCAAGCATTGCTGCACACAATAAAAAAACCAAACCCAATGACAGGCCGGATAAAATCCTAATGGCCATGTAATTTCCATCAGGGCTACTAGCAACCCCACTGGCAACAATCCATGCGAAGAAGGTGAATAACAACCCAAATGAACCCCCGACAATGAAAGG
>Ga0164294_10004315_pt1 | contig 12430 bp, 8 predicted proteins | sample GEODES005metaG_FD_111479 | JGI IMG/M metagenome (GOLD analysis project Ga0164294, IMG submission 111479) | Oligotrophic lake water microbial communities from Sparkling Lake, Wisconsin, USA - GEODES005 metaG | ecosystem: Environmental > Aquatic > Freshwater > Lake | place: USA: Sparkling Lake... | reverse complement strand
GGCTCATATGACCAGACAAGGTCTTGTCCAATTGAGCGTGGGATGCTAATTTTCACAGGTAATTCTTAGAGGAAGATGAGGGGGTAGAGAGTTTGAGTGCCAGCGCTTTCTCCTCTGATGATGACTTCATTGGCAGTGACACACCCCTCAAGCATCCGCCAAAAATTCTATTAATAGTTGGTTTTCTATTCGTTTTATTGGGAACGCTCATTGGTGTCTATGGCGTCTTAAATCGAAACTTTAATACTGCTTCCCAACAATCCTTAATCGGAGCAGTCGGTTATCTCTTAACAGTTGTTGCTCCAATCGCGCTTCTACAGTTAATTCGGATGCGCCACGATTCCGCGATGAAAGTAAATGTGGATGAGCCCTATGACATTTATGCAGGGCAACAGTTGCAGTCGCGTTTCTTAAAAGTTGTTGCGTTGGGCTTGGCCTGTGCCTCCCTGTCAATCACTGTGTTTTTCTGGCCGATTGCGCAAGGACTTGCATAATGAAAAACTTTCGTAGGCTTTTATCTCTCACAGTGTCTACGTTTCTCATTGCTCTGGCAGTAGTTGTAAATCCAAGCCAAGCATTGGCTGATGATCATTCAATGGATGTGCGAACTCTGCAGACTTGCCTTAAGGAAAAAGGTGCAAGTCTTGATGTTCTTGTATTGATGGATTCCTCTAAGTCTTTACGAAATTTAAAGCCAGGAGAAATAGTTAATGGCCATTCTGGAATAGGCTCAGACCCGGATGGCCGTCGTGGACCGATTCTTCTAAGCTCTCTAAAGTTACTTCAAGATTTAGCTGAAGATTCAGGTAATTCGTTCCGTGTAAACCTTAAAAACTTTGGAAATAATTCTGGAGCAGATCTTGATGCCCTCAAGGCTAATTGGGTGCCCTGGACTGAAGTGAAGCCAGGTGATTCAAAGGGTATATTGGAAAAATTTGTCAAAAGTGCTCTCTTTGACGATAGTCCTGGCACAGATTGGGCTAAAGGCCTGGCCACCGCCAAAGTAGATTTCAATACGAGAATTAACGATGCTAAAAGAGCTGGCACCAAGAGCTGCTCAATAATGTTCTGGATCACTGATGGAGTTCCCTCCAAACCCGCTGTGGAAAAGGCAGAAATTTGTAAGTCAGATGGTGAATCTTCAATCGATTGGTTCAGAGAGCAAAATATCCTTGTCCTTGGCGGCTTGCTAAAGCCAAAGAATAAGGATTCTTCTCTATTCCGCCCAATCGTAACTGGCGATGATTGTGGCAAGAGAGAAGAACAATGGACTAAAGGTTATGTAATTGAAGCAGAGGATATCAATTCACTTGCTTGGGAATTTGTGAGCCTGGTTGCAAATATTAAAAATCTAATCAACCTCGATTTTACTGATGACAAAGTTGTTTTGGATCGGGGCACATCAAAATTAGAGTTTTTTGTCAAAGGGCTAGAGCCAAACCAGTGGCAGCTTTATGGACCAGATGGAAAGTTATTCTGTGCAAAAGGCGAATCGGATTCTGCTAAATGTGAAGCCGTGGAAGACAGAGAAATAGAAATCACCACAATTTCTGTAACTCCAACCGATCCAAATAAAACTGAAGGTGCCTGGACATTTACATCTCTCCCGGCCACTGAAGTTAAGGTCTACGGTGGAATCAGTGTTGAACCCAACCCAGTTAAACTTGTCGTCGTCCCGGGAAACCCAACGGTCAATGAGGGTGATACGGTTAAATTCACAGCGACGCTGAAAAACGCTGATGACACTCTCTTCGACGCTAGCAGTTTTAAGTCAGTAAAAATTTGTGCGACTCTTGAAAGTAACGGCTTAGAAGTTTGCAAAATCGGACCTGGTTCGGCGGTTTTGGAGTTGTTGCCGAGCATGAGCGATTCGACAGTCCCATTCACCGCTTTTGTAACATCAAAGAACGGTGAGAAAAGAACATACACTGTTCCAGCTGTTGTCAATGTGGTTGTGCAGGAGAGCGGAAAATTTCCTAGTTTGGTTTGTGGGTCCGGATCTGAAGGTGATACCTGCGTAATTCCAAATCTGAAGAATAAGGTTTCGAAAGAATCAGTCCAATTGAAAGTTCTCAAGCCAACAGATGTTGGCGCGGTTTCAGGTCAAATATACATTGTTGAAATAGAAGTCACTCGTGATGATTTTGCTCGTAACTTCAACTTTGTTCTCAGTGATGCAAGTGGAAATGTTGTCAATCTTGGGGACAAGACGGCTCTATTTAATCCCAACGACACTCTCAATCTTGAAGTCTCCTTCGACAAAGGCGAATCGAGTCAAATAGAAGGTGTCATTAAATACGCAGTTGTTACGGGCGATCAAATTGTAATTAGGCAGTTGAATTTTGGCTTTGAAGTAGGAGATGGTGCTCCTCTTCACATACTCATTTTACTTTTGCTTACTGCATACCTACTCACAATTGCGCTTCCATACGCGTTCTTGTTGTGGTCAGCTCGCCGAAATGCCTTCCTCTCGGTTGCAGACAATGAGTTCGCTTATTTAGACGAGCCGGTAACGATCTCACAAAGCGGTAAAGTGATTTCAAGGGCAAGTAAAGTTGAAAACGCTCTTGCCACCGCTCTAGATCCGTCACACGAAGGACTTAAATTTGAAGCAATAGAAAATGGTGCCCGTGCGATTTCTATTGGCAATGTTCACATTGAAGTTATTCCGCCAAAGTGGAATCCATTTGTTGAACCAGCGACTCATATCTATGTGAAAGATAATCATGTCTTGAGTACATTTGGCGGGGCAGAATTTCTTCAGGATCGGGCATTCTTTAGTAGATCCCTAACCGGTGAAGCCATCATCTACTTCTCATCTGAAGAAAACATTGCTCCACGCTCAGCTGACCAAATTGAGTCTTTTGAGCCTGTTTTAAAGACTGAACTCTTTGCCTCGTCAACGACTAAAGCGCAGGGTGAAGATCTCGTGATCAATAGTGGTGAAATTTTCGCATCGGCACTTTACCTGGTACCACGTTATGAAAATCGAAGAAAATCCCTAAGTGATGTTAACTCGAAACTGAAGAGCACGATAGAAAGTGCAAATTTAGGGGTGCATATTCAAGAGCTACGTCAAAGCGCCTTGGATGCAGAACTGTCAAGGTTAGAAGAGCTGAAGAAAGCGGCCCTGGAGCAATCGGCCACGAAGGGTGGGAAAAAAGAGCCAAAAGAGATAAAAGAAAAAAATATTAGCGTCATTGAACAAGAGCTAAATAGCAATGGAAAAAGTCTGTTTTCGGATGAGACCGACACTCCAGATTCAGGTTCGGGGAAGAAATTATGGGACTAACAACTAAGGAAGAGGTAACGCCATGCTAACACCACTACTCATTATCGGATTAGGTGGATCGGGTGGAAAAACAATTAGATCCATGAAGCAGGCACTCAATCGAAAGCTTGAGTCTGTTCGCTACGAGGGCGGCCTTCCGGATGCGTGGCAGTTTTTGCAGATTGACACCACTTACGATGGAGTCGCATTCCCCGCACCTATGTTGCCTAAAGACGAATTTCATTGTGTAGTACCTAACGGTGCGGGTTTTTATGATGTTCTCGCAAGCATTACAAACAGGGGAACTGTTTCGGATCAGCATAAGATGCTATCTGGTTGGGGCGTTCGAAACTCTGCAATTTCGATTCAGGCTGGAGCAGGACAGATTCGTGCTATTGGCCGTCAAGTAGGTGTTGCAGATTCAGCCAAAACACTTGATGCAATTAAAAGTGCAATTTCAAAAATGCAGGCCGAAACAGCCATGGCAGATTTAAGAAGTGTTGCAAAGGCATTAAAAGGCGAAGTTCCTCAAAACGCCACCCCCCAAGCCTTTATCATTTCATCAATCGCCGGTGGTTCCGGTGCAGGTATGTTTATGGATGTTGCCGAACTCCTTAAGCGCGCAACTGCGCAAAACTGGGCCCAAGAGGCAATTGCATTCCTTTACACCGCTGAAGTTTTTAGCAGTATCGGCGCAGCCGGAAAAGATGTATCAAAGAACTCTCTTGGTGCAATGAATGAATTGGTAGCTAGTAAGTGGGTTGGAATCTCTGAGCGAAGTGAAACCCTCTACTCGAAGCTGGGATTAACCTCTGGAAATAGTGCTGGGAAGAGAGAGTACGGCTGCAAAGGAAACTTCCTTATTGGTGCCCGCAATGATCAAAACACCGACATCCGTGTAGGCGTTGATGGAGAAGGTATGGATGAAGTTTTCCTTACAGTGGGTGAGGCGCTGGCGGGAGCTATTTCAAATGATGACATTTCAGAGTTCTTGTATCAACGTGCATTTGTAAACGTTACACAAACTGCCTCCGCACTTGACATCTCTGGTCTAGCTCCAGAGGCGGTTAATGTAGACAATCCAACTTTGGCTGCGGCAGGAATAGGCTTTGGCCAAATGACACTGGGCGCAGATCGCATCGTTGACTATGTTGCAGATTCAATGGCAAAAGTTCAAATTGAAAAACTTTTGTGGCCTGAATTGACGAATGCGCTAATGAAGAATGGTGTATCAGTCAGAGAGTTGATCCAAGATAAGTCGGCTCAAGTGTGGCCTAACTTCTTAATTGATTCTGGTCTTGACGAAAGAGGCTCTCAAAATCAAATTATTGATGCCCTTCTACCGGACCAACTCAATGATCGCATCAAGCAGTATGTAGCTGGAATCATTAAAAAGAATGTGTCGTCCACTTCAAAGCCACTTGCAACATTTTCTAGAGCGGTCTGGTCAGACTGGGAGACAGAGTCGGATTTATTCCTGAAAACGCTGAAAGATGAAATGGGCAGCAAGGCAGAAAAGTGGGTCCCAGGAATACAAACCCATGTGCAAGAACTTATTGCTCGCGAATTAATGCTAAATGGCTACGCAGTAATGACAGACCTTGTAGATCGTTTAAAAAATGAACTCAAGGAACATGTTGTCCCTGAGTTGAATCGAGAGCATACTGAGTTTGCAAACGCCGTTAATGGTTTTGATCAACGAGTTTTTGGAACAAAGGTGAGTGAAATTGCCGATGGGCTAACTGGCGTGAGCACTCAAAATGGACCATTCTTTGAAAAACTAGCTTCTTCCTTGAATCGTGTAATTGAATTCCAGGTAAATTCATATGTAAACAACCTTGCATCTTCTCTCATTGAAGATCTATTGAATTTCTTCATGGATCCGCTAATTCGTCAGCTCTCAGATGCACGCGAAAGGCTGCAAACGGTTCCAAAGGCTGCAAACTTGTCTAGTGGTGCAAAAAATCCTTATAAGAACTTCCCTGACTGGGGCTCTGGCATAGTGCCTAACCGATACAAATCTCGAACAATTGAAAGAATTTTAATTGATTTCAAAGATTATGAATCGACCTACGATTTCTATGCAAGTAAAGACTCTAGCGGCGCGCCAGCATTTCAGCAGTCAGTGAGTGCTTCGCTGCTTGGCAAAAAAATGAATCCGATGCCTGGTGATGCAAATATGCAGAAGTTGATCACTGTCAACAGCCCTTGGATTACTAGCGTGAGAGATGCTCAGGGCTCAATGGGCGCTGCAGCCAATAAAGTGGATTGGAAGTTTAATACCGATCTTGACGAACTCTCTGAAAACAATCGCCGTTGGCTCAAAAATGAGGATAGTTCATTTGGAAAGTTCACAGATATGTCGATTCGTGAATATGTAAATGCAGACAGCGAGAGCGCAAAAATTCGCGCCGAACGCGAAGCGAAATTCGTTAGAGAGTATGAGGCGATGCTTAAAATTGCTGCGCCTCTAGTCTTGCTGAACCCAAGAGCATCAGAACATGTTATTGCAGCAGCTGATGGAGGAAATGCTTTACGAACTTTGGTCGAATCTAACAAAATACCGTTCGACGCAAACTCTGCTGTTGGTAAGGAATGTTCTCTTGTATTAGAACAGAGAGGCTATAAGCCAAGCGATCCAGGATTTGCATCTAAGTGGTTTGATGCAGGCAGCAATGCATCACAGATGTATGCAGCTTCGACACATATGGCATCGTTACCAGCATGGGCCTTTGCTTCATTGACAGAACCAATTCTTGAGCAGGTGGCTCAATCAAGACTCAAGGTACAAACATGGGATCAATTCTGGGATGGTCGACGTTCTAGGCCACTTGTGGAAGCAATTCCATTTGAAACAGAGATGCGTCGATCCATCATAACTGGATGGTTAATCGCAAGACTTTTTGGAATGGGTGTTGTAGAAAAGGTCCCAACCGGGCGCACTGCAAAGGTCTGGAATCCAACCTTGCAAGTTCCTGGGTGGAGCGCATTTACGAGCCCATTAATTAGCACTTCGGGACCAGACACCAGAAGGGAATCCTGGATTTTGCCACAGTTATTGGTGTCAGCGGGAATTGCCCTTTGCGAATTCGGAAAGTCAGGAAGCCCCGAATTCCTTAATGGCTATCGACTACTGAAGTACTTAGGCCGCGAAGTTACGACCTCTTTCGAGAACCGTGATCATTGGGATGGCAGGGGTTCAGGAGACATGCTTCCTACGGGCGTGACCGGACAATCCGAATTCATTAAAAATTGGGTTCAGGACGGAATCAAACCTGCGGCAAACTTAGATCTACTCCGTTTGCTGGGAGATAACCTACTTTCAGGTGCCGATAGAGGGGCAGCCTTGATCGCAACAGTCGAAACATTACGCGCCGAATATGCAGGAATTTGGAATGACACCCAAGCAACGGCTTGGAATGACATTTCTGAAACTTGGGAGTTGCGAGAAGACATCGACCTAGCACTTAGCGATATCGGTACTTATGTTGCAGAACTACACATCGATAATTCATCGACGAGTGATTAATTTCTATGGCTAAAAGAATTTGGGAGAGTGAAGCAGTCTCGATTATTCTGCTACCTAGCGGTAGTCAGGGTCGTGAAATACTTGATCTAGCTCAAGCTTGGTCACGATCTTGGCTACTAACTCCAGCCCTTTGGATGCTCGCCGATGAAATTCCAGCGTTTGATTCAAGAACGGATATTGATCTACAGGTTCCACCTCGACTGACTGCATATCTTTTAGGGCGAGATGCAGAGCAGAATTCTGTGAAAGAAGAGGTAGATGTTTTTTGGACTCTCGGATCGCAACCATTCAAAATCATTCGTTTTATCGCGGTTAGAACAGAACAAGATTCAGAACTGATGCAAAAAACGTCTAGCAGTGCAGAAGCTGCGGCACAGTTTATTCAAAGATCAGTTCCAGAGCCTCGAGACAAGTCCAGAAGTGATGTAACCGGTGCACTATTTCGCAAATTTAATCTTGTAATTGCACCTACAAATGAACGTGGTTTGCTTGATGGTGTTTTGAGTGGGTTTTGGGACGCAAACTTGATCGCCGCAGCTGAAGATAGGTCTACGCCTCTTTCTACGGACTCATTCGTGAAAGTAGGAGAGCGGTTCATTGGATTTGCACTTGCACATATCGCTACTACAGCAGGATTGTGGGCAGGATTGCCAGTCAGTTCTGCCGAAATCAACAGCGAGAAAGTTCAGTTAAGGCTCGCTCGTTTACAGCGTGTATTTGTGCGCGGTGTTACAAGTGATGCATTGTCGGCAGATGTTGCTCACTGGGCCTTGCAGAAATTGAACCACTCAGACACTAATTTTGAAATAAGCGCTGTTGAGGGCCAAAATGTTGCCACGATAGCTGCGGAACGCCAAGAATTTTTCATGAATGAACTTGTTGAATACATTATGAGTGGTCCAACTCCCGAGGGAGACAATTTTCTATATGAACCATTTCATGAATCACCATTTACTACCGCGAAGGCACGTTGGTTCGTTCGATTCTTAGAGCGTATTGGCGATATGGGATCGGGCCTTGCCGGATTACCTCGCTGGGCGGCAGCATCTGCTGAATATCGCATTGACATTGCAATGGATGAGGAAGCAGATGAACAAATTCTGTATAAAGGCGTCCCAGAACGCTTAGCCCCGCGGGTCAAACTTCCTCCGATAGATGTTTTAATTGCCTCACTGAAGCCGCGACTTCCAATGCCAACTCCTGATCTATGGAAACACATGCGTGAGTCTATTTCATCTGCCATCGATGCGCCAACAAATGAGCATCCCACAGTGTTAACAGACGTGAAAGATAGTAAGCGTTTGGTTTTTGCAACAGTTGATCAAGTACTTCCAGATCCTGAAGCATTGTGGAGTGGAGAAAAATTTAAGTCCGGCACAGAGGCTGAGCTAAAAACAGTTGGATGGTTGGATGCAGAGGCTGCCTATCAAACCAGCACTAATATCTATAAGAGAATTGATGAATTGGCTCCAGGAATTGTGGATGCACGTAGTCAGCTGTCTGAAACACAAAAACTTGTCAATGAAGCCAACATTGAGCTAGATGTTGTGAATGTAGACCTTGATCTAATCCAGACGGAATTGGCTTCTGACGAGCAAGATGCCAAGAAGATCAAAAACAATCACACTCATAAACTTCCTCGCGCAGTTACAGATACTGCTAAGCGTAAATCTGAAGGTGGAGTTTCAGGTAAGAAATCAAAGCCAACACATGGTTCTGAGCTCACTGAATTCCTCAACGAAAATGGAAAATCAAAAAAGATTGGTTTCTGGAAGCGCATTTTTCGCCGTAAAGGTGGGTCCAAAAAATGAGTTTTTGGAAGAAGCTATTTGGGAAAAGTGAACAACCTTTTACCGAGGAAAACATAGTTGTAGACAATGAATTAGAAGAGGATCAACTCGACTCTGATTCAACAGGTGATTCGGACAATGAACTACAAGAAGTGATTGAGGAAGCGGTAGCAGAATCCTCGACCACAGATGAACCCGTATCTGATGCATCAGTTGAAGAAAGCAAGGAACCTTCCGAGCCTGAAGCAGAAAGTGCAGTGCAAGGCACTCAGGATTCAGAGCAATCTGAAGTTGATGCGGATGTGATTGCTGATGAGAAAGAAGCAGCTAATTCTGTGGATCAGGAAGCTAAAGCCAAAAGTGATGCAGAGGCAGCTGAAGAGCAACTACGCCAAGAACTTGAGGATGCTGAAACAGCGGCTTTGAATGCCCAGCTCGAAATTGAAAAAGAGGAATTTCTAGAAGATCTAACGGTACTAGATGGAAGAATCCTTCCTCAGCTAAAGGTCCCAGACTGGCGCGAGGAACTTGAATTTGTAAAGGAAAGATATGAGCCTTGTGACTTGTCGGATCATATTGTGAAAGTTTCTAAGCGCAGATTAACTGCTCGCCAAATAGACCATGAATTGGCCGAAAGCCGACGAAGTGCTTATTTGCGATATTTTGAAAGAGCTTCCCGTCGATTCAAAGACAAGATCGATGAAGATGCGCTACTCAACGAAGCATTAGCAGATCTAACGGAATGGAAAAGTGAGCAAGGAAAATCTATTGCTTGGAAACTTGCTGACCGTGTAAATGAAGAGGTAGTCAAAGCCAAGAAGGCAGAGGAAGAGGCAACTTCATTTGTTGAAAATAACATTGAATTCACCAATCCGGCAGCCGTCAAGGTCTATCGTGAATTTGCACGCCGTGCATGGCTGATCCCAATAGTGACTTTGTACATCACTTCAGTTGTTGGGTTAACTTATAACCGCTATGAATGGATTATGAAGTTTCTTCCCTTTTTCAACCTGGGTCTCTCAAAAACGCTCATCATGATTTCTGGAATTTCTGCAGGTTTTTGGATATCAAATCTATGGAAGTATTCAAAGAATGTGGCAAGAATCCAAAAGAAGTTGGTAATCTTCCAAGCCAAGCACGAAGAGCAACACGGTAAAATTAAGCACGCGGTGAAGCAACACACGCGCCTTGCTCAGCAGCAACCACTTGTTGAGCCGATTCTTGGAGTATTAGCAAAGGCATACCGCGTGCAGTTGCAATCTGATGTAAGCGCAAGAGCACAGGTCACAACTAATTTCGATCCCAAAGCTTTACCTGCTTGCGTGACATTAGCTCGAGCTATCGATACAGATGAATTAAAAATGATTCGTCTAAGGCGACGTGCTTTGAATGTGTTGATGTCTCCGGGCTGGCGAACAAATGGATTGAATGAAATTGCTCGTATACATGCAGAGAGCCGAATGCTTGATTCCAACTCCTTATCTTTGAAGAGTTTGGATACTGATTCTGTGGTGAGTGCTTCAAACGCACAAAAATTACTCAACGATGCCTTCAGTAATCCAGGTATTCACCATCGTGTGAGTAAGGCCCGATTGGTAAGAGCCATCAAGGAATTACATAAAGAAGTTCTCGCAAACTGGAATTCCGATGAGCGTCCTCAGGTCGAATCTATGCGCGATGACGGATTCGATAAAATTGCATTTCAATCTAGCTGGTTGATTGATGAAGATGTAAGCGAGAACTGGATTGAATTCCTGACTGAAATCTTGGGTGATGAGACTGCGCCATTCGGTCACTTCAACATTTTGGACCGGAGCTCTGAACTCAACAATGCTGACTTGATTAGTTCTGTGGCGGTTGTGCCACACTACTTTGCTGAGAGAGAATCTAAAGTGAAAATTGAGAAATCTAAGTCTCAAGATGTAATGCCGATGGATGTCGTGGTTCGCGTTGATGTGAGTCCATGGTCAGATCCTTCCGCATTCGCAATATTTGCCGATGGCGGGATGACACCATCAGTTGTTGAGGAAGACGGGCAAACAGTAGAGGGGAGCGCGACCAGTGACTAAAGTTAAGAAGCCGAAAGCCCCTAAGGCCCCCAAGCCATCCAAACAACAAAAGGGTGGAAAGGTCTCAAAATCAATTGAGGTAAAAGTCAAACTTCCAGTCACAAAGGTCTCGATTATGTCCTTGTTGCTGGCGGGATTACTAATTCTAATTGGATATGCCGGCTATCTAGGAGTCAATTCAATTTGGAAATTTACCCACCCTCAATTCAATGTTTCTCTTGATGCCCTTAAGTCCATTGGTTACATCGCCAATAAAGCTTCGATGCCAGCCTTTCCAAAACCAGCTTTCAATAATCCTGGCGACCCAGACTCGACTGAACAAGGAAACTACATGAAGGCGATATCGGAATTCAAAACAGAGTTTCGAATTCAGTTTCCGGGTTCTCAGCTTCTGAACATTTCAGATAATGAATTGTTCAACATTGGATCTGCTTTTTGCAAAGCAAAGGAAGAAGAGAAGACAAAATCGGGAGAATTTTCCAGGGAAGAAATTGTGAAAGCTTTTCAAGCAAAGTTTGTTCTTCGCTATCCAAGAGTTGAAGGACTCGATGTCTACTTAGATGGTGTTGGACAAGCAGCCTTTGATCACCTGTGCGGAGGTCCTTGACATGACATTTTTCGAAGCCGTTGCAAAGTGCTATAGAAAGTACTTTGTGTTTAAAGGACGAGCATCACGGGCTGAATACTGGTGGTGCTTTGCCGCCGCCTTCTTGTTTGCCTGGCCGCTTAGATTAGCGGAAACAGAAGAAGGAAATTGGTTCGCGATTCTAAGCTTCATTTATTTCATACTTACTTTGTCCGTTGCAATGCCATTGTTAGCAGTGTGGACTCGCAGAATGCATGACGTGGGTAAATCTGGATGGTCCTGGCTCTTTGTCTTTGTTCCTATTGTGGGCTGGATTTTATTGCTACGTTGGACTACAAAAGAGGGGTCACCTGTGGCAAACAAATATGGTGAGCCTGATAACCATCCTTATATGCAGGTTAAGCCGGCAAGTGAGACTAAGTAATAGTGGCTGAATACTGTCCGCTGTGCTTTGAGAAAGCGGAATTTCTCCATAAATGTAGTGATTCTTCCTCATCTGGATCTTTTGGTGAGGATTTCTCGTCACCTTCAAAAAAGTACTCATTAACATCAATCGTAATGGGCGCACCCCTCATGGGCATCGTTCTAGATATGTTGCTGCCCCTACCAAGCTCACTCATTGCATCAGCAGTCGTTGCTTTGCTGGGATCTGCCTTCACCAGTTTCCTATGGGTTGCTTTTAAATACGATGGCCAGAAGTCATTTAAGTTCTTTATTCGAAACCTGAAGAACTTCCTATACACACCAAACATGCTCAAGATCTTTGGCTCAGATGGCAATAAGAAAGCCACATCAACCTGGTTTGGATTCATTGCACTTTCCACAGCGATTCAGATTTTCTTGTTTACTCCTGGTAATGCTTCATTCGTTGAAAACACTGTGAGTAATAAGATTAAGAAAGAATCTGGGGTTAAGTTAGCTGTGGAATGCCCAGGAGCTCAGATCTATTTCTATCAAGATCCAATTGAGTGCAGGGTGAAAACTGGAATATTCGGAATTAGTGTTCCGGCACGGGTAACAATTTCACCTATTGTAGGCACCTTCTCAATTAAGGTTTCACTGCTGTAAATGCAGTTTCTACGTAATATCACATGGTGGCTAACAGGTCTTTCGACCTTGGTCGTTTTCACTTTAGTTGTGTTACTAAGTGAAATTCTTGCAGGCCAATTCTGGGAAGTCCCTCGC
>Ga0164294_10004314_pt1 | contig 12432 bp, 10 predicted proteins | sample GEODES005metaG_FD_111479 | JGI IMG/M metagenome (GOLD analysis project Ga0164294, IMG submission 111479) | Oligotrophic lake water microbial communities from Sparkling Lake, Wisconsin, USA - GEODES005 metaG | ecosystem: Environmental > Aquatic > Freshwater > Lake | place: USA: Sparkling Lake... | reverse complement strand
GCCTACGAGGTTTTGACGCGGGTAGGCCTGGACCCCAAACTGGGCGAGCGGTATCCGGGGCAACTCTCCGGTGGCCAGCAGCAACGTGTCGGGGTGGCGCGGGCACTGGCCGCCGATCCGCCGATCCTGCTGATGGATGAACCTTTCTCGGCGGTCGCTCTGGCGTTTAACGAAAAACTCCAGGCCGAGATGTTGCGTTTGCAGAGCGAGCTGCGCAAGACCATCGTATTCGTAACCCACGACATCGACGAGGCGATCAAACTCGGCGACGCGGTTGCCGTCTTCAGTTCCGGTGGGTCGCTTCAGCAGTACGACGCGCCCGCTCGTTTGTTGTCCAACCCCGCCAATGACTTCGTGTCGGAATTCATCGGCGCTGACCGCGGCTACCGCGCCCTGCAATTCTCAAGCGCTTCAGGCCTTGCGCTGCAGCACATTCCGACGCTGAGCTCCGACGAGATCGATTCCGCTGATCTGATGCCGGGTGAGTGGCGGCTCGTCGTCCGCGAGGACGGCTCACCGTTCGGGTGGATCGACGCCGGTGGTGTGGAACTGCACCGCGCCGGTCGCGAAGTCTTCGACAGCGTAACTGCGGGCGGTTCGCTCTTTCATCCTGCGGACGGAACACTGCGGTCCGCACTCGACGCGGCGCTATCCTCGCCGTCGGGTGTCGGGGTGGCCGTCGATGAATTCGGTGCTGTCGCCGGCGGCGTCCTTGCCGACGACGTCATCAGTGCACTCGCCGCGCAACGCCAAGCGCCAGCACCGACAACGGACTAGCAGCCGTGAACTATCTGCTGAACCATCTTGACACCGCATGGGCGCTGACGCTGATTCACCTGCGACTCTCACTGATCCCGGTCATCCTCGGCCTAATGATCGCGGTGCCGTTGGGCGCGTTGGTGTGGCGCCATCGGGCGCTTCGGCGTCTGACCACCTTCACTGCAAGCCTCGTTTTCACAATCCCTTCGCTTGCATTGTTCGTGGCGTTGCCGCTGATCATCCCGACCCGCATCCTCGACGAGGCCAACGTCATCGTCGCGCTGACGCTCTACACGACCGCCCTGCTGGTGCGCGCGGTTCCCGAAGCCCTCGACGCAGTCCCGGGCAGCGTCCGGGACGCGGCTTCCGCTCTCGGCTACACGCGAGTGGGTCAGCTGCTCAAAGTCGAGCTACCCCTGTCCATTCCGGTGTTGGTAGCGGGTCTGCGGGTGGTGGCGGTGACCAACATCTCGATGGTCTCCGTGGGTTCGGTGATCGGCATCGGCGGATTGGGAACGTGGTTCACCGAGGGCTACCAGGCCGACAAGAGCGACCAGATCGTTGCCGGAATCATGGTGATTTTCGTCCTGGCAATCCTCATCGACCTGATCATCGTGCTGGCTGGTCGGCTCCTCACGCCCTGGGCGCGGCGGGTGCCGGTGACATGAACTTTCTGCAACAAGCCCTGGAGTACATCTTCTCGGCCGAGAACTGGGCCGGCCCTGCCGGACTGGGCGCGCGCATCCTCGAGCACCTGCAGTACACCGGGGTGGCCGTTGCGGTCTCGGCACTGATCGCGATCCCGATCGGTCTGATCATCGGGCACACCGGCCGGGGCGCGCTCCTGGTGGTGACCGGCGTCAACGCCCTGCGGGCGCTACCGACGCTGGGCATCCTGCTGCTCGGTGTACTGCTGTGGGGGCTGGGACTGCTGCCGCCGACGGTCGCGCTCACCCTGCTCGGCGTGCCCCCCCTGCTGGCCGGTACCTATGCGGGTATCGCCAACGTGGACCCGAACGTCGTCGACGCCGCCCGGTCGATGGGAATGACCGAGGCCCGGGTGCTCACCCGGGTGGAGATCCCCACTGCGATGCCGTTGATCCTGGGCGGACTGCGCACCGCGACGCTGCAGATCGTCGCCACCGCGACGGTGGCCGCGTACGCCAGCCTCGGCGGGTTGGGCCGATACCTGATTGACGGGATCAAGGTTCGGCAATTCCATATCGCCTTGGTCGGGGCGTTACTTGTGACGGCACTGGCGCTGCTTCTCGACGCGGTGCTGGCCGCCGCCGTGTGGGTCTCGATGCCCGGATCCGGCCGGCTGCGACGCCGCATCCCGCAGCCGCTTGTCGATGACGAGATGCGACTGGAGACCCAGCCGCCGCGTAGGACGCCCGATTACAGCGGCAGAGACCCCGCACCCCCCGGTGGTGGCGCGTCGCCTAACGTAGAAGGGTGGTGATTTCCGACGATGCTGCGACCGCGAGTGCGTGGCCGGCGATCCTGACCTGGCGATCCCACGACGACACGCGGATCGAATCCACTCGGGTCCAGCTTTCCGGGAACCGGATCAAAGCCCACGGGCGAATCGCTGCGGCCGCGACCGCAGCGCACCCGGCTTTCAGTGCCTCCTACGACCTGGTGACTGATGACAACGGCGCCACCAATCGGCTGTCACTGACCGTCAGCGTCGCCGAGCGGGATCGGCAGTTGTCGATCTCCCGCGATGAGGAGAACATGTGGCTTATCACCGACCATGAGGGCCAGTCCCGGGACAGCTATGAGGGCGCCGTCGACGTCGATGTCGTCCTGAGCCCGTTTTTCAACGCCCTGCCCATCCGCCGCGTCGGGTTGCACCGCAACGCCGACTCAGTGACGCTGCCGCTGGTTTACGTGAACCTGCCGGAACTGACGGTCGGTCCGGCCACGATCAGCTACAGCAGTCCCGGTCCGGAGAGTGGCGGTGGAATCAAACTCATCTCCCCGGTCGCCGACACCACCATCGTCGTCGATGTCGACGGGTTCATCCTCGACTACCCCGGCTTGGCAGAGCGGATCTGATTACTGCACCGGCGCGCCCGGCCGCGGCGAGTTCCTCCCGCCAGTGTTCCTCGCCGATCACAACGGTGAGAATCTCGGGCCGGGAGAAGCTCTCGAAGCGGACATGCGCGGCGTATCCGTTGTTAACCAATTCGGCGACCGATCCGTTGTCCGCCAGGGTGTTACGGGTCCGGTGCAGCAACTCCAGCGCATGGTCGAGGGTGGGGATCAGCTCTTCTGCGTTCGCTTCACACATCGCCCGTACCAATTCCGGGGCAGTTCCCGCGACCCGGGTGCCGTCGCGGAAGGATCCGGCCGCCAGCGGGAAGGCCAGCGGAACATTGCCGGCGGTTGAGGCCAGCGCCTCGGCGAGCAGATGCGGCAGATGCGAGATCGCCGCCACCGCTGTGTCGTGCTCGCCGGACTTCGCCGGAACCACCACCGCACCGCAGTCCAGGGCCAGGTGCATCACCTGTGCGAAGACCGCGGCGTCGACGTGGCTGTCCACACTGATCACCCAGGGCGCCCCGCGGAACAGGCCGCCGTTTCCGGCCTGCCAGCCCGAGTGCGCGGTGCCGGCCATCGGATGGCCACCGACGTAGCGGTCGAGCAATCCGGCCGCAGCCACCAACCTCAGCACCGCGCCCTTGACGCCGATGACGTCGGTCAGCGGGCAGCCGTCGGCGAGTTGCTTGACGCGTGGAAGCAACCCTTCGACCGCGGGCATCGGGACCGCCAGCACGATCAGCGCGTCACGGCTCGCGGCCCACGCCAACGCCTCGGAGAGGTCGGTGGTGGCGGCAAACCCGTCGGATTCGGCTGCCTGGGATCCCTGCGCTGATCGGTTATAGCCCAGCGCCTCCCGGCCCGCCGCCACCGCGGCCCGCAACACCGATCCACCGATGAGGCCGAGTCCGAGTACGCACACCGGGGTCTTGGTCACGCTTCCCAGGTTGGCACATCCGTCCGGCAGTTAGACCGGGAGCTAGTCAACTTCTCTGTTCAGCGACTACCGTAAGCGCCCATGGAGGCACAGCGGGCTGGTCGCGAGCCGGGGACACCGGTCGCAGGGGACACCCCGGATGGCTTTGCTGTGGCCGTGGTCCACGAGAATGCGACCTGGCGATGTTCCCCGATGAGCCCACAGGCGCTGACCAGCCTCGCGGTTGCTGAGACCGAGTTGCGGGAATTGCGAAGCGCCGGAGCGGTGTTCGGACTGCTCGACATCGACGACGAGTTCTTCCTGATCGTCCGGCCCGCGCCGTCGGGCACCCTGCTGCTGCTCTCCGACGCCACCGCGGCACTGGACTATGACATCGCGGCCGAGGCGCTGGAGAAACTTGACGCCGACATCGCGACGGAGGACCTCGAGGACGCCGACCCCTTCGAAGAGGGCGACCTGGGTGTGCTTGCCGATGTCGGGTTGCCCAATGCGGTCCTCAGTGTGATTCTCGACGAAACCGACCTCTATGCCGATGAGCAGCTGGGCCGGATCGCCCGGGAGATGGGATTCGCCGAGGAGTTCGCGGCGGTCCTCGACCGCCTGGATCGGTGAATGGGTATGCCGGTGACGCCGACGAGGCGCTGATCCGCGCGGCCATCGCCGCAGCCCGGGCCGCCGGACCCGACGACGTGCCGATCGGTGCCGTGGTCGTCGGCTCCGACGGCGTGGAGTTGTCCCGCGCTGCCAACGCCCGTGAGGCGCTCGGCGACCCGACCGCCCACGCCGAGATCCTGGCGTTGCGGGCCGCCGCCGCGGTGCGCGGCGACGGCTGGCGACTAGACGGTGCCACCCTCGCGGTGACGGTGGAACCCTGCACCATGTGTGCCGGCGCGCTGGTGATGGCGCGGGTGGCCCGGGTCGTGTTCGGGGCGTGGGAGCCCAAGACCGGCGCGGTCGGCTCGCTGTGGGACGTGGTGCGCGACCGACGACTGACGCACCGACCCGACGTGCGCGGCGGGGTCTTGGCCGACGAGTGCGCGGATCTCTTGGCGGGCTTTTTCGCCGCGCACCGCGATTTGGGGTCAGCCGACGATGAACCGTAGGATTTCCCACGGTGGCGTGTCCGAGCGGCCTAAGGAGCACGCCTCGAAAGCGTGTGACGGGTAACCCCCGTCCGAGGGTTCAAATCCCTCCGCCACCGCCATAACGACCCGGCCGTTCTGCCTCCTTCGTCCGACGACGCGGGACGACACCGCCGGTCTAACATCGCTGGGTGCGTCAGCAAGAACAGGTCGGCGGCGTGGCTGCTGTCATGGCAACGCTGGCCATGGGCCTGGGTAGCGCCGTCGTCGTGGGTGATCTGAGAATCCTGTCGGCGAACATCTCCCTCATTCGCACCGGCCTGCAGTTGTCCAACAGCATGGCCATCATCGTGTCGTCGCTGGCCACGCTGACCCTGGCCGCCTCGGTGTTGGGGGCCGGCGTGCTGGGCGACCGGTACGGGATGAGACGAATGTTCCTCGTCGGCGCATCCGGCGCGGTGGTGTTCGGGGTGCTCGGGGCCGTCGCGCCCAACGTCGTCGTGCTGTTGATCGCCCGGGCCGGGATCGGGGTGGCGGGCGCGTTTGTGAGCGCCCTGTCGCTGGCAATTATGAACGCGGTCTTCCCGCCCGACAGGCGCGCGATCGCGATCGCATGGTTTCTCGCCGTGATCTATGTCCTCGGCGTGCTTCCGGGAACGGCGGGTGGTTTGCTGGCCGAACGCCTCGGATGGCGCGCCGGAGCGCTCGTCACACCCGTCCTGGCGATCATTGTTGTGGCTATCACCGTGCGTTACGTGCCGGAGACGCACCGTTCGCACCGCGGTATCGACGTTCTCGGCCTACTACTGGTGGCGGTCGCACTTGTCGGCGTGATGTACGGCACTGCCGAGTTGAACAGCGGAGTGCACCCCGGCGCGATCGCGCCACTGCTTGTCGGGATCATCGCGGGCACCGCGTTCCTATGGTGGGAATCGCGCAGCGACCATCCAGCGCTGGATCTGGGGATCTTCCGATCGCTGCGGTTCACCGCCGCGGTGACCGCGGGCGCCGCCAACAATCTGGTGCAGGGCGGGTCGGGGATCATGATCATCTTCTACCTGGTGGTCATCCGTGATCAACCGACCTGGATCGTCGCCATTCTGATGATCCCGGCAACGTTGTTGTCCGCCCTGGCCGCCCTCGGTGCCGGCCGGGCCGCGGCTCGGATCGGGGACTGCGCTGTCCTCGTGGCGGGCCTGTCGGTGCTGGCGGCGAGCCTGCTGCTACGACTGTTGTTTGGGCTTGACACCCCGATCGTCGGGGTCGGGGCCGTGATGGCGCTGATGATGGTCGGCGGCGCGATCGTGCAGACACCACAGACGACGGTCATGATGTCCAGTGCGCCGCCGGAACTCGGCGGCGTGGTCTCGGCGGTCAAAGCCGCGGTGGGATCAAGCTTCAACGGACTGGGTTCATCGCTGTTCGCCATGGTCGCCATCGCCGCGTCCTACCTCGACCTCGGGCCGGGTCTGGCGGGCACCGGGATCTCCGCCGAACAGGCAGGTGCGCTCCTGAGCGCCGGGGATGCCGCGCCGATCGGCCCGGCACTGGACCCGAGCCTCACGCAGAAGGTGATCTCCGAAGCGACCTCCAGCGTGCTCGAGGCGGCGGACGCGATGAATCTGATCATGGCGCTGATAGCACTGAGCGCCGCCGCGGCCGTGGTGGTTCTGTTTCGGCGTCCATCACCGCATTGACGTGGGCAGACTCCCACGGCTATGGTTGGCAGCAACCTCAGCAACAACTCAGCTAATAGCGGCCACGGGAGTAATCAATGGCGGTCAAGCGGCCCGGAGCGCGGGCGGGAGCAGCCGCATTTGCCGTGGGCCTGGCACTTTCATCGACGCCCGGCGCGGGGATCGCTGGCGCAACCCCCAGCGAAGACGACAGCCCGTCGGTGTCGGCGCCCAAGCCGGCCGGTCCAGCAAACCCAACGAGAACGTCGGGGTCCGGTGATGCGGAGCAGTCCCCGGCACCGCTCAGGCGAGCCCCGCGGCGGGGTTTAAGCCCGGCGACGGACCCGGCCGCGAGCGCCGCGACGATCAGCGTGCGACCACTGCCCGCGCCGCGGCGCATCCGGCCCGCCGATTCCGACCCCACCCCGGCGATCACCGGCAGCCTGCTTCAGCAGGCGTCGCCGACTGCGGCGGCCACCACGAGCAGTCCCGTCGGCCCGGCAAACCTCCCGTCGGCGTTCACGCCGTCGGTGCCGATACTCACCCCGGCTGCCGCGATCGCCGCTGCGCTTCCCGCCCGCACTCCGGCCCGGGCGGTGCGTGCCGCGCGCAGCGCGCAGGCCGCTGCACTCCGGCCCGCGGCCGACCCGGCGTTGGCGATGGGCACGATGATCGCCGGGTTCCTTACTTCGTCCACCAACTGGGTCTCCGGGTTGCCGGCCAACCCGGTCAGTGACTTGCTAGAAGGCGCACTGCTGCTGGTCCGCCGGACGCTGATCAACTTGTTCCCCATGCTGAATCCCGGACAGACAACCGGCCAAGGCGAAACCACGGCCACCGGCGCGTACTACACCGATGCGGAGTTACGCGATTACCTGTTGGGTCTGGCCATGCAGCAGTACGGCAGCCTCTTCGGTCAGACCGTCCCGGTGTACGGCAACGGCGGACCGTGGCCGGACTACTACTACCTCAAGGTGGACGGTGTCCTCCCCAGCACCGGAATCACCTCGGGAACCAACACTCAGGTCAACGGTGTCGACGAGGCGGACTTCGTCGAAACCGACGGGCAGTATCTCTACGTCGCACACAACGGGCAGTTGCAGATCGTCGGTACCGACCTGACAGTCGCCTACCAGACGCCGCTGTCCGGAAACGTCGTCGGCCAGTTCCTGGCCGACGACCGACTGACGGTGATCACCCAATCGGGCTACGGCTGGTACGGCCCCATGGCGCCCATGGTGCGGATGGCGTGGGACCCGTGGTGGGCGATGGATCCGCAGACCACGGTGACGGTGTACGACGTCACCGATCGAACGGCACCGACGGTGGTGACGCAGACGATGTTCGACGGTCGTTACCAGGAGGCGCGGTCGGTCGACGGTGTGGTGTACCTGGTGTTGCAACGGGGATTGGATCTGCCCGCGCCGAGCTACATCGATACCCCGGTCACGCCGGATACCTCTGAACCCGTCGACGGCCAGGCCGATCTGATCATGAAACCGGGTCGATGGGAGCCCACCATCACCGCCTACCGGACCTACGAGACCTGGGACCAGTACGTTGCGCGGGTGGGCGATCAGATTGTGGAACTGTCCCTGCCGCACGCCTATAGCGTTGATGCCGAAGGGAATTCGGTCGACCTTGGCGTCGTTGCCGGTGCAACCGACATCGTGCGCCCCCACACCGAAGGCGCGCAGTCGGTGCTCACACTGGTGTCGCTGGACTCAACCGGTTCGACCGGCGCGGCTTTCGCCGACAGCGTGGGCGCCATGGTGGCCTCCGGAAACAACACCGTGTACATGACCCAGGGTGCGATGTATGTGGGCACCCAGGAGTACCAGTACACCGAGACCGGGTCGTCCGACAACACCCGCATCGACCGGTTCGTCATTGCCGGCACGCAGGTCGCGTGGCAGGCCAGTGGTGTAGTCTCCGGCACCCTGCTCAATCAGTTCGCGATGGAAGAACACGACGGCTATCTCAATGTCGCGACGCACACCAACGCCTCGGAATTGATCAACGGCACCTGGAGTTGGAGCACCAGAAACGACAACGGTGTCTACGTGCTCGACACCGCCGGTGACACCCTCGACGTGGTGGGGAGCCTCACCGGTTTGGCGCCGGGCGAGCATCTGTATGCGGCCCGGTTCGTCGGGGACACCGCATACCTGGTCACCTTCTTGCAGACCGATCCGCTGTTCGCCATTGATCTCAGTGAGCCGACCGCCCCCACCCTGCTGGGCGAACTGATCATTCCGGGCTTCTCCAACTACCTGCAACCTGTGGGTGAGGGTCTGTTGCTGGGCATCGGTCAGGAGCGCGAGGCCGGCAGTTGGAACACCAACGTGCACGCAACGCTGTTCGACGTCAGTGATCCGACCAAGCTCACCGAGATCACCCGGCAGTTTCTGACCGAAAACACCCAGTGGTCGTCCTCGGATGCGCAGTTCGACCATCACGCGTTGCTCTACTCCGCCGAGGACGGGCTGCTCGTCGTGCCGTTCTACGCCAGCGGCTACGACCCGCAGACCGGCACCTACCGGTCCGAGCAACTGCTGAAGGTCATGCGCGTCACCGCGAGCGGGATCGAGGTGCTCGGCGAGATCCGCACCGATCAGTCGGTGTTCCGCACCGTGCGCATCGGCGAGGTGCTCTACGCGATCTCCGACTCGTCGGTGACGGCCTACAACATCAGTGACCTGACCCAGATAGGGAGTAGCGCCACGCCGGCCTTGGTCTAACCTCAAGGGGTAACGAGGGGGTCGACGGGTGGAACTGATAGCCCCGCTGGATCTGATGTTCCTGCTCGGCGAATCACGTGAGCATCCGATGCACGTCGCCGGGCTGCAGGTCTTCGAGCCGCCGGAGGGCGCCGGACCCGAGTACGTCCGGGACATCTATCAGGATCTGGTCGTCCGCGATGACGTCAGCCGGACCTTCCGCAAGCACCCCGCCGAACTCCTGGGCGGTGTCGCCAACCTCACCTGGGCCTTCGACCGCGATCTCGACTTGGAGTATCACCTGCGCCGCTCGGCGCTGCCGTCGCCGGGCCGGGTTCGCGAACTGCTGGAGTTGACGTCCCGGCTGCACGGAACGCTGCTGGACCGCCACCGGCCGCTATGGGAAACCCACCTGGTCGAAGGACTCAACGACGGCCGCTTCGCGGTCTACACCAAGATCCATCACGCCCTCGTCGACGGCGTCAGCGCCATGCTGATGATGCGACGGGCCTTGTCCGCCGACCCGCAGAACCGCGACCTGCGGGTCACCTGGGGCACCAACGAGCGCCCGCGGGCTGACGGTAACCCGGGTTCATCGTTGCTCGGCGATCTGGCACAGCTCGGCCGTTCGGCTGTCGGATTCGGACCTTCGGTGCTCAACCTCGCCCGCAGGGGTTTCATGGAGCAGCAGCTGACGCTGCCGTTCGGCGCACCCAGGACCATCCTGAACGTTCCGATCGGCGGCGCGCGGCGCTGCGCCGCGCAGTCCTGGCCGATGGAACGGGTGATGGCGATCAAGAAGGCCGCCGGCGTCACCGTCAACGACGTCGTATTGGCCATGTGCGGCGGGGCGCTGCGGGCCTATCTGATCGAGCAGAACGCACTGCCGGACAAACCACTGATCGCGATGGTGCCAGTAAGTCTTCGCGATGACGCCAGCACCAGTGGCGGCAACCAGGTGGGTGCACTTCTGGTGAGCTTGGCCACCGACCTCACCGATCCGCAGCAGCGCCTCGAGGTCGTGAATGCGTCGATGCGCAGCAATAAAGAGGTGTTCGCGCAGCTACCCAAATCGCAACGAATGGCCCTGTCGGCCTTCAACGTGTCGCCGCTGCTACTGAACGCGTTGTCACCCGCCCTGGGCTCCGCCCTACCACCCTTCAACCTCGCGATTTCCAATGTGCCTGGTTCACGAGATCCGTTGTACTGGAACGGCGCCCGGCTGGATGGCAACTACCCGTTCTCGATCGCACTGGACGGCCAGGCGCTGAACATCACCCTGTCCAACAACGCCGACAACCTCGACTTCGGCCTGGTCGGGTGTCGACGCAGTGTGCCGAGTCTGCAACGGCTGCTGGGCCATCTTGAAGATTCACTCACCGACCTCGAACGTGCGATGGGAACAGCCACCGGAAGACCAGCGGCCACAAAGCCAGCGGCCAAGAAACCAGCGGCGAAGAAAGCGGCTGCCAGAAAACCGGTGGCACCCGCCTCATCTCCCAAGCTCGCCCGCTGAAAAGTGACCGAGCGTACGTTCTTCACCGTCGAGGCTGACCTGCCGGGTGCCCGGGGGCGCAGCGGGGTCATCCACACCCCGCACGGAGACATCCGCACGCCGGCGTTCGTCGCCGTCGGCACCAAGGCGACGGTCAAAGCGGTGCTGCCCGAGACCATGCGCGACCTCGGCGCTCAGGCGGTACTGGCCAACGCCTACCACCTCTACCTGCAGCCGGGCCCGGACATCGTCGCCGAGGCCGGCGGGCTGGGCGAGTTCATGAACTGGGCGGGACCAACGTTCACCGACAGCGGCGGGTTCCAGATCATGTCGCTGGGCTCGGGGTTCCGCAAGGTGCTGATGGCGGACGCCGACCGGGAACAGGCGGACAACCTGGTCTCCAAGGGTAAGCAGCGGCTGTCCCACGTCGATGACGACGGCGTCACGTTCATCAGCCACCTCGACGGTTCGACCCACCGATTCACGCCGGAGGTGTCCATCGGAATCCAGCACCAACTCGGCGCGGACATCATCTTCGCCTTCGATGAACTGACAACCCTGATGAACACTCGCGCCTACCAGGAAGAGTCACTGGCCCGCACCCAGGCGTGGGCTGTGCGCTGCCTGACTGAGCACCGCCGGCTCAGCGCGTCGGCAGCATCGACCGGACCGGCGCAGGCACTGTTCGGTGTTGTGCAGGGCGCGCACTACGAGGATCTTCGCCGACAGGCCTGCCGCGGACTGGAATCGATCATCGACGCCGACGGCCGCGGATTCGACGGATACGGCATCGGGGGAGCGCTGGAGAAGGAGAACCTGGCCACCATCATCGGCTGGTGCACCGAAGAGTTACCCGACTCCAAGCCGCGGCATTTGCTCGGTATCAGTGAGCCCGACGATCTGTTCGCCGCCATCGCCGCCGGTGCGGACACCTTCGACTGCGTCTCACCGTCACGAGTGGCGCGCAATGCCGCGGTGTATTCACCGGACGGTCGCTACAACGTCACCGGCGCCCGGTACCGGCGGGACTTCACCCCGATCGATCCCGAGTGCGACTGCTACACCTGCGGCCACTACACCCGCGCCTATATCCACCATCTGTTCAAGGCCAAGGAGATTCTGGCCGCAACGCTGTGCACGATCCACAACGAGCGCTTCATCATCAGGCTGGTGGACCGGATTCGGGAGGCGATCCCCGCGGGTCGCTTCGGGGAGCTACGGGATGACTGCCTGGGACGGTATTACGGCAGACTGGCCAGATGACCGCGACCCCGCAGACGCTGCTGCTGGACCTGCTCGACCCCGGCCATCGGGCCCACCCCTATCCGATCTACCGGCAGTTACGGGAGCGCGGGCCGCTGCAGCTGCCGGACTCCAACCTGGTGGTGTTCTCGTCGTTCACCGACTGTGACGAGGTGCTGCGTCACCCGTCGTCGTGCAGCGACCGGCTCAAGTCGACCGCCGCGCAGCAGGCGATCGCCGCCGGGCAGGAAGCGCGACCCTTCGGCACCCCGGGTTTCCTGTTCCTCGATCCTCCCGACCACACCCGGCTGCGAAAACTGGTCAGCAAGGCGTTCTCGCCGAAGGTGGTTCGCGCGTTGGAAACCGATATCACCGCATTGGTCGACGCGCTCCTGGATGCCGTGGCTACGGCGGGACGCTTCGAGGTGATCGCCGATCTGGCCTACCCGTTGCCGGTGGCGGTGATCTGCCGACT
>Ga0164294_10004312_pt1 | contig 12434 bp, 10 predicted proteins | sample GEODES005metaG_FD_111479 | JGI IMG/M metagenome (GOLD analysis project Ga0164294, IMG submission 111479) | Oligotrophic lake water microbial communities from Sparkling Lake, Wisconsin, USA - GEODES005 metaG | ecosystem: Environmental > Aquatic > Freshwater > Lake | place: USA: Sparkling Lake... | reverse complement strand
GCGGGCGGCACGTCCATCTTGCTGCTCGCTCCGAAAGCTTCGGAAATGTCGCTGGTCTTCGCCTTGGTCGCTGGTGGTGCCTCCTTCTTGGGCACTGGCTTGGTGGGACTGGAGACCACCGTGCTCTTCTTCTTGGGCGACGAAGTGTCTGTCAGGGTCAGCTTCGGCTTGGTCGTGGTCGTGGTCGTGGTCGGACTGGAAGAGGGAGTCGTGGGCTTAGCCTTGGCCTTGGTCGTTTCGGCTTTCTTGGTGGGCGGGCTGGACTTGGGTTTGGCTTCCGCCTTCTTCGGCTCCGGCGTGGGTGTGGCGGGCGGTGGCTCGTCTTTCTTGAAGATGCCGCCCACGCTTTCGCTCACGCCCTTGGTGATGCGCTTGAAAAAGCCCGGCTTCTTTTCCTCCGGCGCAGCCTCTTGCTGGGCCATGGCGGCCAACGACACGGACAGGCACAAAACAGTGAGCACCAGGCGGCTATAGGGGGATGCGGCAGCGGACCTCATGCAAATTTGGGGGCGGGGAAAGCGGGCAGATTACTCGCCTCCCGCCCATGCGCAACCGCAGGAGTGGGCTGCCGGTTGCACAAAGGGGAACGGAAGGCCGCACTCCCAGCAAGGCTTATTCCCGTGCCCGCGAGTCCATCGCAATGGTCACCGGTCCATCATTGATCAGGGCCACTTTCATGTCGGCACCGAAAACGCCGCGCAGCACAGGCTTGCCCAGCTCTGTCTCCAGCGCGGCGAGGAATTGTTCATAAAGAGGGATCGCGATCTCTGGTCGGGCCGCGCGCAGGAAACTCGGGCGGTTGCCTTTCTTGGTCGAGGCATGAAGCGTGAATTGGCTGACCACGAGCAGGTCGCCATCGATGTCTTTCACGTTGAGGTTCATCTTGCCCTCGCCGTCGCTGAAGATGCGCATGGCTACGATTTTCGAGGCCAGCCACTGCGCGTCATCGACCCCATCGTCGTTCTCGATACCCACGAGCACCAGCAAGCCCTGGCTGATCTCGGAAACGACGACGCCGTCAATGGTGACACTGGCCTGGGTGGTTCGTTGGATGACGACGCGCATGGATTACTTCCGTTCGATCCATTGATAAGCCGCGAGCGAGTTCTTCCAGAAGTATTTCTCGCAGGCTTCCACGCCCTTCATGCGTGCATAGCCGCTGACGATGTTAAAGACGCCGACATACGTGGTGCCGCGATCGGAGACCGGCCAGTTGCTACCGTAGATCACGCGGTCGTCGCCGAAGCGCTCCCAAAGAAAATCCAGCACCGGCTGGTAGTAGGCGGGATCGGTGGACGCCTGGCCCTCGGGTGCGCCGCTCTGCTCGGGAAGACCAGAGACTTTGACGAAGACATTTTTCGCCTTCGCACAGGCGGTCATGCCATCCTTCCAGCCTTGCTTCAGATTTTGCGGATCGCCACAGCCACCGCAGTGGTCGATCACAATCCTGAGCGCTGGCACCTTCGTGGCCAAGGTGGCCACGATGCTCATGTCGGGCAGGCCATTGACATCCAGCGACAGGTTCAAGTCGGCCAGCAGTTTAGTCCCGGAGAGAAAGGCGCTCGCCTCGATGTTGTCGCTCAAGGCCTTGCCACTGACTCGAATGCCACGAAAAATCGGACTTGCGGCCAGTCGTTTCACATTCGTGGCGAAGTCGCTGTCCGCCGGTTGCAGATTGCCCACGAAGCCGATGATCGCCTTCTCCTTCGCGGCCAGATTGAGGATCCAGTCGTTGTCTTCAACGAGCTTGCTCGCCTCCACCACGACGGTCTCGCGAACGCCCAAAGGGTTCGCCAGCGCCGCCCAATCCTTCGGATACACAGGGCGATAGAGCGGTGTGTTCGGAGTTGGCCAAGGCACGCCCTGCGGCCGCGTGGGATCATAGAAATGCGTGTGCGTGTCGACGATGCGGCTGGCTACGGCTGGGGCGGCGCTGGCACCGAGCGTGGCAGCCGCGCTGCCGAGGGCGAGTTTCAAAGTGTCGCGACGAGTTTTCATGCCGCAGCTAAACGCAGGACCGTGTCGCTTCCAATCCCCGATCATAAAAAGAATTGTGCCTGCATGAGTGGTTCCGCTACACAAGCAGCCTTATGAATTCATTCCTGCTGGCTGCGGTCAACGAGTTGCTATCCTTCGACCTGCTCACACCTTACCGTTGGTGGTTCATCGTTGGGATCAGCGCGCTGCTCTTGTTTTTGTTCTTCCGCCCCATCGTTCAACTGCTCGGCGTCGTCATCGTGCCGGAAGACCGCATTGGTTTGGTCACGAAGAAGTTTGTGCTCTTTGGCCCGAACAAAGAGATCCCGGCCGGCCGCATCATTGCCACGAAAGGTGAGGCGGGCTTCCAGGCGCAGACGCTCGCCCCAGGTATCTACTTTTGGAAGTGGATCTGGCAGTATGAGATCAAGCTGCAACCCTTCGTCGTGATCCCGGACGGCGCGATTGGTTTGGTCATGGCCAAGGACGGCTGCGAACTCACGGCCGGTTCCGTGCTCGCGCGCCGGGTCGATAGCGACATGTTTCAAAATGCGGAGTCCTTCCTGCTCAACGGTGGCCAGAAGGGCCGTCAGGCGGCTTACCTCACGCCCGGCACTTACCGCGTGAACAGCTTCCTGTTTGACGTCACGCTGACCAAGGTCACGCAGATCAAGGACAACATGGTCGGCATTGTCACCACGCTGGATGGTGCGCCGCTGCCTGAAGGCCAGATCGCTGGCAAGATGATCACGGGGCATAACAATTTCCAGGATGCCGATGCCTTCCTGGCCAATGGCGGCAGCCGCGGTCTCCAGCCGCACGTCATCCTCGCGGGTTCGTATTTCCTCAACAGCTGGTTCGTGCATGTGGAAGAGATTCCCATGACCGAGATCCCCATCGGCTCCGTTGGCGTCGTCATCAGCTACTATGGCGATGATGGGGAGGACCTCAGTGGAGCCGATTTCAAGCATGGCAACATCGTGCGCAAAGGCTGCAAGGGCGTGTGGGCGGAGCCTCTCGGACCCGGCAAGTATCCGCTCAACACCTACATCCTGCGCATCGAATCCGTGCCCACCACGAACCTGGTGCTGAACTGGGCCAACGCCCGCAGCGAGGCCCACCAGCTGGACAAGCACCTGTCCACGATCACGGTGCGTTCGAAGGATGGCTTCCCATTCAACCTCGACGTTTCGCAAATCATCCACATTCCGATGACCGAGGCGAGCAAGGTCATCGCGCGCTTCGGCAACATGAACAACCTCGTGTCGCAGGTGCTTGAACCCACCATCGGCAATTACTTCCGCAACAGTGCGCAAGACAGTGACGTCATCGCCTTCCTGAGCACGCGAAAGGAGCGCCAAGCCAGCGCTCGCGAGCACATCAACAAGGTGCTCGATCAATACGACGTGAATGGCGTGGACACGCTTATCGGCGACATCGCGCCGCCCGAGTCGCTGATGAAAACGCTGACAGATCGCAAGATCGCCGAGGAACAAAAGGTCACGTATGACACCCAGCGCATGGCCCAGGAAACGCGTCAGGACTTGGAGAAGCAAACCGCCATCGCCGACATGCAGCGCCAGATCGTGGAAGCCGATCAGGGGGTGCAAATCGCCGAACGTGTCGCCGACTCGACTGTTAAGAAGGCAGAGGGCGATGCCCAAAGCGTGAAGCTCAACGCCGCTGCCGAAGCCGAGCGCACCAAGCTCATCGCCGGTGCTGAAGCCCAGCGCATTCAGATGACCGGTAGTGCGGAAGCTGAAAAGATTCTCGCCATCGGTAAGGCCAACGCAGAGTCGTATGAACTCCAAGTGCGTGCCATGGGCGGCGACAACTTCACCCGCACGAAAATCGCGGAAACCATTGGCCGCGACAAGGTCAAGATCATCCCCGATATCCTCATCACCGGTGGTTCAGGCGATGGCGGTGGCGCGTTGTCCGGCCTGCTGGGCTTGAAGTTGATGGAGGAACTCGGCGGCAAGAAGCCGGGCGTGTAACCCGCCTCACCCCTGCGCATCCGCCACCAGTTGCAGCACATCGGCGTCGGTCACCTTCCATGAGCACATGAAGCGTGAGCCGCCGCCGATGAAGCTGTAGAAGCGCCAGCCCTTGGCCTTGAGCCGTTCCTTGATGTCGTCGGTCAGTTTCAAGAAGCAGGCATTGGCTTCGACCGGATAGAGCAATTCGACGCCTGGCAAAGCACTCATCTTCTCGGCGAGCAAACGTGCGCAGCGGTTGCCGTGTGCGGCGTGTTTTCGCCAGGTATCATCGCGCAGCATGCGCAGCCACTGCGCGGAGATGAAGCGCATCTTGGAGCACAGCTGCCCGGCTTGTTTGCAGCGATACGCGAAGGCTTCGCCCAGTCGGCGATCGAAGAACACGACCGCTTCGGTGACGGCCATGCCGAGCTTGGTGCCGCCGCAGCACAGGACATCCACACCTGCGCGCCAGGTGATGTCGGCCGCGCTGCCGTTCGTGCCTGCGAGCGCATTGAAAAAGCGGGCACCGTCCATGTGAACCGACAGGCCTTTGCGATGCGCGAGACTGGTCAGCGCCTTGATCTCTGCGTGCGGATACACCGTGCCCAGCTCGGTGCTTTGGCTCAGGCTCAAGGCGGCGGGCTTGGGATAATGGATGTCCGTGCGGTGGGTGATCAGGCGTTCCACATCGGCCAAATCCAGGCGACCTTGATGCGACTTGGCGGTGAGCAGTTTCGAGCCGTGGCTGAAGAACTCCGGCGCACCGCACTCGTCTGTTTCCACATGCGCTTCCTGCGAGCAGATGATGCTGTTGTAGCTGTGGCACAGGCTGGCGAGTGAGAGCGAGTTCGCCGCCGTGCCGTTGAAGACGAAATAGACATCGCAGTCCGTCTCGAAGAACTGGCGGAAGGTCTCGCAAGCCTCGCGCGTGATTTCGTCATCGCCATAGCTGGGCTGGAAGCCATGATTGGATTCCTCCAGCGCCTGCCAAGCCTCGGGGCACAGGCCGGAGGTGTTGTCGGAGGCGAAGTGATATTTCGGAGTGCTCATGTCGAAGTCGGACGCGCGGGTTTGAACAGCCACAGCAAAGCAATGCCCAGCGCGAGCAGGATGCCGTCACGCACGAACAGCTCCGTGTAATTGCTCTTCGCGGCATCACCGCCGAAGCAGCCGCAGGTGATGTCCAGCCCCCGCCACCAGGCCGAGCCGATGGCGATGAAGAACCCAACCAGCGCAACATTCAACAGCAGCAAACCGCCTTGCCTCAAGATGCCCGTGACAACGGCGAGACCGGCAAAGACTTCCAGCCACGGCAAGCCAAGCGCCAGCCACGCGGCATATGGATCGGGCAGCAGATCAAAGCTACGGATGTCATTCAAGAACACCGACGGATCGCGCAGCTTCAAAACGCCTGCATAGACAAACACGCCGCCGAAGAGGAGCGCGAGCAGGTGTCGAAGCCAGGGCTTGAAATGCATGTATGAGGGCGAGGTTTAGCGGATTCAGCCGCAGGCTGCAAGGAGCGACGGCATCTTGCTGTCGAGGACTGTTGTGACGGCAAGATGCCGTCACTCCTATCTTATTGGAACCACGAGCGAAGCCGATCCCACAAGCCTGGACCGGAGCGTTGCGGCGGGCTTTGACCGCCGTAGCTGGAGCCGCCCACGCCGTGCACCGGGCAGAAGGCCTGCGGCACCAGTTCGTGCGGCAGATCGTCTTCATACGCGGCTCCGGCTCCCGTGCAGTTCGGCGTCGCCAGCAGGCTGCTGGTGCGGCAGAGCGTCACCTTGGTCAGCGGCACCTCGGCCGGAGGTGTGACGAGGTAGCCAAGCTCCTGCGCCTTCTTCATCACGTCGCACCACACGGGCAGCGAGAGCTTGCCGCCATAGGCCTCGTCCATGATCGTCTGCGGCTGATCGCAGCCCATCCAGACGCCGCAGGTCACGTCCTGTGTGTAACCGCAGAACCAGGCGTCTTTGTAGTCGTTGGTGGTGCCGGTCTTGCCGCCGCCGGGCAGCTTGAAGCCATACTCATGGCGTGCCGAGGCCGCCGTGCCGGAATCCAGGACATGGCCGAGCAAGCGCGCTACCAGATAAGCCACGCCCGGCGTCAGCACCTCCGCCTCCAGCACTGGCGTGGCATAGACCACGTTGCCATGGCGGTCTTCGATGCGGTCGATCAGGTAGGGCCGACGGCGCACGCCTTGGTTTGGAAACACGGTGAAGGCGCTAACAAGTTGTTTCAGACTCGTGCCCACGTTGCCGATGAAAATCTGCCGCGTGCGCTCCGCCTTCATGCCGATGCCCGCATCGCGCATCAGCTGGATGACGCGATCCAAGCCTGCCTGATCGCCCACGCGCACGGTCATGACATTGCGGCTCTGGATCAAACCCAGGGCCATGGGTTGCATGCCGATGTTCTTGCCATCAGCATTGCCCGGGCTCCAATCGCCGGGCAGCGGATTGTCATCAATCAGTGTGCCCGGCAGCACGCCGCGCCCGATAGCGGCGGCATAGACGAAGGGCTTGATCGTGGAGCCGATCTGCCGCTCGCCTTGCAGCGCGCGGTTGAACTTGCTCTGCCGGTAGTCGCGCCCGCCCACGACAGCGAGGATGCCGCCGGTGTGATTGTCGATCATCGCGACCGATCCCTGCAAGTAAGGCGTGCTGGGCACCTCGCTGACCTGATCCCAGGTCGCGTCGAACTTCTCTTTGGTGATGCGCGGATAGGCTTTCAGCTTTTCCACGGCGCTTGCGCGCTTCTCCAGCGACTCCTCCGCCGCGATTTGCAACCGATGATCCAGCGTGGTGAAGACGCGCAGCCCGCCGTCTTCGAAGTCTTTTTGCTCCAGGATGATGTCCAGGTCGCGTCGCACCGCATCCATCGCGTAGTCACCCTGGTTTTTGAAGGCGGGCTGCGCGCGCAGGGCGATGTCCTCCGCCCGCGCCGCGTCAGCCTCCGCTTGAGACAGCGCCTTGGTCGCGATCATGCGTTTCAGCACATCATCCGCTTCTTTTTTCGCCCCGTCCCAGTTCTTGAATGGAGAAAAGCGCGAGGGGCTGCGGATGATGCCGGCCAGCATCGCGCTCTCCAGCGGCGTCAGCTGGCTGGCGTGTTTGCCGAAGTAAACTGTGGCCGCGCGCTGGATGCCATACAGGCCGTTGCCAAAGAAGATGCGGTTCACGTAGTGCTCGATGATCTGGTCCTTCGACACCGAGGCCTCAATGCGCCGCGCCAGCATGATCTCAATGAGCTTGCGGTGGACGCTGCGGTCATCCAGCCCCGGGTAGCTGTTGCGCGCCAGCTGCATGGTGATCGTGCTCGCGCCCTGCACCACACGGCCGTCCTTGAAGTTCCGCACCGCCGCGCGCGCGATGCCGTAGTAGTCCACCCCGCCATGCTGGTAGAAGCGCGAGTCCTCGCGCGCCAGCAACGCCTTGATGAAGTGCGGCGAGATCTCCTTCAGCGGCACCACGATGCGGTTCTCGCCATACAACTTGCCCACCGTTTCGCCCTTGCGGTCATACACGATCGTGCGCTCCGGCATCGAGCCCAGCTTCGAGAGGTCATACTCCTTCGCGTAGCCGGAGTAGATCACCACGATGATCACGCCCGCCAGCAGGCCCATGATCGCCACGCCTGCCAGCAGCCGCAGCAGCACGCCGCGCCACCAGGCCCACTCCAGCAAATGCGAGTGGGAGCGGCGAATTTTAGCGGGGCGGGACATGGCTTAAGGAAGGCTGGTTGTGGGTGTTGGTCAATTGCCATTGGTCATGGGTCATTGGCGTTTTCGAGAAGCCATTAATCGACGTGTTGGCGTGCCCAATGACGATGGACGAATGACGCATGACTCGCCCCGCCGAGCCGAAACAAAAACCGCGAGAACTGCTTGGCGGCTTCCTGATAAAATTGCGCCGTTGTCACGCCCAGCGCTTTCAGGCAGCGACCATGGCTTAGCCACAGCACCGAGGCGGCGATCATGCCGCTGAGCCAGAATTGCACCTGCCATACCTGCCGCCGCCAGCCTGACCACGGCGCACCAGCACAGGCGAGCCGGTCATTTTGAAAGGCGAGGTGCCCGGCCTCATCTCGCAGAATCAACGAGCACACATCCCGCACCGCCGGGTCCTCGCAGTGCCGCAGCAGCAGCCAGTAGTAAGCCGTGCTCGACAGCTCTGTCAGCGTCAGAATTTGCAGCTCGAACTTCACGCCCAGCCATCGGCGAAAAAAGCAGAACAGGCTGAAGCTCCAGTGCCCAGGGATCGGTTCGACAAGGAAGCGCTTCAGCAGGCCACCGAGCAGCCGCGAGTGCTCCTTCTCCTCCGCAAACCAGAGGTCGATCACCTCGCCCAGTCCCGGCTGGCTCTCCCGATACGACGCCACATTCCACGCAATCAACGACGCCGGTCCACCGCCATCGCCGAGCTGAAACTCCCGCAACGACTGCTCCAGCAGCGGCCGAGCCTCTGGCGGCACCTGCAAGGGCGCGTCCCAGCGCGGCACCGGGCGGTTGAGTTGGTTGTGCTGGAAGAAGGCGGTCCATTTGTCGGTGTTGAGCGGTGTTGTCATGGCCCTCCACGCTCTGTCCCAGGCCCCGAAAGCTCAAATGAGGTGTCTGTGAAATCGGCGTGAAGGTTGGGTGACCGTGAGGAAGCAGGTTCCGCATCTTTCCGTTTTCCAAGCGGGCCTTCCTGCTTTCATGCTAGGCCATGCACCCCACGACACTGACCCTCATCCGCACCGCGCTTCAGGAAGACCTGGGCGGGGGCGATGTGACCTCGCTTTACTTCATCCCGGAGGCCACGCGGTCCGAGGCGCGGATCATTGCCAAGGAGCCGGGCGTGGTCTCGGGGATCGAGATCGCGGCGCAGGTGTTTCGCGAGGTGGACAAGGGCTTGGGCATCTGGACCGAGAAGGCGGATGGCGAGGCCTTTGAGCCGGGCGATGTCTTGCTGAAGGTGGAAGGCCGCGCACGCAGCATCCTGAGCGCGGAGCGCACGGCGCTGAATTTCCTGCAACGGCTGAGCGGCATCGCCACCACCACGCGGCGCTACTTGGACGCGGTGAAGCCGTATCCGGTGAAGCTGCTGGACACGCGCAAGACCACGCCGGGCTGGCGCTTGCTGGAGAAGGCGGCGGTGAAGGATGGCGGCGGCACCAATCATCGCATCGGCCTCTACGACCAGGTGATGGTGAAGGACAATCACCTGATGGCCTGCGGCAAGCTGGACGCGCTGCAAGCCGCCATCGAGAAGGTGCGGCGCGACCGGCCAGGCATCAAGGTGCAGCTGGAAGCCGCGACGCTGGAGCAGGTGGCGGATTTCCTGTCGCTGCAAGGCGTGGACATGATCCTGCTGGACAACATGAGCCTGGACGAGCTGCGCCAGGCCGTGGCCATCAACGAGGGCCGCCTGTTCTTGGAAGCGAGCGGTGGCATCACGCTGGCCACGATCAACGCGGTCGCGGCCACGGGCGTGAATGCCATCAGCGTCGGCGCGCTGACGCACTCGTCGAAGGCGGTGGATTTGTCGCTGGATGTGCTGTGACCACCAAAACCGGATTCATCGCCGCTCCAGCTCCAACAGCGCGGCCTTGCGATCCAGGCCGCCTGCGTAACCGGTGAGCGCGCCTCGGCTGCCGACGACGCGGTGGCATGGGATGATCAGGCTGAGGGGATTGCGCCCGATGGCGGCCCCGATGGCACGCGCGGCGCTGGGTTTGCCCAGCTGTTCGGCGATGGCGGTGTAGGTGCGGGTTTCGCCGCGCGGGATGGTTAGCAAGGTTTCCCAGACCTGAAGCTGGAACGCGGTGCCGGTCAGGTCGATCGGGGCGTCATACACGGGCGACAGACCGGCAAAGTAGTCGCGCAACCAGGCGCGGGCCGGGGCGAAGTGATGATCGTAGCGCTGCCAGCTAGCGCGCACATCATCCGCAGGGAACCAGCGCTGGCCCTTGAAATACAAGCCGCTGAGGCCCTTCTCGCTGGCGGTGAGCGTGAGAGCACCGAGGGGTGAGGCGAGTTCGGTATACCAGGTGCGCTTGTTCATGGGGGCATTCAGGGATTGCCAGAGCTGGAGCCATGGCAAGCGGAAGCACGGGGCCGACCAGCGGCGGGTCGTTTTTGACCCGGCCCATTTCGTCACTAGAGTGCGCCATGTCTTTCTCCGAGTCTTATCTCCAGCGCTTCGGCGGCATCGCGCGGCTCTACAGTCGTGCAGGCTTGCAGCGGCTGCACGATGCCCATGTCTGCGTCATCGGCGTGGGCGGCGTCGGATCGTGGGTGGTGGAGGCGCTGGCGCGCAGCGGTGTGGGCGCGCTGACGCTGATCGACCTGGACGACGTGTGCATCACCAACATCAACCGCCAGTTGCCCGCGCTGGAGGGCACGATCGGTCTGCCCAAGGTCAGCGTGCTGGCGCGGCGCGTGGCCTTGATCAACCCGGAGTGCCGCGTGACCGAGGTGCTGCAATTCATCGGCGAGAGCAACGCCACAGACCTGCTGGCGGAAAACTTCAGCTACGTGGTGGACGCGGTGGACCGCATGTCGATCAAGGCCTGCATCATCGGCACCTGCCGGGCGAAGGGACTGCCCGTCATCACCATCGGTTCCGCCGGTGGGCGGCGCGACCCGACGCTGATCAAGATCGCCGACCTCGGCTTTTCCGGCCACGATCTTTTGCTGCAACAAGTGCGTCGAAAGCTGCGCCAGGATCACGGGTTCCCCAAGTCCACCGATGGCAAGGCGATCATCATGCAGGTGCCCTGTGTGTTTTCGATCGAGAAACCGGTGTTTGCCTGGGCCGATGGCACGTGCTCGCTGGAGGAGGAGCCGGGCACGGAGGCCGGGCTGCGGCTGGATTGTGCATCAGGCTTCGGCGCGGCGACGCATGTGACGGGTGCCTTCGCCTTCGCGGCGGCGGCGGGGGTGGTAAGCAGAATAGCGCTCGACCACTAGAAGCCTACCATCAGACTCAACAAGGAGCAACGAATGGCCACTACTGTCCTAAAATGTCACACGTTTTTAGATGCCTCCGAGTTACAAATGGAGAATGCTGAATGAAATCTAATTTTTTGCTACGTTACAATACAGACAGTTCTGGCTTGGCAGAACGCATTCCTTACCTTGTGTGATTCATAAGCCACCTTCGCCCAACTGTGCCAGCCGACTTTGGGCCGTCCGTGGACATGGCATTCGCTTCCTCGTGCGCCGCCTCCCTCCGAAAAGGATGCCTCAATTTTGGCCTACGCGCCGAGACATCCTCCCTGACCCTCTATTCGCTGTCCTCCCTGCCATGAACGCCATTCACTCACTCCGTTACACCTCCGTGCTACTATGGGCGTTGTCAGCCCTCGTCCTGCCGATTCATGTAGCGTCTGCCGCCGCCCCCACAGACATCGCGCTCTCTGCTGCCAGCATCGGTGAAAACAACGCTGCAAACTCCACGATAGGCACGTTGAGCGCGATCGATGAGGATGTGGATGACACTCATGCCTTCAGCCTCGACTCCGGAACTGGTGACACTGACAACGGTAGCTTCACTATCGACGGTGTCGACTTGAAGCTGATCCCGAGTGCAGACTTCGAGGCGAAGAGCAGCTACAGTGTGCGTTTGCTGGCTGATGACGGCAATGGCGGCACCTTTGCCAAGGCGCTGGTGATCACCATCACCAACGTCAATGAAACGCCCACGGATATCGCGCTGACCGCGACGACCATCGCGGAGAACGTGGCCGCCGATTCGACAGTGGGCAGCTTCAGCAGCACGGATCCCGATGCGGCGAACACCTTCACTTATTCGCTGGTCAGTGGCACGGGCAGCACGGACAACGCCAGCTTCAGCATCTCGGGCGACGAGCTGACGATCAATGCCTCACCCAACTACGAGGCGAAGAGCAGCTACGCCATCCGCGTGCGCACCACGGATCAGGGTGGGCTGTCCATTGAGGAGCCGTTCACGATCACGATCACCGATGTGAATGAAGCGCCGACGGACCTCGCGCTGAGCGCCAACACGCTCGCGGAAAACAACGCCGCCAACGCCACCGTGGGCACGCTGAGCACGACCGATGCGGATGCGGGTGACACCTTCACCTACACACTCGTCAGCGGCGATGGAAGCACGGACAACGGCAGCTTCAGCATCGACGGCAGTGCCTTGAAGCTGACGCCCGTCGCCAACTACGAGGCCCAGAGCAGCTACACCGTCCGCGTGCGCTCCACCGATGCCGGCGGGGACTACTATGAGGAGGCCTTCGCAGTCGCCATCACTGACGTCAACGAAGCGGCCACCGACATCGCGCTCAGCCTCAGCAGCATCTCCGAAAACAACGCTGCTGATGCCACGGTCGGAACCTTGAGCGCCATCGGTGACCCCGATGCAGGTGCCACGCACAGCTTCAGTTTCGTCGCGGGAACGGGAGACGCGGATAACGGAGCCTTTACCATCGACGGTAGCACTTTGAAGATCGTTGACAGCG
>Ga0164294_10004311_pt1 | contig 12435 bp, 9 predicted proteins | sample GEODES005metaG_FD_111479 | JGI IMG/M metagenome (GOLD analysis project Ga0164294, IMG submission 111479) | Oligotrophic lake water microbial communities from Sparkling Lake, Wisconsin, USA - GEODES005 metaG | ecosystem: Environmental > Aquatic > Freshwater > Lake | place: USA: Sparkling Lake... | reverse complement strand
GAGCGCGGGTATGCGCTGGAGCATCAGCCGCGCCAGCAGCCCCGCGAGTGCGATGCGCCGCCCCCGCTTGAATGCCAGCACCAAATCGCGCGAGGCATCGGTGTAAAGCGTCGCCGCCGCGATCCCGCGATGGCGCGGCGGGTTGGCCATGCAGGGGGCGCAGACAGGGCTTCCCGATTCGGACGAAGACCCGGTCTCGATCATGTCGGGCAGCGGGCGCTGGCATTGCGCGCACGCCGGCTCTCCGGGAATCGCCAGCTTGTTCCAACATGCGGCGCACAGCCCTCCCTGGCTCGCCAAGGCTTCGCCGCAGAGCGGACAGCGCGGCGGGAACACCAGATCGATCAGCGGCGTGAGGGAGAATGGTTCGGCCATCGACGCTCTTGTCATTCGCCGCGACGCCCTTGGCAAGCCGAGACCGACAAGGCAGGGCAGCAGCGATGACCACACGCCCCCCCACCATCTTCGCTGCTCCGCGCCGCAACGCCGTGCGCCGCCGGATGCATGCTTTGCAGGCCCGGACCGACGCCGCGCGCTACATTGCCGAGGACCTGGCCGAAGACGTGCTCGAACGGCTGGCGTTTCTGCGCCATGAGCCCGCCCGCGCGCTGGTCGAGGGCGATATCACCGGCAAAGTTGCGGCCGCGCTGACCGCGCAAGGATGCGCGGTGGTGCGCGCCGATCCGCAACCCACGAACGGCGAAATCGCGATCGACGAGGAACTGCCCCGCCCCTTTCCCGGTGCCTTCGATCTGTGCGTCAATCTCGGCACGCTGGCCACGGTCAACGATCTGCCGGGCGCGCTGGTCCATCTGCGCGCCATGCTGGCCCCCGGAGGCCTCGCGATGATCAGCATGCTCGGCGCGGGCAGTTTGCCAAAGCTGCGCGCAATCATGTTCGCCGCCGATGGCGCGTACCCCGCCGCGCGCATGCACCCGCAAGTCGATGTGCGCGCGGGCGGGCAATTGCTGCAGCGGACCGGCTTTGCCGATCCGGTGGTGGACAGCCGCACGCTCGATGTGCGCTTCGGCTCGCTGGCGCGGCTGGTGGCAGACTTGCGCGAACAGGGCCTTGGCAATTGCCTTGCCAGCCCGGCCCCGCCGCTGGGCAAGGCGGGCTATCGCCGGGCACAGCAGTCCTTTGCGCAAGGCGCCGACGCCGATGGCCGGGTTACCGAACGCTTCGAGATTCTGACGCTAAGCGGCTGGGCGCGCGCGATTCGCCCACCCAAATTCTGACCGCTTAGCCAAGCGCCGCCTGCGCCGCTGCGAGCCGCGCGATCGGCACGCGGTAGGGGCTCGCCGAGACATAATCGAGGCCGATCTTCTCGCAGAACGCGATCGAGGCCGGATCGCCGCCGTGCTCGCCGCAGATGCCCAGCTTGATGTCGGGCCGGGTCTTGCGCCCGCGCTCCGCCGCCAGCTCGACCAATTGGCCGACGCCCTCGATATCGAGGCTGACGAAAGGATCGCGCGGATAGATCCCCTGTTCGACATAGGGCCCGAGGAAGCGCGCGGCATCATCCCTCGAAACGCCCAAGGTTGTCTGGGTCAAGTCGTTGGTGCCAAACGAGAAGAACATCGCCTCCTCGGCGATTTCGCCCGCCATCAGCGCGGCGCGGGGCAGCTCGATCATCGTGCCGACGAGGTATTCGAGCGTGCGGCCCTTCTCGGCGAACACCGCCAGCGCCTGACGGTCGACCAGCGCACGCAGGATTTCGAGCTCGCGCCGCGTGGCGACGAGCGGGATCATCACTTCGGGCATGACCGCCTCGCCCGACTTCTCCGCGACATCGCAAGCCGCCTCGAAAATCGCGCGCGCCTGCATCTCGTAGATTTCCGGGAACGTGATGCCGAGCCGACACCCGCGATGGCCGAGCATCGGGTTGAACTCGTGCAGTTCCTCGGCGCGGCGCTTCAAGTGGTCGACGCCAAGGCCGGTGGCTTCGGAAAGCTCGGCAAATTCGCCGTCGCCATGCGGCAGAAACTCGTGCAGCGGCGGATCGAGCAGGCGGATCGTGACCGGCAGCCCCGCCATCACTTCGAAAATCCCGGTGAAATCGGCGCGCTGTTCGGGCAGCAAGGCATCGAGCGCGCGGCGGCGGGTGGCCTCGTCCTCCGCAAGAATCATCTGCCGAACCAGCGAGATACGGCCCGCTTCGAAGAACATATGCTCGGTGCGGCAGAGCCCGATGCCTTCCGCGCCGAATTGCAGCGCGACCTGGCAATCGAGCGGGGTCTCGGCGTTCGCGCGCACTTTCATGCGCCGGTGCTGATCGGCCCAGACCATCAGCGTGCCGAAATCGCCGACCAGCTCGGGCTCGACGGTGGGCACCATCCCCGCCATCACTTCGCCGTTCGATCCGTCGAGCGTGATGACCTCGCCTTCGCTCACGCTGCGCCCGCCGATCTTGGCGGTGCGCGTGTTCATGTCGATCGACAGGCCCGACGCGCCCGAAACGCAAGGGCGTCCCATGCCGCGTGCGACCACGGCGGCGTGGCTGGTCATCCCGCCGCGCGCGGTGAGAATGCCCTTGGCCGCATGCATGCCGTGAATATCCTCAGGCGACGTCTCGACCCTCACGAGGATCACGCTTTCGCCCAACTGTGCGCGGCGCTCGGCCGAATCGGCATCGAACACGACAACGCCGGATGCCGCGCCGGGCGAAGCGGGCAGACCGCGCGTCAGCACTTCGCGCGCTGCTGCGGGATCAAGCGTGGGGTGGAGCAACTGATCGAGCGCCATCGGATCGATCCGGCGGATCGCGGTGGCCTCGTCGATCAGGCCTTCGTGGACCATATCGACCGCCATCTTGAGCGCGGCCTTGGCTGTGCGCTTGCCCGAGCGGGTTTGCAGCATCCACAGCTTGCCCTGCTCGACCGTGAATTCAATGTCCTGCATGTCTTTGTAATGACGTTCCAGCAGGTCGAACACGGCGGCAAGCTCGGCGTAAGCGGCGGGCATCGCCTCTTCCATCGAGAGCGGTTTGGCCCCTGCACGTTCCCGCGCTGCCTTGGTCAGGTATTGCGGCGTGCGGATGCCGGCGACGACATCCTCGCCCTGGGCATTGACCAGCCATTCACCGTAATAAGCGCGCTCGCCGGTGGCCGGGTCGCGGGTGAAGGCAACGCCGGTGGCCGAAGTATCGCCCATGTTGCCGAAGACCATCGCCTGCACGTTGACGGCGGTGCCCCAGGTGGCGGGAATATCGTTGAGGCGGCGATAGACGCGCGCGCGGTCGCTTTCCCACGAATCGAACACCGCGCCGATCGCGCCCCACAGCTGTTCGTGCACATCCTGCGGGAATGGGCGGCCCAGCTCTTCGAGCACGATCGCCTTGTACTGCGCGACCAATTCCTGCCAATGCTCGGCGCTCAGTTCGACATCGGCGTAAAACCCGTTGTCTTCCTTGACGATCTCCAGCGCATCCTCGAACCGGTGATGATCGAGGCCGAGCACCACATCGGAATACATCTGGACGAAGCGGCGATAGCTGTCCCACGCAAAGCGCGGATCGCCCGAACCGGCGGCAAGGCCCGCCACGGTATCATCGTTGAGGCCCAGATTGAGCACGGTGTCCATCATGCCCGGCATCGAAACGCGCGCGCCCGAGCGGACCGAGACGAGCAGCGGATTCGCAGGATCGCCGAAAATGCGCCCCGTGGCTTTTTCGATATGCGCGATGCCATCGGCGACACCGGCGCGAATCTCGTCGTCGAAGCTCTTGCCCGCGGCGTTGTAGGCGGTGCAGACTTCGGTGCTGATCGAGAAACCGGGGGGCACCGGCAGGCCGATCCCGGCCATCTCGGCAAGGTTTGCACCCTTGCCGCCGGTGATCGTCTTGTCGCGCGAACGCGGATCGCTGGAAACTGCGCCGCCGCCGAAGTGGAATAGGTATGCGCTCATGTCGAAGCGATGCTCCTGTGATCCGGGTCTGCCGCCGTTAGCGACCTTATGCGGTTAGCCTTCGATGCGTGAAAAGTCTGCTACTTTGTGCACCGCAGCACGGAACTGATCGAGCAGCCCGAGCCGCGCGGCCCGCTTGACCGGATCGGCATCGTTGACCGTAACGTCCTCGAAAAACGCGTCAATCGGCGCGCGCAAGGAGGCGAGTGCCGCCATGGCGGCAGTGAAGTCCTCGGCGGCGATGGCGCTGTCGGCCATGGGCTCGGCGGCGGCGAGGGCTTGGATGAGCGTGGCTTCGGCAGGCTCAGGCGCGGGATTGGCGGCGCCGGGAGTGAACTCCTCCTTCTTCAGGATATTCGCCGCGCGCTTGTAGCCTGCGAGCAGATTGGTGCCGTCTTCGGTGGTGACGAAGGCCTGCAGCGCATGGACTCGGGCGAGCAGGCGGACGAGATCGTCCTCCCCGCCGAGCGCGAAGACAGCGTCGATCAGGTCGTGGCGGACGCCGGCCTCGCGCTGCTGGACTTTGAGGCGGTCGGCGAGGAATGAAATCAGTGAAGCTGCATGCGAAGCCATAAACTCGCTAAGATAGGAGGGAGCGTACCAGCTATCGATCAGCTTCTCATCGAGAATGAAGCGCTTCGTTTCGACACCTGCCTTGTCTCGCGTGACGTAGAAAAAAGAATCTATCTCGCCATCAAAGATTCCGAGCAGTTCGCTACCTGCTAGATCTCGATCAGTGGAAACTGCGGTTTCAATCTCGCGGCTAACGAGACCCTTTCGAATTTTTGAGAACCCGCTGAGAGTTTGAGGATGATTTTCTAGCCGGCCAATTCGCAACCGTAATTCATTTCTTTGAAGAATGCCTAAGACTGACAATGCTGCGCGACGCAGGGCAAATGGGTCTTTGGATCCCGTTGGCAGCTCTTTGAAAGCAAAGAAACAAATCAGCGTATCCAGCTTATCCGCCAGCGCCACGGCCACGGTCACCGGCGCGGTGGGCACATCGTCGCCCTGTCCGACCGGCTTGTAGTGATCGCGGATGGCGTCGGCGAGGGCGTCGGGGAGGCCTTCGGCGCGGGCGTAGTAGCCGCCCATCAGGCCTTGGAGTTCGGGGAATTCGCCGACCATTTCGGTGACGAGATCGGCCTTGCAGAGGCGCGCGGCAAGTTCGGCTTGGTCGGCCAAGTCCTGCTGCGTCCCGGCGGAGGCCGGGACCTCGGGCGGGTGGGCGCTTTGCTGGCCTGAGGCCCCGGCCTGCGCCGGGGCGCTCGGCTTTACGATGCCTTCTTCGACCAGCCAGCGGGCGAGTTTGGCGACGCGCTCCACTTTGTCGGCCAAGGTGCCGAGCTTTTCGTGGAAGGTGATGCGTTCGAGCTTCTTGGCCTGTTCGGCGAGCGACGTCTTGCGGTCCTGATCCCAGAAGAAGCGCGCGTCGGAGAGGCGGGCGGCGAGGACTTTGCGGTTGCCGGCGATGATTGCCGCGCCGCCGTCGCTGGCGGTAATGTTGGCGGTGCAGATGAAGGCGTTGGCGAGCTTGCGTTCCTCCCCGAGCTTGCTCGGGGAGGTGGCAGCTGCCTCGGCAGCTGACGGAGGGGCCCCTCCACCATCCTGCGGATGGTCCCCCTCCCCGAGCAAGCTCGGGGAGGAATTTTCGACGCAGATGAAGTACTTCTGGTTCACGCGCGCGGTGAGCTGGATCACTTCGGGGGGGACTTCGAGGAAGGCTTCGTCGAAGCGGCCGAGCAAGGGCACCGGCCATTCGGTCAGCCCAGCGTTTTCGATGACGAGGCCCTCGTCCTCGACCAGCACGAGCCCGGCGGCAGCGGCGGCGGCCTTGGCCCCGTCGCGCACAATCGCCTCGCGTTCGGCATGGTCGACGATCACATGCGCGGCGCGCAACTTCATCGCGTAGTCGGCGGCGTTGCCGATGGTGATCTCGCCGCTGTGGTGGAATCGATGGCCCATCGTGACGGTGCCGGAGTGGATATCGCCGATGGCACATTCCACCAGATCATCGCCGAGCAGCGCGACAATCCCCGAAAGCGGGCGCACCCAGCGCAGGCTTTCGGGCGAGAGTGAAGCCGCGCCCCAGCGCTGCGACTTGGGCCAGGGGAAGGCGCGAATGATCGCGGGTATCGCTTCGGCGAGCACAGCGGCGGTCTGGCGACCGGGCTTTTCGGTAATGGCGAACCACACGCCATCGCGCTCGGTCAGTTGGTCCTTGGTCAGCCCGGTCTTGCGCAGGAAGCCGTCGAGCGCCTGATCGGGCGCAGAGGTGCGCGGGCCTTTGACTTCTTCGCTTACCGCTTGCGTGGCGAGCGGCATGTCCCGCGCCATGAGCGCGAGGCGGCGCGGGGTGGACCAGACGGTGATCGCGCCGGGTTTGAGGCCCGCCGCATCCAGTTCGCGGCGAAACAGCTTTTCGAGATCGGCGCGCGCGCCCGCCTGCATCCGCGCGGGGATTTCCTCGGAGCGCAGTTCGAGGAGGAAGTCTGCGGTCTCGCTCACGCCGTCCACCCCGGAAACTTGGATTCCCATTCGGGGCGGAAGCGGTCCATGTATCCTTCGCAGGCGCCGCGCGCGAGATCGCGGACGCGGCCCATGTAGCTGGCGCGTTCCTGCACCGAGATCACGCCGCGCGCTTGCAGCAGGTTGAACAGGTGGCTCGCCTCGATCGCCTGCTCATAGGCGGCGATGGGCACTTTGGCCTCGATCGCGCCGCGGCATTCGGCCTCGGCGCGGCGGAAGCCTTCGAACAGCGTCTCGGTGTCGGCGACTTCGAAATTCCACTTCGACATCTGGCGTTCGTTTTCGAGGAAGACGTCGCCGTAGCTCGTTCCGTGCTCATTGAAGCGCAGGTCGTAGACGCTATCGACGCCCTGGATATACATCGCGAGGCGCTCGAGCCCGTAGGTCAGTTCGCCCGCGACCGGCTTGCAATCGAAGCCGCCCATCTGCTGGAAATAGGTGAACTGGGTGACTTCCATGCCGTCGCACCAGACTTCCCAGCCAAGACCCCATGCGCCGAGGGTCGGCGATTCCCAGTCGTCCTCGACAAAGCGGATATCGTGGAGCAGCGGATCGATGCCGATGGCGAACAGGCTTTGCAGGTAAAGCTCCTGCAAGTTCGCCGGGCTCGGCTTCATGATCACCTGATACTGGTAGTAGGCCTGCAAGCGATTGGGGTTTTCGCCATAGCGGCCGTCGGTGGGCCGGCGGCTGGGCTGGACATAGGCCGCGTTCCACGGCTCCGGCCCGAGCGAGCGCAAGGTGGTGGCGGGGTGGAAGGTGCCCGCGCCCATGCGCATGTCGTAAGGCTGAAGGATGAGGCAGCCCTGCGCGCTCCAGAACTGGTGGAGGCGCAGGATCATGTCCTGAAAGCTGAGCGGGGTTTGCGCGGGATCGGCCATTGGCGCCGCCTTTGGCCGATGGGGCCGCGCAAATCAACCGCGCGCGCAAACCATCTTGCCTTCCCGGCGCGGCTGGCGCACCGGACGCAGATGGCTGTACTCCTCCGCCCTGCCCCGCTCCGCCGCCTTATCGCGCTGGTGATGGCGGCGCTGCTGATGACCGGCTGCGGCAGTGCCAAAGCACCGCCGCCGCCCGCTCGCGTCGCATTGTGGACGATATCTGACGGTTCGGGCGTGCGCGGCTGGCTGCTGGGCACGGTGCACGCTTTGCCGCCGGGCACGGTGTGGCGGCGCGCGGCGATCGACCAAGCACTCAGCGCGGCGGACCGGCTGGTGCTCGAAATCGGCGAGCCGCTCGATAGCGCGGTTGCGGGGGAAGCGCTTGGGCGCTTGGCATTTACGCAAGGCCTGCCCGCCCCCAGCGCGCGGATCGCGCCGGAGGAGGCGCGGGCGCTGGGCAAAGTCTACAAGGAGCTGGCGCTCTCGGACGACGCCTTCAAGAACCAGGAAAGCTGGGCGGTCGCGCTGCAGATCGCGGCGGTGGCTTCGCAGAAGCAGGGCATCGATCCTGACAGCGGGGTCGAGCCCAAGCTGCGCGCGATGGCCGGCACCAAGCCGATCGAGGGGCTGGAGACGATCGATAGCCAGTTCGGCATTTTCGACTCGCTGCCCGATCATGCGCAGCAGGTCTTGCTGGGCCAGACCGCGCTGGAAGCCGCCGACAGCAAGGACGATGAGAAAGACGTGATGGCGCTGTGGCTGCGCGGCGATGATCTGGGGATCGCGCGCGAGAGCAGGACCGGCTTTCTCGCCGATCCGCAATTGCGCGAGGCTCTGCTGATCGGGCGCAATGAAGCGTGGGCGGCAAAGATCGATGCGATGATGAAAGCAGGCGCGCGGCCGTTCATCGCGGTGGGTGCGGCGCATCTGGCGGGAAGCGACGCGGTGCAGCACATGCTGGCCGCGCGCGGCTGGCGGATCGCGCGGGTGCCTTAGGGCGGCCCGAACGCCGTCTTTGCTTGCTATTTGCCGCAAAGCCGCTAAGCGCGCCCTCTTCCGTGTCATGGTCATCCCTGGAGGCGTGGCGCGCGAAGTATAGCAACACAAGCATCTCAAAAGGACCTGACAATGAGCGAAACGCTTAACCTGTCGGCCGAGACGCGCGATCGGGCTGGCAAGGGAGCCTCCCGAGCACTGCGTCGCGAAGGCCGCATTCCCGCCGTGATCTATGGCGGCAACCAAGAACCCATTTCCATTCACGTCGAAGAAAAAGAACTGCGCCGCCAGCTTGGCACCGGGCACTTCTTCAATTCGATCGTCGAGCTCAGCGTCGCCGGTTCGACCGTGCGCACCCTGCCCAAGGATGTGGCTTTCCATCCGGTGAGCGATCGCCCGCTTCATGCCGACTTCCTGCGCGTTTCTGCCGATGCCAAGGTCGAAGTGGCCGTGCCGGTGATCTTCATCAATGAAGAGAAATCGCCCGGCCTCAAGAAGGGCGGCGTGCTCAATATCGTCCGCCACGAGCTCGAGCTGATCTGCGATGCCGACAAGATCCCCGACGATATCGCGGTGGACGTGTCGGGCACCGACATCGGCGATTCGATCCACATCAGCAGCGTGACGCTTCCGGCTGGCAGCGCTTCGGCGATCACCGACCGTGACTTCACGATCGCCACGATCGTGGCGCCTTCGGCGCTGAAGAGCAGCGAAGACAGCGCGGACGCCGCTGCTTCCTAACGGTTATCCCGGGCCTTTCCTGCAAGGGGAAAGGCCCGGGCCTGACTTGCGGCAGTGATCCCGCCAGAGGAGCTCCAACCCATGCAGCTCTGGATCGGTCTGGGCAATCCCGGCCCGCAATATGCGCTCCACCGCCACAATGTCGGCTTCATGGCGCTTGATACGCTGGCCGACGTGCACAGCTTCGGCCCGGTGCAGAAGAAATTTCAGGGCTGGGTGCAGGATGGCCGGATCGGCACCGAGCGGCTGATCCTGCTTAAACCCGCCACGTTCATGAACGAAAGCGGCCGCGCGGTGAGCGAGGCACTGCGCTTTTTCAAGCTGGGCCCCGAAGCGCTGACCGTCTTTCACGACGAGCTCGATCTCGCCCCCTTCAAGGTCAAGGTGAAAATGGGCGGCGGCACGGCGGGCCATAACGGGCTACGCTCGATCGATCAGCACATCGGCCCCGATTTTCGCCGGGTTCGGCTCGGCATCGGCCATCCCGGGCATAAAGACCGCGTGACCGGCTATGTGCTGGGCAATTTTGCCAAGAACGAGCAGGACGATCTTGTCACGATGCTGGGCGCGCTCGCCGCGGAAGCGCCCTGGTTGGCAGCGCGCGACGATGTTCGCTTCATGAACGATGTCGCGCTGCGCCAGCAGGAATCCTGAAGGTATCGCGGCACCGAAACGTAACGAAATCGTCGGAACCGCTTACACATGGGTGCGTCGCTGATGGCCGTTAACCACCCAAGCCCCTGAATTCCCGAAACTGGCACCGTCTTTGCTTTGTATCCGTTTAACTACGGTGACTTTCAAAACAGCGTGTTCGTCAAGGGGAACTACCATGAAGCCTTCGATCGTTCTTTCTGCAATCCTGCTCGGGACCGTGAGCATTGCCGCGCCAGCCAACGCCGGGTGGAAGCACAAGCATTACTGCAACTGCGGCCACAGTGGTTCGTGCGGCACCAGCTCGAGCACCAGCTCGAGCACTTCGGGCGGCACAACGACGTCGACCTCTTCGACGTCGGGCGGCACGACCACCTCGACCTCGGGTGGCACGACCACCACTTCGACCTCAGGCGGCACCACTACTTCGACCTCGGGCGGCACCACTACTTCGACCTCGGGCGGCACCACCACCTCGACCTCGGGCGGCACTGCGGTTCCCGAGCCGGGCATGCTGGGCATGATGGGTCTGGGCCTGATGGGTCTGGCCTTCGCGCGCCGCCGCCGCGCCTGATCGCGAGGCTCCAAACGGTCGCAGCTGTTCGGGCGGGGCTGGATCGAGCCAGACCGCGCCCGATCCGTTAGCTCGCCCGGCCGCCCGCGCGGCCGAGATCGGCGCGGAACAGGCGGTTGCTGGGATCGAGCTGCACCGCCTGCGCCAGCAGCGCCCGAGCCTGCTCGGTATCCTTGCCTGCTTCGAGCCTGACCAGGCCAGCGATATGCGGCATATCGGCATTGCGCGGAGCCAGCGCCAGGGCCTTGTCGGCAAAGGCAATCGCCTCGGCAGGTTGGCCCGCCTTCGACGAGGCCAGCGCCAGCCTTTTGAGCACTTCAGCGTCGCTTTCATAGCCCGGCAATTGCCGGAAAGCAGCGATCGCAGCGTTCCAGTTGCCGCGGATCGTCGCGGCCTCGCCAGCGGCCACAAGCGTCTGGTTGATCTGCGTCTGGGGCGAATGGAGACGCGCGACCAGACTGGCGGCTGACGGATCGCGCGCAGCGTGCGCCGCCTTGCTCGCAAGCTCGAGCGCGCGCGTATCGGCCATCACGCTATCTGACAGCGGCTGGATTGTGCCGAGCGCTGCGGCGGCATCGCCGGTTTCCAGCTGCGCTTCGGCCAGCATCAGCCGCGCGAAGGGATTCTGCGGCGAGAGCGACAGCGCCTTGGCAAACAGCGCGCGCGCCTGTTCGGCGTGGCCGAGCCGCAGCAGCGCCTCGGCATAGGACATGCCGTTTGCCGAGCGCGGTTCGAGCGTCGACTCCTGGCCGGCAAGCATGGTGCGGACTTTCTCCCAATCGCCCTGTTCCGCCGCAAACTGGACACGCAAGGCTTCGACTTGCGCGCTGCGCGGGGCGATCTTGGCGGCTTGCTCGACCAGCGCGATCGCCTCGTCGAGCTTGCCCTGCATCTCGGCCAGCGTGGCCAGTGCGGTCAGCGGTTCGCTGCGCGCGGGGAACTTGGCCTTGGCGGCCTGATAGGCGCGGCGGGCGGCGTCGAACTGATCCTGATTGGCAGCCAGATCGCCGCCGAGCATCAGCGTGTCGAGACGTTCGGGACCAAGCACGCGCATCTTCGCGAGCGCAGCCCCGGCCCCGGCATAATCCTGCGCGGCCACCAGATAGACCGCGTAATCGTGCAGCAACGCGAAGTTGCCGCCCGCCGCCAGCCCCTTTTGCATGGCCTCAAGCGCGGCCGCATTGTCTTCGAGCGCGGCATGCGCAGCAGCGCGCACGCGCCAGGCCTCGGGATCGGCGTCGCTCCCCAGCAACTCCAGCGCATTTTCGGGCTGGCCGCGCAGCACCGCCGCCTCCGCCAGCAGGCGCGTGGCCTCGGCGGTCTTGCCGCCCGCGCTTTCGAGCTGCGCCAGTGTCGCCTTCGCGCCCTCGCCGTCGCCAAGGCGCAATTGCGCCTGCGCGAGCAGCAGGAGCATGGCTTTGTCGGCGCCAGCAGTGTCCAGCGCAGCCAGCAGATTGGTGCGCGCGGCACCATAGTCTTCGGCGGCAAAGGCGTTGCGGGCAGCGGCGAACTGCTGGGCCGGATCAGCCTGCAGGCAGGCCGAGGTCATCAGCAGGGCGGCGAGGATGAGCGTGCGTTTCATGGGACCGAAACGTAGCGCACAGCTCTGAAATTTCGGTGAAGAGGGCGCGCCGCGCGGCTTAACCCACCCAGCCCGCGATCCCGCCCGCCGCGATGCCCTTGCCCAAGGTGAAGCTGGAGCCGACCGCCGCGACCACCGCGGTGCGCCGATCAAGACCCAGCAGTTCGCGCAGCCGCACCGTCGCCTCGATCCCGGTGCAATGCGCGCCGAGCAGAAAGGCCAGACCCTTCAGACGGGCGGCGGTCTCCACCAGCACGGCATCGGGCTTGCCGAAAAGGTGAATGCCGCCGATCACCGCGACCAACCGGGTATCGCCGGTGATCGCCTGGGCATCGTCGGCGATGTTCATGATCCCGGCATGGCCGCAGCCGGTGACGATCACCGCGCCGCCCGCCGTTGCAATCACCAGCGAAGTATCCTCGCTCAGCGTATCGGGCACAAGCGCGCTCCCGACTTTCACGAACGCGCCCGGGCTCCAGTTGGTTTCCGGATGGGAGCGCGGCACCGGTCCGGAGAGCCACGCGCCCGGCGCGATCTCGGCGGGCCGGGACACCTCGCTGATCCCCCCGCCTGTG
>Ga0164294_10004310_pt1 | contig 12436 bp, 12 predicted proteins | sample GEODES005metaG_FD_111479 | JGI IMG/M metagenome (GOLD analysis project Ga0164294, IMG submission 111479) | Oligotrophic lake water microbial communities from Sparkling Lake, Wisconsin, USA - GEODES005 metaG | ecosystem: Environmental > Aquatic > Freshwater > Lake | place: USA: Sparkling Lake... | reverse complement strand
TTCATCGCCGACAAGCTTGAGCTGCGCGATTGGTACCGCCAACTTGCCGTGCTGCTGATGCCTTCCTACTCGGAAAGCTTCGGACTGGTGGTGAGCGAGGCGATGGCCTGCGGTTGCGCGGTCGTGGCCTCGAAGACCGGTTTCGCCGCCAGCCTGGTGGCTGACGAAGAGGCGCTGATCGTGGCTGACTACGCTGCCGATTCCTACGTTCACGCCGTTGACAGGCTGTTGATCGATGAAGCACTTCGGGTGCGCATCGCCCGGGCTGGATACCAACGTGTCCAGCGCTTGCGCTGGACCGAGGTCGGCGCCCAACTCGAAGCCTTCTACCGCGCGCTGAAGGCTTGCCCCAAATCCCATTTGATGACGGTCAGTTCGTCATGACCCACCAGCGCGAACAGGTGCCTGTGCCCATGAATGCGATTGCAACCGTTGTTATTCCGACCTACCAACGCCCCGATTTGCTGCGCGAATGTCTGGCGTCTGTCGAGCGCGCCCGTCTTGCGGTGGGCCAGGCTGTGATCGATGTCGTCGTCACCGATGACAGCCGCGACGACCAGTCGAAGCATCTCGTTGAAACCAGCTTCAAGAATGTCCGCTATGTGCGCGGCCCCCAACGCGGCCCCGCCAGCAATCGCAACTGCGGGGCCGCACTGGCCACGGGCCGTTGGCTGGTGTTCATGGACGACGACTGCATTGCCGATGAGGGTTGGCTCCAGGGTTATCTGAGCGCGTTTGCATCGCACCCTGATCAGCAACTGTTTGAAGGCAGGACCCGTGCCGATCGACCCAGAAAAACGTACGCTGAAGAGTCTCCGGTCAATGAAACCGGCGGCCACCTGTGGTCTTGCAACATGGCCATCACCGCTGATCTTTTCAAACGCCTCGAAGGGTTTTGCGAATCCTTCCCTCACCCCGCACTCGAGGATGTCGATTTGCGACTCAGGCTAGAGAGCGAAGGGTTCAGGCCCGTCTTCGCCCCCGCAGCCAGCGTGTGTCACCCCTATCGCCCGATGCGTGAGCTGGCGTTTTTTCGCAAGCACACCGCTTCGTACGCCCATCTTTTGAGCCTGCATCCAAAACTGGTCGAGTCCTTGACCTGGTTGGGCATTGCGACTGACACAGCGCGCATGCTTTTTTCCTTGGTCAAAAACGTGCTGCGCTACGGCTTTGCAGGAAGCTATCGGATCACGTACGCGACGCTGGCAAAAGCGCGAGTCGACGCTACGTTCCTGCTTGCCAGGGCCCAGGACAAGCCATGACGCCGGACCTTCACGGCCTGTGCATCGCATTGGGGTCAGCGATTCATCGACCAGGTTGACCCAGCCCAATCGTTGAGCTCAAACAGAAAGTCATTCAACTACCGAGGGGCCCGAAAGTCATGAAAACATTTCTGAAAAAAAGCGTTGAAAACCTGGGCGGCTATTTGTTCAGCCGGGACTCTTTGCCCACCGGTGTGAACTGGCTGCTCGACATCCAGCGCGCCGCAGCCTTGGGGCCTGCGCCGGTCTGCCTTGACGTGGGTGCCAATGTGGGTCAAACGGTCGCTGCGCTGTGCGAGGCTTTTGCCGACGCCCGAATCCATGCCTTCGAGCCTTTCGCGCTGCCGCTGCAAGCCCTTCGGAGTGCCACGGCAGGAAATGCGCGCGTGACGGTCGTGCCCAAGGCCATGGGCTCGGCGCCGGGCCGTGTGCTGGTGCAACCCAACCGGGAATCGCAGATGAGCTCGCTCACAGGCCACATCGCTCCAGGCGATGGCCTGCCGGCCGAGAGCATCGAGATTGACACGCTTGACAACTATTGCGCCAGCGCCGGAATCGATTTCGTGGACGTGCTGAAAACCGACACCGAGGGCTACGACCTTGAGGTGCTGCGCGGTGCCACCAAGCTGCTGGAGCAGCAGCGCATAGGCTACGTTTTCACCGAGGTGGGCCTCTTGCCCGATGACCGCCAGCACACGCCTTTTCTGGCGGTGCTGGAGCTCATGACCGGCCACGGTTACCGCTTTCTCGGCCTGTACGAAACCTATCCGCTGCACTTCTTCGAGGAGACCTCGATTTACTGCAACGCCTTGTTCGTGGCCTCATCGGTGCGCGAGCGTTCACTGGTGAACCGGCGATCTGCGGCTGCGCTGGCGGCATGAACCTGGTGCTCTACACCCATCCTGACTGGATGGGTTCGCAAAGCCAGATGCGGCTGGTGGGCATGATGTCCGATGCTTTCGTTGCGCGTGGCCACTGCGTTCAGGTGCGCAAGCCGACACCGCGTGTGCACCGTTGGGCCAGTACCGCGGGCTGGCCGGGCCTGGCTCGGCTGGCCAAGTGGGCGGGTTACGTTGACCAGTTCATCCTTTTTCCGGGCGAGCAGCGGCGTGCGATTGCTGCGGATCCACCTGACACGCTGTATGTGTTTTGCGATCAGGCTCTGGGGCCATGGGTGCCGCTGGTGAGCAAGCGTGCGCACGTGGTGCACTGCCTTGACCTGCTGGCACTGCGTTCGGCGCTGGGTCTCATACCCGAGAACCCCACGTCCTGGACGGGGCGGATTTACCAGCGCTACATCCGCGCCGGGTTTCGACAAGGGCGCCACTTCATCTCCATCTCAGAGAAGTCGCGAGACGACCTGCACCGATTTGGCGGGTTCAAGCCGCAGACGTCCGAGGTGGTTTATCTGGGACAGAACTATCCCTACGCGGCACTGCCGAGTGATCTTGCCCTGCAGCGACTGGCTGCCGCCGGGCAGCACGTGCCAGAGCATGGCCTGCTGCTGCACGTGGGTGGTGGCCAGTGGTACAAAAACTCAGCCGGTGTGCTGGCGCTTTATGCCCAGTACGTGCAGCGGCGCGAGTCGGCCGGCGAACCCGTGCTGCCCTTGTGGATGGTGAGCCCGCAGCCTGGCCCTGAGCTGCAGCCGTTTTTGGACGCGGTACCCGCTTCGGGAAGCGTGCGATTTGTGCGCGGTATAGACAACGCGGTGCTCGAAGCCCTTTACAGCGTGGCGGGCGCGCTGCTTTTCCCAAGCCTGGCCGAGGGCTTCGGCTGGCCAATTGCTGAAGGCCTGGCCTGCGGTTGCCCAGTCATCACCACTGGCGAGGCACCGATGAATGAGGTCGGCGGGCCTCATGCGCACTACCTGCCACGGCTCGCTTCGCGCGATGGCTTGCCTGCATGGGCCGAGCAGGGCGCAGCGCTGCTGTGCCAGGTGCTTGATCGACCCGAGGTTGAGCGCGACAAGGCGCGTGCGATTGGGGTGGCGTGGACGCGGCGCTTCGATACCGGTCAAGCGATCGAGCGCTACCTGGAGATCTATGAGTCGGTGCTTGGCTTGTCGAAGTCGGCCGAAGCGGCGCAGGTGCCGTCGTGACTGCTGCACCAGCCATGCCGCTGAAGGTACTCAGCATCAACTGCTTCATCATGGGGCACGCCTCCTATCAACTCGGGCTTGAGCGTGCATTCGAGCAGGACGAACCTGGCGTTCGCTTTGAGTCGATCCACCTGCCGCAGGCCAATCGATCCGATCTGCTGGGGCGCGTGGCCTACCGGCTGCTGACGCTGCGCACGGGGTGGCGCGCGGAACTCGACTGGGACTACAACCGCCTGCGAACCGAACTGGCCTCGTCGCTGTTCCTGCGGCGATGGCTCAAGCGCCGACTGGCTGCCAACAGGCCGGATGTGGTTCATGTTCACACGCAGTCGATCGCGCTGCTGTCGGCAGACCTGCTTCGCTCGGTGCCATCGGTTGTCTCGCTCGACTGCACGAGCGCACTGCTGGCTCGTTTGCACCGTGCGCCGGCCCAGCGGACCTACCGGCCCATCATCCAACTTGAACGCGATTGCTTTTTGGCGGCGTCGCACATCGTGTGCTGGTCCGAGACCGCCCGCGCATCGGTGATTGACGATTACGGCATTGATCCAAACCGGGTGTGTGTGGTGCGGCCCGGCGTGTCCAGCCGTGCCTTGCCGCCACGCCGTCTGGATCTGCCACCTGGCAAGCTCAGGTTGCTTTTCGTGGGCAATGACTTTGAACGCAAGGGCGGGCATGACCTGGTGTCGGTGTTTCGCGATCACTTGCAAGGCAGTTGCGTGCTCGACGTGGTGAGCAATGGCATCGGTGCCTTGCCTCAGATCGACGGGCTGCAACTTCACAAGGGCTTGGGCCCCACATCGGCCACGCTGCAGCAGTTGTACGCCGATGCCGATGTGTTCGTCATGCCCACCTACGAAGATGCATTCGGTCTGGTCTATGTCGAGGCGATGGCTTCGGGCCTGCCGTGCATCGGCAGCGATGTGCTGGCCGTGCCCGAACTGGTGCAGCATGGGGTGACGGGGCTGACAGTGCGGGCTGGCGATCTGGGGCAGCTGTGCTCGGCGATCGAGACCTTGCGTGATGACCCGGCCTTGCGCGAGCGCCTGTCGGTTGCGGGCCGGCGCTTCGTGGCCGACGAATGCGATGAGGCTGTCAACTGCGGTCGCTTGGCATCTATTTTTCGGCACGTGGCCCAGTGAAGCAACCCGAAGTCACCACATCAACAACCAGGAGACAGCGATGTCCATCTTGAGAAGCCTGCTCCAGGGGGCGATCCGTCGCGGCCTGTCATGGGAGGTGATGCGTGTTGGCGAGAACGCCTATGCCGCCACGCCCACGGCCTTGCTGCATGAAGCGTGGTTCAGCCTCGAGGTTCAGCGGCACAACCTGATGCAGCGCAAGGCGGTCGATCTCGTCATCGACGTCGGAGCCAATGTGGGGCAGTTCGGGTGCGCCATCCGGCGAAAGTACGCCGGAGAACTGATCTCGTTCGAGCCATCGTCCGGCCCCTTCGAAAAGTTGCGCGAAGCTGCTGCATCCGACCCCTTGTGGCATGTCCAGAACATGGCTCTGGGTGCTCAGGAAGACGAGCTTGAGCTGAAGATCGCACCGCTGTCGGTGTTGAATTCCTTTCTTTCGCCGAGTGCACTCAGCCACGCCACGTTTGGTGAGCGGTCCGCGCAGAGTGCTTGCGAGACGGTGCGGGTCAGGCGCATGGACGAGGCGCTGGAAGACGTGGTCGCGAATGCGGCGGGGCGCAGGTTGTTCGTGAAGCTCGACACCCAGGGCTTTGATTTGCAGGTCTTCAAGGGCATGCAGGGCGTCCTCGATTCGGTGGTGATGCTGCAGGCTGAAGTGTCGCTTCGTTCAATCTACGACGGCATGCCGGGGTGGCTGGAAAGTCTGGCGGTGTACGAGTCCGCCGGTTTCCGTGTGGCGGGCCTGTTCCCCGCCGTTTGCGACGACCAGGGAATGCCGATGGAGTACGACTGCCTGATGTTTCGTGAGGAGGCCGCTGCGGGCTGAGGGTGCGAAGCGGCTGTGCGGCGCCAAGTGCCGTTGCCGCTTCTTCGTTCCTGTGACAACGACATGAGTCAAACGTATAAAAAGGCTGACACGGCCAAGCCTCGCCACGCACCCTATGAATCGCTGAATGTGGTTCGTGTGGTGCTGGCGCTTTTGGTGCTGGGCTATCACGCGGGTGGCACGGTGGCGCTCGACAAGTATTTTTCGGTCTCCGCGTTTGACCACTGGCTGGGCTTTGTTGGCAGCCCCGCGGTCGCCCTGTTTTTCGTGCTGAGCGGCTTCGTGATGCAGCTGGCCCACGGCAAATACATCGGTCAATTCGACAAGTGCAAGCCTTACTTCTGGCGGCGCTTCGTGCGGGTGTTTCCGACCTTCTGGGCAGTGCTGCTGATGGTGCTGCTCGCCTCGTTGTTTGTTCCGGCCGATGTGCCGGGCGACGTATGGTCGAGTTTGAAGATGCTGCTGCTGATCCCGCAATCGCAAGGCGCAGGCGGCCCCACGGGGTCACCGTTGATCGTTGTAGCCTGGACCCTGCAGTACGAGATCGTTTTCTATCTGGTGTTTGGCGCCTGGATTGCCAGCCGCGCGCTCGGGGCTGCCATCAGCTTGCTGTTGTTGCTCAACGCGGCAGACTGCGCATCGGACGGGTGCGGGCCTTACCGGGAGTTCGTGAGCGCGCTGCCCATGGTGCACTTCTTGGTGGGCGTGGCGGCGGCCGGGGTCGCCAAACGCTTGCCCCCCTTGCGTGCGGCGATGCCGATCATGTGGCTGGCGCTGACGGGCTTCGTGGCCGTTGCCTTGATGCGGCCTGTGTCTGATGGGCAGTGGACGTGGGCCCTGTCGGGTTTGCTGTGCATTGGCCTAGCCGGTGTGATCCTGGTGTGTCTGGTCAACGCCGAGGATGCACAAGCGCAGCGCCCCCCGGCGGTGTGGGTGCAGCGGCTGAGCGATGCCTCGTACGCGATGTACCTGCTGCACTTTCCCATCATCAGCCTGTTGTGCAAGGTCTTGGTGCTGGCCGGATTGCAGGGCATGTTGGGCGCCACGCTGGCCTTCGTGCTGTCATTCGTGGTCAGCATCGTTGCCGCGCTGGCGTTTCATGCGTACATCGAGCGCAGGCTCGTGGCGTGGCTGAAATGACGAAAAACATGCCCGCCACGACTGCGCCGCCAACGGGACAAACGACATTCGGGAATGTGTCGTCGGGGCGCCGCGCACCCTACCAATCGCTGAACGTGGTTCGCGTGGTGCTGGCGCTTTTGGTGCTGGGCTATCACGCGGGCGGCACGATTGCGCTCGACAAGTATTTTTCGATCGCCACGTTTGGGCACCTGTTGGGTTTTGGCGGCAACCGCGTGGCGTTTTTCTTTGTGCTCAGCGGCTTCGTGATGAAGCTGGCCTACGGCAGGTACATCGGCCAGATCGACAAGTGCCGGCCCTACCTGTGGCGGCGGTTCGTGCGGGTGTTTCCCACCTACTGGGTCGTGTTGCTGATGGTCTTCCTCGCTTCGATGGTGTTTCCGGCTGATGTGCCCAGCGACATCTGGTCGGTCCTGAAGATGCTGCTGCTGATCCCTCAATCGCATGGTGCTGGGGGCCCTCACGGGGCGCCTTTGCTCATCGTGGCCTGGACCATGCACTATGAGATCGTGTTCTATCTGGTGCTGGGTGCCTGGATTGCCAGCCGGGTGCTGGGGGCCACGATCAGCCTGCTGCTTGTGGTCAATGCGGCCGACTGCGCTTCGGGCGGGTGCGGGCCGTACCGGGAGTTTCTGAGCGGGCTGCCCATGGCCTATTTCGTGGTGGGGGTGGCGGCGGCATGGGCCGTCAGAAGGCTGCCGGCCTTGCCCGCGGCGATGCCCATCATGTGGCCGGCGCTGGCGGGCTATGTGCTCATTGCGCTTGTACCGCAATTGTCTGATGGGCAGTGGGTCTGGCCCCACTCGGGCTTGCTGTCCGTGGGCCTTGCAGGCGTGATCCTGGTGTGTCTGGTCAACGCCGAGGAGGCGCGAGCGCAGCGCAACTCAAGCGCCTGGGTGCAGCGGCTGAGTGATGCGTCGTATGCGATGTACCTGCTGCACTTTCCGATCATCAGTCTGGTGTGCAAGCTGCTGATGCTGGCGGGCTTGCAAGGTGTTGTGGGCGCCACGCTGGCGTTGGTGCTGTCGTTCGTTGTCAGCATCGCTGCGGCGCTGGCGTTCAATGTCTACATCGAGCGTAGGCTCGTGGCATGGCTGAAATGACCAGAAGCAACGTTCGCCGCACCCGCTGGGTCCGTGTGGCCCTGGGGCTGGTCGCCTTGCTGGGATTGACGGAATTGGGACTGCGTGTGGCGGGTCTGGGGGAGTTTCCGACTTACCTGAAGGACGACCACTTTGGCTACGTCCCCAAGCCCAATCAAGCGGGGCGCTTCCTGCAGCGCAACGAGTGGGTGTTCAACGACCGCAGCATGGGCGTGGCCACCCCGTGGCAGGCCAGCGACCGCACCGATGTTTTGCTGTTGGGCAACAGCGTCGTGCTGGGCGGCAACGCCTATGACCAGCCCGACAAGCTCGCGCCCCTCATGCAGTCGCAGCTGAGCGCGTCGTGCTCGGTGTGGCCGGTGGCTGCGGGCAACTGGGCCACCGTCAACGAGTTTCGCTACTTGGATCGCCGACCTGACGTGGTGGCGGGCGCCGACTTGTTCGTGTGGGAATACATGGCCCACCAGATGGGCGGGTTGGCCAAGTGGTCGCGACCGACCCTTCACCCGTTGGAGCGGCCGCTGTGGCTCACCGGCTATGTGGTGGGCAAGGCGCTCGATCAGCGTTTCCCGACCGCGGCCCGGTTCGAGGTGAAAGCCCCGAGCGATGAGGCGCCGTATTTCGCTGAGTTCGAAGCCATGCTCGAGCGCCTGACACAGGCCAGCGGCCGCCGTCCCGCAGGCGTTATTTTTTTGTATCCCGACTTGAATCAGCTTGAGGTGGCGAGGGCCGGTAAAGAGTGGTTGCCCGATCGGGCTGAAGTGCAGCGCGTGGCGGCTCGCCATGGCGTGGTGCTCATCGACCTGGCCGCCATGCCGCAGTGGAAGGCCGCGCTCTACAAAGATGGGATCCACCCGAGCCGCGAGGGCAACGTGGTGCTGTCAGGCATTCTTGCCAGCGAGATACGCCGACTGGCCCACGGTTGCTGAGCAGCCAGACAGCCTGCGCACATCGCCTCAGAAGGGCGCTCGCTGCATGTCTTGCGGAAAGCTCGCCATCAACCCGTCGGTGGTCACCACATACCAGCCGCACAGCGCCAGCGCGGCCAGCCATGCCAGCGCCGACAGGGGCAGCCCGCGCTGGTGTGCGCCTTTCTGGGCCCGCCTGTCGACCAGTTCGTGCGTGAGCGACGCCAGCACCACGCTGGCCGTGAGGATGATCACGCGCAGCTCCTGGGACATCGGGATGCCCAGCACCGCAGGAAAGCACAGCAGCGGCCAGTGCCACAGGTACAGCGGAAAACTGATCGCCCCGTAAAAGCGCAGCACCGAGTTCGACAGCAGCACGCGATTGACCCAGCCGAGCGGCCCGGCGGCCAGCAGCGCCATGGTGCCCAGCGTGATCACCAGCGCCCAGCTTGCTGGCAGGTTGGCCGCCCGGTCGATGAGCAAGACGGCCGCAGCCAGCAAGGCCACGCCGGCATAAGCCAGCGCATCGCGAGCACGCTGCGAGGGCAGGGCCGCCCAACGCTGTGTGCCCGAGTCGTGCATCACAAACGCCAGCAAGCCGCCGAGTATGGGCTCCCAAAGGCGTGTGAACGGCAGCAGCATGTGAGGAGAGGCGGTCGAAGCGGCCAGCAACACATTCAGCGAGAACGACAAGATCACCAGGGCGGCGATGACTTGCAGCTTCCACCGACGGTGCCTGAGCACCAACGCCACGACCAGCGGCCACACCAGATAGAACTGGGCTTCAACACCCAGCCACCACAGATGAGCCAGCGGGCCCATGTCGACCGGCCGGCTCAGCTGCAAAGCGTCTTGCCACAACGCGATGTTCGAGATGAAGAGCGACCCGTTCAGCACGCTCGAGGCGATCTCTCGCGCGGCGCTCGGATAAGTGAAAAGCACGCTGAACACCAGCGTGAGCACAAGCACGGTGCCCAGGGCAGGAACGATGCGCCGCAGACGGTTTGAATAGAAGCCCGAGATGCTCAACGAGCGCGCATCGTGGGCCTTGAGCAGGCTCCTCGTCACGAGGAACCCCGAGATCACGAAGAACATGTCGGCACCGATGAAGCCTGCCTGCGCCCATTGCGGAAACAGGTGCACTGCCAGCAGCGACAGCACGGCCACGCCGCGCAAGCCCTCGATGTCGGCACGGTAGTCGGGATGCTCGCTCGCACCCGATCCCGTCAGCAAGCCGCGGGCGTGTGCCTCGCGAACATTCGCCGGCGTGGTTCTGGACGAAGTCAGGGCTGTGCTCATGGCGTGCTGTTTGTCACAGGATGTTAGGCAGCAAGCAAGACAGTTCATCGTGCCAAAGACCCGCCTGGGTCTAGCCCGTTCGCATCATGGGAAGCCAAGGATGATCCGAACGGACTAGTAAATCAGGCTCGTCTGGCGCCATGTTTTCATCAAGCCTAGGCAGAATCAAGACTCAGATGAAGGTTGGAGACGGGCTGTAGCGCCTGTCTCTGGAAAGGCCAACGGCATGACTTCGTACCAAGAGTTCCGCTTTGTGACCGCCCAGCTTGAATGGCTGGAGCGGCAACTTCGCGCGCAGCCGCTTGCCGCCGACATCACCAGCATGCAAAACGCCATGGACGCGCTGGCCTGTGCCCGTGCCGTCATCGAAGAACTGGTGAGCTTGGGCGACAAGGCCGAGACCCCGACCGATTGGATTGCACCGGTCAGCATGCCGGATCACATTTCGCTGCAGTAATCGGCGGTCCAGCCGGACCGGTGGCCGCAGCTCACTGCGGCGATGTTGTCGCCCGCAGGGCCTCCATCATTTTCGACACCACTTGCGTCATGCTGCTCGTGGCTTGCCATTGCAGATGGGCTGCGGCCAAGCTCGGGTCGGCCCGGCTGATGGTCAGTTCGTTGGGCCGCATCAGTTCCTGACGTTGCTCGACGTGGTCTTGCCAGTTGAGCCCCAGCTGGCCGAATGCCGTCTCCACAAATTGCGCCAGCGTGTGCGTGTGGCCGGTGGCGATGACGTAGTCGCGCGGCGTGTCTTGCTGCAGCATGCGGTGCATGGCCACCACGTATTCGGGTGCCCAGCCCCAGTCGCGCGCGATGTCTAGCCGACCCAGCTGCAAGCGCTCGTTCGAGCCGTTGGCAATGCGCCAGGCGGCGCCGATGATCTTCTGCGTGACGAAGCGGCTCGGGCGCAGTGGGGACTCATGGTTGAACAAAATGCCGCTGCACGCATGCAGACCATAAGCCTCGCGGTAGTTGTCGACCAGCCAAAAGGCTGATGCCTTGGCCACCGCATACGGGCTGCGCGGGCGAAACGGTGTTTGCTCGTTGGCCGGCTCACCGTTGGCGTCGCCGAAGCATTCGCTCGATCCGGCGTGATACAGACGAACGGGTCGTTCCATCAGCCGGCAGGCTTCCAGCATGTTGAGCGTGCCGAGCACCACGCTTTGCAGCGTTTCGGCAGGCAGCTCAAACGACAGTCCCACCGAAGACTGCCCGGCCAGGTAGTAGACCTCGTCAGGGTTGGCTGCACGCAGCGCCACGAAGACGCTGCGGAAATCCTCTGGCGCCATCGACAGTAGCCTCACACGGTCATGCACGCCAAGACGGCGCAAATTGGCAAACCCCGCGCCGCCGACGTCGCGTGAACTGCCCCAGACCTCGTAGCCGCACTCGAGCAACCAGCGTGCAAGGTAGGCGCCGTCCTGTCCGCTGATGCCGCAGATCAGGGCGCGGCGCGGGTTGGTTTGTGGGTCAGTCACGGTCAGGCCTTTGTGTGGGTGGGATGCCGCAGGACACGGCGAATGCCTTGGCCTGTCGGGGCAGGGAATTCGGCTCGTACCAGGCGCGGGCTGCGCTGGCCATCGCCTCGTGCGAGTGTTCATGGTTCGGTATGACTGCGTCGCGCGACAGGCTCACAAAGTGCTTGCCGGCTTGAAGTCCGTCGGAATCATCAGCGGCATGCGCCACGTTGATCGACACGCAGCCGTGCACGGCGTAAGCGGCAAACACGGTGGACTTGCCCAGGTACTTTGGCGGGTACTCGATCAAGCCGTACGCCGAGCGCTCAAGAAGTGCGCGCAGGTCAGCCTGTTCCATGCGACCGATAAAACGCGGCTTCAACCCCGCGGCAGTCCATGGCGATGCCTCGCCCGAGCCGACTTCGAGAATTTCGCTGATGCCCTGTCGCATGAGGGCTTCGACGTAGGGCGGCAGGGCGGCCAGCGCCCGTCGGCGGGTCGAAGGCGAACCAAAGACCACCAGCGAGGGCTCGCGCCCCGACGTGGGTGCGCGGTGCTCAGGCTCGCCGACCGTCGAGAACACCGGCTGCACCGTGATCGGCGTCGACGGCCCCACCTGCTCGCGCAGCCAACGGCCATGCAACTCGGTATTCGTCCAGATCGCATCGCTCAGGCGAGCCAGCCTTCGTGCAATGCGCGCCTGCAAGGGCGACAACCAGAAGGCCGAGCCCCAAAGCGGGCCCGAGGCGAACAACTCGTGGAACATCGTGACCACTCGCAGCCGATCTCCCAGCCGCACTTTCGCCTGCTCGACTTCGCGCAGCAGCCAAAAGCACAGGCCCCGGCGCTCATAGCCGTAACCTGAGAAATGGATCAACAGCGAAAACGCTTCCCGCGAGTTGGGCTGGTCACCCGCACCGGCCAACGACAACACGCGATCCACCAGGTTTTGTGTATTTGCAAAGGTCTGCGACAGCTCAATCACATGGGACTCGATGCCGGTTTGGGCCCACTGCGACCCGAGGCATTCCAGGTAGTCGCGCACGCCGCCTTGGCCGGGCGGGACGATCTGAATCAGCAGGGGGTGCGTCATTTCAGCGCCTCGCCCGATGCAAGCGCTGCCTGTGCAGCGATAGCCTGCCCGACAAGCCTCGAGTGTTCGATCTGGCAGCCCTCATTCAGGTGATACGTCGAATCA
>Ga0164294_10004309_pt1 | contig 12437 bp, 10 predicted proteins | sample GEODES005metaG_FD_111479 | JGI IMG/M metagenome (GOLD analysis project Ga0164294, IMG submission 111479) | Oligotrophic lake water microbial communities from Sparkling Lake, Wisconsin, USA - GEODES005 metaG | ecosystem: Environmental > Aquatic > Freshwater > Lake | place: USA: Sparkling Lake... | reverse complement strand
TCCACGCTCTCGTCGTAGCCGATGTCGATGAGCACCCAATCGCTGTCGTCGTAGACGAGGTACACGTTGCAGCCCATCCGCCACCCGGCCTGATGGTTCATCTCGATCACACCGGGAAAGACAGGACGGCGTTCGAGCATGGCGGCGGCAATGAGTGGTTGCGAGGGACGGGTTTGCGGGGAAATCCCGCGGAGGACACACTTGAGCCGGAGGCGGCCGCATGAGCGGCTGGATTCTAGGGCGCCGGTACGGCGGCGGCAACGAATGGCCGTCGCGGCCGGGGTGAGCCCGCCCCCGTTGGGTGCAGTGGAGCGCGGAGTCGCGGTAGGCACGATGGTTTCCGAGGTCACGTCCGCCGCGTCGCCGCCCGCATTCGCCGCCTGGGCTGAAAACGTTGCGGCGCTGTGCGATGCGGTGGAACGCCTCCAGCCGCTCGCGGCCACGCTGGGCACCGGCGATCCCCAGCTCTGCGGCTGGCACGGCGCGCTGTTCGGCAAACTCCGGCCGCAGGTGGCCCGCGAGCCGCTCTTGGTCGCCGCCGTCTGCGGCGGTACCAACACGGGCAAGAGCCTGATCACCAACACGCTTGTGGGCGCGGCGATCAGCCGGTCGGTGCCCGAGGCGGCCCGCACGCTTCATCCGGTGGCGAGCTTCGCCCGCGGCGTCGCCGAGCGGATCGATCTGGCGGCGCTGTTTCCCGGCTTCCGGCCCGTGCCCTGGCGGAGCGACGAAGACGCCCTCGATCAGGCCTCCGCCGACGTGCTCGTCTGGCGGGAGGATCCTGGCGGCACGCAGCCCGCCCGGCTGGTGGTGCTCGACACGCCCGACATCGACGGCACCCTCCGCGAGAACTGGCACCGGGCCGAACTCGTCCGCAACGCCGCCGACGTGATCGTGGCCGTGCTGACGCAGCAGAAATACAACGACGCTGCGGTTCGCGACTTCTTCGCAGCCGCCGCGGCGGCCGGCAAGACGGTGATCGTGGTCTTTAATATGGTCGATTGGCCGCGACAGCGGGAGCGGATCGCCGGCTGGCTCGCCACGTTCGCTGCCGAGACGGGAGTCACGGCGCCGGCGGTGTATGCCGCTCCGCACGACTTCGCCGCCGCCGAGGCAGGCCGCATCGCTCTCCATCCGGTGCCGGAGCTCACCCGAGACCACGCCGAACTGGGCCTTGCCGAACGGCTTGCCACCGCCGACTTTGATCGCATCAAGCGGCATGCGATGGAGGGGGCGCTGCGGGTCGTCGTCGATCCCGCGCACGGCCTCCCCGCCTGGCTCGACGGCATCGACCAGGCCGCCGCGGGCTGGCGGGATTCGCAGCGGCTCCTCGAACGCGAGGGCCGCGTGCAGGTCGAGCTCCCGCCACCCCCGCGACAGATCGTCTGGGACGAGGTCTGGTCGTGGCTCGAGCCCCGCCGCTCGGGCGTCGATCTGTTTGTGAGCGCAGGCTATCGTGCGATGGGTCGCGGGATCTCCTGGGCGGCGCGCCGCCTCGGTGTCGGCCGCACCGCCGCGGAGCGGCAGGAGGATTTCGCCGACGCAGAACTCGAAGCGCTCAAGCGGGCGCTGGCCGACTTCATCGACCGACTCGACGACGCCTGTCGCCGCGACGCCCGCCTCGCCTCACGGCTCGGGCCGAAGCTCGCGTCCGCCGATCGCGGCGCATGGTATGCCGACCTCGAACGCCGCCATGCGGCGCTGCCATTGGTGTCGGAGGACTACCGGACGTTCGTGAGGCTCGAACTCGACCGCTTCGCCGCCGCCAATCCAGGCATGGTGAAGGCCTTGCTCGCGGGGCTCACCGTCGGGTCGGTGGCCCGCCCGGTGATGACGCTGGCCCTGTTCGGCGCCGGAGCGGCCGCCGTGCCGGCCGCCGCGGGCGTGCTCCATCACGTGCTCGATTTCGGGGTCACGGTCGCCGCGCCCCTCGCCGGCGAGGGGGCGGTCGCGGTCGCCGCGACGGGTAGCAAGCCGCTCATCGAGCGGCTCTTCGCGGGCTGGTCGGCCGAGCGGGGCAGAATCCTGGCCGAGACGCTCCACGATGTGGTGCTCGGCGACGGCGTGGAGGAGATTGGCCGGCTCGCCGCCTCCGGTTCGCGGCCCGAACTGGCCCGGGCGCGGCAGTTGCTCGTCGAATGCTCGCGGGAGTGCGGCTGATCATGGCATCGACATCCGACCCGACGCCGGCCGCGCCGGCCGCAGAGCCCGACTTCGCCGCCTTTGACGCGCTGGTCGATGCGCTCGGCCGCTGGGCGCCGGCCGGCCCCGCCTGGTCGCCGGCCCGCCGCGTGAAGAATGAGTGGGAAGGGGTAGCGGCCCGGCTCGACAAGGTTCGCCGCGAACTCTCGCGGGTGCTGGTGGTAGGCGTGGTCGGTGGCACCGGCACCGGCAAGAGCACGCTGGTCAACGCGTTGGCCGGTGGCGAGGTCACCGCCGCCGGCGATGTGGCCCGGCCGACGACCGTGAATCCGATCGTCGTGGCGGCCCGGGATGTCGACCTGTCGTGGCTGCCTCTCGACGCGATGCAGGCCCGCGTGGTGCGGAGCGAGTCGCCGGCGGTCGCGAACATCGTGCTCGTCGACTGCCCCGACCCCGACACGCAGAGCCTGCCAGGCGCGGCCGCCGGCGAGCCCGGCCGGCCGAGTGATGCCAACCGCAACCGCGATCTTCTCGAGGCGGTGCTGCCCGCCTGCGACGTGCTGCTGCTCGTCGCCACGGCGCAGAAATACCGCTCGTGGATCGTGGCGCGTGAGGTGGCCGCCTTTGCGCCCGGCCGGCCGCTGCTCTTCGTGCAGACCCATGCCTCGCGCGATCCCGACATTCGCGGCGACTGGCGGCGGGAGCTCGAGTCGCAAGGCTTCGACGTGCCGCGGATCTTTCGCCTCGACGGCGTCGAGGCCGCGGCCCGCGCCGCGGCAGCGCTCGAACCGGAGCCTGGGTTCGCGGAACTCGTGCGGGCGATCGATGGCGAGCTGGTGGGCCGTGCCGCTCGTCGCGTGCGGAGGACCGGCGCGGTCGACCTCGCCGCCTGGTTCACGAGGCAGTCATTGAGCGGCCTCGATCGATTCACCGAGCCGCTTGCGGTGCTCGCGGCCGGAATCGCGACTGAACGGTCACGGCTCGAGGCGATCCTGGCCCGTTCGATCGGGGAGAAGCTGCGGGCGAATCGCTCGGCCTGGCAGCGGCTGATCGGCGACGACGTCGTGGCCCGCTGGCACGGCGGCCCGTTCGCCGCGTTTCTGCACGTGATCGCGGCGCTGGGATCGCTCTGGAGCCGGGTGCGTCCCGGGGGGGGGCTGGTCGGCCGGTTGCTGGCAGGCCAGGCGGTTTCAGTGGCAGCCCGCGACGGAGGCTGGCCGGCAATCGAGGAACTGGGGCTGGCCACCGGCGAGGTTGAACAGTCGCGCAGCGTGCTGTCGGGTTTGGCCTCCCGGGCCGGCCTGGAACATCCGCTCGTCGGCCGGGCGCGGCTCGATGCCGCCGCCGCGACGGCTGCGACGGCCTCCGTCGTCGATCGTGCGGGTCACTGGCTGGGCGAGGGCATCGACCGCCTCGTCGCGGAGCGGCGGAGTCGCATCGGTCGGCCGCTCGTTCACTGGACCTTCGAGGCGCTCTTCTTGGCGTTGCTGGTGACGGTGCTCGTGCGGGCCGGCTGGAACTTCTTCCATGGCAACCTCTGGGAGGGCAAGCCGGTGTCGGGTATTGGCTTCCTCGAGGAGGCGCTGGTCTGGGTGATCCTCTGGGGCTTCGCGCTGCGGTGGGCGATCTTCGCGCTGGTGCGGCTTGGTCTCGACCGCGACATCCAGTCGCTCGTCGCCGGGCTCGCGTCGTCACGGCTGGTCGATCCCCTGATCGCCGACTTCACCGATGCGACGGCGGCCGCGACCGAGTGGCTCGACGAAGGCGGTCGGCTCCGGATCGAAGCCGACCGCCTCGCCGCGGCCTGCGGCGAAGCCCCCGGTCTGGGACGTCTGCGGAGGCCCTCCACGTGAGGAGCGTGATCCCGCGAGGCGTCGCGGTGGTGGTGGGCTGCCTGATCACGGTGGGCGTCACGCTCGCCGCCGACCTCGACGAGGTCCGCCGTCGCGGGGAACTCGTCTGGGCTGCGGATCAGGAGGGGGGCGGGCCACACGTCTTCCCCGATCCGGCGGATCCGCGGCGGATCACCGGCTTCGAGGTGGAGCTCGCCGACCTCATCGCCGGCGAGCTCGGTGTGAAGGCGAGGTTTCAGCAGGGGCAGTGGGACCGGCTGCCGCTGCTGCTCGATCAGTCAGCCGACTGCGTGATCAACGGCATCGAACTCACGCCGGAGCGCCGCCGGGATTACGGCTGCTCGCGGCCCTACTTCGGCTACGCGCTGCAGTTGCTCGGCCGTCGCGGATCACCCCCTGCGACCTTTGCTGACCTTGCCGCCGCCGGTCCGTCTGGTCCGTGGCGGGTAGGCGTGCTGACCAGCTCTGCCGCAGAAACGGAACTGCGGTCGCGGGCCGCCAGCGGGGAGCTGCACGTCGAGGTGATCGGCTACGACGGCACGCTCGATTCACTGGAGCAGGTCCAGTCGGGCGTGCTCGACGCCGCGGTGATGGACGACTGCATCTTCACCTTCTACGCCGACCGGTTCGCCGGCCTGCGGACGATCGACCGCCCCTTCGCGGGCGGCCTCTACACGGTGCTCACGTCGAAGGCGACGCCGGAGCTTGTCGCCGCGATCGACGCGGCCCTCGGCAGACTGATCGCCAACGGACAGCTGAAGTCGCTCTATGATCGCTGGGATCTCGCGGGGCGGCAGCAGATGCTGATGCTCCGCGACGCAGCCGAGATCCCGCCCGCCCGCCGCCGATCGCTGGGAGAACTTGTCCGCCAGACGGTGCCGCTGCTGCTCTCGTCGGCGGGGATGACGGTGCTGCTCTCGTGCGCGGCGTTTCCACTGGCGATCGCGGTCGGCCTGGCGGTGGCCATCGGTCGGCTCCACGGTCCGGCCTGGCTCCGGCCGCTGCTGACGGGCTATGTCGAGATGCTCCGCGGCACGCCGTTGATGCTCCAGCTCTACGCGATCTTCTTTCTGCTGCCGAAGATCGGCCTCGCGCTGCCGGCCCTGGTGGCCGCGATCCTCGGCCTGGCGCTCAACTACTCCGCCTACGAGTCGGAGATCTACCGGGCAGGGCTCAAGGCGGTGCCGCTCGGGCAGTTCGAGGCAGCGCTGTCGCTGGGGCTCACGAAGTGGCAGGCACTCAGGCACGTGCTCGTGCCGCAGGCGGTGCGGATCGTGATGCCGCCGGTGACGAACGATTTCATCGCGCTGTTCAAAGATACGAGTGTCTGCTCGGCGATCACCGTGATTGAACTCACGAAGCGATACAGCGTGCTGGCACTTTCCACCGGTCGGATCGTGGAACTGGCTCTCGTGACGGCAGTGCTGTATCTCGCCATGAGCTGGCCGCTGTCGCTGCTCTCGCGGTGGTTCGAGGCCCGGCTCGAGCGGTCCGCCGGACCGACGCACTGAGGATGCCGGGCATGATCGAGGTCGAGTCACTGACGAAGCACCGCGCGGGCCTGCCCGTGCTCGACGCGGTGAGCCTTCGTGGTGTCGATGGGGGCGTGACGGTGCTCGTCGGTCCGTCGGGGGGCGGCAAGAGCACGCTGCTTCGCTGCCTCAACGGTCTCGAGACGTTCGAAGGAGGCGGGATCACGATCGCCGGCCATCGCCTCGCCGTCGGCCCGCACTCCGACGTCGGACTCCACGAGCTGCGGCGGGACGTGGGCATGGTGTTTCAGCAGTTCAACCTGTTTCCTCACCTCTCCGTGCTCGACAACGTGATGCTTGCACCCCGCGCGGTGCTGAAGCTGCCCGCCAATGAGGCCCGGTCGCGGGCGCTGGACCTGCTCAACCGCGTCGGCCTCGGTTCGTTTGCCGCGGCCCGCCCAGCCACGCTTTCCGGCGGCCAGCAGCAGCGGGTGGCGATCGCACGAGCCCTGGCGATGCGGCCGCGGGTGATGCTGTTCGACGAGCCGACCAGTGCGCTGGATCCCTCGATGACCTCCGAGGTGCTCGATGTGATCATGGATCTCGCCAAGGCGGGCCAGACCATGGTGGTGGTGACGCACGACCACGGCTTTGCGAAGCGGGCGGCCACCTGGGTGGTCGAGCTCGTGGCTGGTCGTGTCGCTCGCCAGGGCAGGGCCGAGGAGATCCTCTGACGGTGGTCGTGGATCGCCGGCGATGCATCGCGGGCTGACGAGCAACAAGTTGATGTGGAGCGTCGTCTTCGTAAGCGAGGGCGGGTAGGCGAAGGGGGTCGGCGAACGCTCGCGGAGCCTTGGGCGTATCCTCGCCCGGCGACGCGACTTTTGCCGCCCCCGAGCCGGCGATGCACGTAAGTCGAATGCGCTCTGGTGGGCCCAACCCCGGCTGCGGGACGGCATGAGTTGTCTCGCCGGGGCTGCGGGGGCCCACGCTCGCCATCCTCACGCCGATCCCTTCGCCTGCCTGCCGATTCCCGGCGGCAGTGCAGGCGTGCAGCCAATCAAAAAACTCCGCCCGGGGGTTTCCCCCCGGGCGGAGCTCACTGGCCGAAGTCGGGCAACAGATCTCCGTTCGACCTATTGACCGTCAACTCACTTGCTGGCGACCGTCCGGACCGACTTCACCGTCGACGCCGAGGCGTCGGGGGTCGGCTCAGCGGCACACGGGGCACAGCCCGCACCCGCACCACACGCCGGCTCAGCACCGCACGCCGGCTCGCAGCAGCCGTTGCCGGCCGAGCAGTCGGGCTCTCCGCCGCAGCAGCTGGTGCCGCAGCAGCTCTTGCGAGCGTGCTTGGCCTTCAGTGCCGCGATCATGTCACGGAGGCAGTGACGATGCTTCCGGGTCCCGCAGCACGAAGCCGCACCGCAGCTGGGCTCGCAGCAGCCAGCACTGGCGTCGCAGGCCGGCTCAGCACAGCCGTTGCCGGCTCCACAGGCGGGCTCAGCGCAACCATTGCCAGCACCACAAGCCGGCTCGCAGCAACCGTTGCCGGCATCGCAGCCGGGTTCGGTGCAGCTGCCGCAGCAGCTGTGCTTCCGCTTGCACTTCGCGAACAGACCCTTCAGACCGCCGAACAGATCATGCTTCTTCCGAACACCACAGCACGAACCAGCCCCACAGCTCGGCTCGCAGCAGCCAGCACCGGCGTCGCAGGCCGGCTCAGCACAGCCGTTGCCGGCTCCGCAGGCGGGCTCAGCGCAACCATTGCCAGCACCACAGCCGGGCTCGCAGCAGCCAGCACCGGCATCGCAGCCGGGCTCACAGCACGAAGCACCGCCCTTGCAGCCGAGCATCCTGTCAAGGAGCTCGAAACCGAAGGACTGGCTACAAACGGTAACGCCGAGGACCAGCGCACCGAGATACATCATACGCTTCATCGAGCCACATCTCCTTTGCTTGTGAATCACCGGTGTGGTCGTCCCGCTTGCGACGGTATCACCCCGAGGTTGTGATTCACGAACTCTCCGCGGCAGGCCTGTCGAGCCATTCCGTGACTCGATTAATCGCAGGTTACTGCCGCCCCCTGGTTGCCCGACGGGCACAGTGATGCCCCGGGGGACACGATGGCTATCGGCGGCCTTCGTCGCCCGGCTTGAACCGTGCCGAAGTTTTTTGCCCGTAGGCACTTGCGCGTAGCAGTCGCGTTGAGACTGCCGCGCATTCCGGCTGCGCAAAGCGTGCCGCGCGCGCCCGCGAAACCGTCAGGGTTGCGCGTCAGGGTCAGGTGCAACCGGCAAGGATTGCCACCGGATCGCCCTGGCAGCGCGAAACCCTGCGGCCGGCGGCAGGGGTCGTCGATGTGTTTGACAGCCCTTGCCTCACCCGTACACTTTGCCAACGACTCTGGTGGCTCGCTTCGCGAACGCTCGTGCGGCCGGCAAACAGGGAACTCCGGTGTGAATCCGGGACGGCCCCGCCGCTGTGACCAGGCGACGAGGTCGGCTGCTTCTGGCCATTGCGGGGCTCGCGACTCGTCGCGGTCTTGCGAGAAGGCATGCGGCCGACGAAGTCTGGAAGTCAGAAGACCTACCAGGTGTCATGGGTTTGTCGGACCGCGAGGGCGGTGCGGCAGACACGGCATGCAGCATGCACGTCAGGCATGAAGCGGCCGTTCGTTTCGCTTTCCGCTCAATGAGGATTCGTGATGCCGCGCGGCAGCCGGCCCCTTCCGGGGACGGTGTGCGCCCAGGCCGCACGTTCGCGCATGGCCGCCAGACATCCAACCGCATGCAGACATCGAGCCGGCATGTCGCTGGTGGAGCTGCTCGTTGTGATGTTCGTGATCGCCTGTCTCATCGGCCTGCTCCTGCCCGCCGCGCAGGCGGCCCGCGAGTCGGCCCGCCGTGTCTCCTGCCTCAACAACCTCCGGCACGTCGGCTGCGGGCTGCACGGCCATCTGCTCGCCCGGCGGACGTTTCCCGTGGGCTGCACGGAGTGGCGGGCGGCCGGCACGTCCGGGGTGGAACGCTGCCTTGCCTGGAGCGGTCGGATTCTGCCCTGGCTGGAAGAGCAGCCGTTGGCCGACCTATTGGACTTTGCCAAGCCGTTTGATCATCCCGCCAACGCCGCTGCCGGGGCCGCAGCGCTCGCCGTGTATCGCTGTGCGTCTGCCGATCGTCCGGCGGCCCTCGTGGCCGGCCTGGGCCGCACCGACTACGGCGGGGTGACCGGGGAGCGGATCACCTCCCCCAATAATCCCGAGAAGGGCGTGCTCGTGCACGACCGTGGGTTCGCGGTCCGCGAGATTGCCGATGGCCTGTCGCGGACGGTCTTCGTGGGTGAGTGCGCCGCGGGTCACTGGCCCGACGGCCAGTGGATCAACGGCCGCAACCTCTTTGATCAGGCGTATGCCGTGAACTGGCCCACCTGGGAGGACGAGCTCCGCAGTCGCCATCCCGGCGGCGGCCATGCGCTCTTTGGCGATGGCGCCGTGCGGCTGCTCAGCGACTCGATCGACACCCGCGTGCTTGCGGCCGCCTGCACGCGGGCCGGTGGCGAGTCGCTTCCGTCTGCGGGGGCCATCCCATGATTCGCCCCGCTCTTCGTCTGCCCGGAGGTGCCGCTACTCGCTGACCCTCGTGACCAACGTTTCGGCGGAGGTCAGGACCACATCGTCGCGCCGGGTGCTTGCCACCCGACGCAGTTAGCTGCCATCACCGGTTCACAGTGGAGAGTCCCCATGCATGCTTCGACCAATCGCCTGTTCGCGTCCGTTCTCGCCGGTCTTGTGATCCTCGTGCCTTCGGCCTTCGCGATGGCGGTCGTGATCGATTTCCAGAATCTCACCGTGCCGCCATCGGGCGCGTTCAACGGTGATCCCGGCACCCTCGTACCGGGGCAGTCGGTGACCTCGCCGTGGACCTCGGGCGGCGTCGCCTTCTCCAATACCTTCGGCATCGACAGTTACGGTGGCTTCAACTACGAGTACTGGTCGGGATTCGCCTATTCTGACGTGGTCGACACGACCGACGCGGCCTTCACGAACGAGTACGCCTCCTATCCGGGCGGCGGGTTCGGGTCGAGCACCTACGCCGTCGCGTACTTTCGTGACGTGGTGAACTCACCCGTGGTGACCCTGCCCGTGGCGACCACGGTGGCCGGCTTCCGGATCGCCAACACCACCTACGCCGCGCTGACGATGAAGAACGGCGACCTGTATGGCTTTTCGGCGCCGCTGCCCACGGGTGGCTGGTTTGCCACGACCGCCACCGGCAGGCTCGGCGTGACAACCACCGGCGCAGCGACTTTCTACCTCGCCGACCTTCGCGGCGCGACGCCACCCGGCGTGCTCTCTAGCTGGTCGTGGTTCGACCTCACGTCGCTCGGCACGGTCGACCGGATCGAGTTCTCATTTGACGGATCCGACAAGGGTTTGTTTGGTCTCAACACGCCCGCCTACTTCGCCATGGACGATCTCACGGTGAACGCGGCGCCCGAGCCCGCAACGCTCGCGGCGGTGGCGGTGGCGACGCTCGCCTGTGGTGTGCGAAGGCTTCGCGGCCGGCAGCGTCATGCGTGAAGCGGAGCGACAGGCTGAGCGGGCGGCGGCGATCGAGCAGAATCGCCGCGGCTGGGACCGCCTGGCGACTGCCGGTGTGCCCTTGGCGCGGCCGGCGGTCGATGCGGCCTTCGACGACCCGCGTGGCTGGCTCGGCACCACGAGAGCCGCCGGTCGAGCGTGGATTCCGGACCGCCTCGACGGCCTCGATGTGCTCTGCCTCGCCGCAGGGGGAGGCAAGCACGGCCCGCTCTATGCGGCAGCCGGAGCCCGTGTGACCGTGGTCGACCTCTCTCCGGCGATGCTCGCGCTCGACCGTGCGGTCGCCCGCGAGCGGCGGATCGACCTCGAGATCATCGAGGGATCGATGGACGACCTCTCGATGCTCGCCCTCAGCCGATTCGACCTCGTCGTGCATCCCGTGAGCACCTGCTACCTGCCCGTCGTGGCCGAGGTGTTTCGCGAGGTGGCACGCGTCACGAAGTCTGGCGGAACCTACGTCAGCCAGCACAAGTCGCCCGCGAGCCTGCAGGCCACGCTGTTCCCGGGCGCGGCTGGCCGATACGAGTTCGTCCAGCCGCAGACCATCCCCGGCCCGCTGCCCCCGGCTCCGCCGTCGCGGCTCCGGGAGGCGGGCACCCGCGAATACGTGCATTCCCTGGCCGCGATCCTCGGCGGCATCTGCCGGGCGGGCTTTACGATCGAAGACGTGGCCGAGCCCGACCATGCCCGGGCCGGAGCCGAACCCGGGAGCGTCGGCCACCGCTCGGCCTTCCTGCCTCCGTACGTCCGCGTGCTCGCCCGCCGCGACAGCGGCGCGGCCAGCGGGTCGGTCTGGTGGTAGACTGCTGCCCATGATCTGCCTGACCATCCTGCTGACGGCCAAAAACGAGGCCGATGTGCCGCGGCTCCGCGACCTGCTGGCAGAGGCGATGCGATCGAGCCGCGCCGAGCCGGGCTGCCTGCGGTTTGATGTCTATCACTCCACCGCCGAACCGCGGCGATTTACGCTCGTGGAGCACTGGGCAGACCAGGCGGCCGTAGACGCCCATCGGCTCGCGGCGGCGTACACCACGATCTACAAGCCGCAGGTGATGCCACTCGTCGACCGCGAGGGGCATCCCGCGACGCTGCTGGAGTAGCGTCGCCGTCATGATCCTGCTCATCGACAACTACGACTCGTTCACCTGGAACCTCGTGCAGCGGTTCGGTGAGATCGCCCCCGACATCCCAGTCGAGGTGCATCGCAACGATTGCGTCACCGGCGACGAGATCGCGGCGAAGGCTCCGAGTCATCTGGTGATCTCTCCGGGGCCCTGCACGCCCGACGAGGCGGGGATCTCCTGCGACGTCGTCCGCCGGTTCGCGGGGCGGATGCCGATCCTTGGCGTCTGCCTGGGCCACCAGTCGATCGGGCAGGTGTTTGGCGGAAAAATCGTGCGGGCCAAGCAGCTGATGCACGGCAAGGTCGATCGCATCGAGCACACGGGGAAGGGGCTGTTTGCGGGCCTGCCGTCACCGCTTGAGGCCACGCGGTATCACAGCCTCGTGATCGACCCGCCGACGTTACCCAAGGAGTTTGAGGTCGATGCCTGGGCCGCGGCCCCCGACGGGTCTCGCGAGATCATGGCGATCCGTCACAAGACGCTCCCGATCCACGGCGTGCAGTTCCACCCGGAGAGTTTTCTGACGCCTGCCGGCTACGAACTCCTGCGGGCCTTCCTCCGGACATCCACCGTGGCGGCATGATCGACCTCGCCACAGCGATCGAACTGGTGGAACGCACGGCCGCGGCGCTGCTGCCCCGCCGGCAGCGGCTGCTGGAGGCCCTGGGCCGGCGGCTGGCCGAGGCGGTCGTCGCCGACGTCGATTCACCGCCGTGGGATCGGGCGATGATGGACGGCTTTGCCGTGCGGTCGGCCGATCTCGTCGACCGTTGCGGCGATCTCGTGGAACTCGACGTGGTCGCCGATCTCGTGGCGGGCGATGTGACCACGCGCCCGATCCCCGCTGGCGGCTGTGCGCGGATCATGACCGGTGCCCCGATCCCGCCCGGTGCCGACGCCGTCGTACCGATCGAGTCGGCGGTGGAGGGCACCGCGGCCGCCCATGCCGGAGCCCGCGTGCGGCTCCGCGAGCCGAGGTTTCGCTCCGGTCAGCACGTCGGCCGTCGCGGTACCGCGTTTCGCGCGGGACAGGAGGTCGTGCCCGCGGAGGCGATCCTGACGGCAGCCGGGGTCGGCCTCGCTGCCGAGGCGGGCGCCACGCATGTCGTCGCGGCGGCCCGGCCCCGCGTCGCCATCCTCTCGACGGGCAGCGAGTTGGTGCCATGCGAGGAGGTGCCAACCCACGGGCGGACCCGCAACTCAAATGGCCCGATGCTCGCGGCAGCCATGGCTGCCCTCGGCG
>Ga0164294_10004308_pt1 | contig 12439 bp, 11 predicted proteins | sample GEODES005metaG_FD_111479 | JGI IMG/M metagenome (GOLD analysis project Ga0164294, IMG submission 111479) | Oligotrophic lake water microbial communities from Sparkling Lake, Wisconsin, USA - GEODES005 metaG | ecosystem: Environmental > Aquatic > Freshwater > Lake | place: USA: Sparkling Lake... | reverse complement strand
CACGCATTTTCTTTTTAGAAATCAATAGTCGGCATGACAAAAAAGGATAACGCGTCGATCAGGGCTAGTAAATGATTGTATTCGACAAAATATATGTTGCAACACACATTGCGCAAGGGATTGGCAGGTGTACCGTGTACACCCAAAAGCCCGGTCGCTGCGTTGCTGTATTTCGCAGCGATGCGCCCCCTATCAAAAAGAAAAAAGCTTGATTAATTATTGATGTCAACCAGTTTATTTTTTTAATATTGTAACAAATTAAATGTTAAAAGCACCATGAAAATTTGCACTTATAATTTAAACGGTATTCGAGCAGCGATGTCTAAAGATTTGGTAGGATGGATTAAAGAGACCAATTACGATATCTATTGTTTTCAGGAAACCAAAGCACAGCCCGACCAAATAGATACGAAAGCATTTGAAGATTTGGGGTATCACCACTATTGGTATTCGGCGCAAAAAAAAGGATATAGCGGGGTAGGTATTTTAACCAAAGTGAAACCCGACAACATTGTGATGGGCAATAAAATTGACGCGCATGATTTTGAAGGGCGGATGATACGAATTGATTTTGGTGCGATATCTGTCGCCTCTATCTATTACCCATCGGGCAGTTCGGGCGAAGACCGACAAGGTTTTAAAATGATATTTTTAGACGAAATGTATGCGTACATCGAACAGCTGAAGAAAGAAAGACCTTCATTAATTTTATGTGGTGATTATAATATTTGTCATCAACCGATTGATATTCACGACCCCAAAGGCAATAAGGATTCATCAGGTTTTTTGCCTGAAGAACGCGCTTGGATGGATAAATTATTTACTGAAGGAAAGATGGTAGATGCGTTTCGAGAAATTAATACAGCGCCAGATCAATACACTTGGTGGAGTTATCGATTTAATGCACGCGCCAATAATAAAGGCTGGCGGATCGATTATATAGCTGTCACCGAAAATTTGAAATCGACCATTAGAGACGCCCAAATATTACCAGATGCGAAGCACTCTGACCATTGCCCGATGGTGGTAGAATTTGATATTTAGGAGGTCGCAATCGATGACCTCATGAGCAATTAAGAAATTTTACTCCAAATCGTTTTTTGATCAGAATGATCGATAATGTATTGGCGAAGTGCCGCATGGTCGGGTAGTAACAAGGCTGCATCGGCATTTAAAATTTCTTGTGCATTATCGCGTGCCAGTTGCAACAAGACTTTATCTTTGGTGATATCGGCTATTTTTAATGCTGTGTTGCCGCTTTGTTGTGTTCCATCGATACTTCCAGGCCCTCGAAGCTTCAAGTCAAACTCTGCAATTTCGAAACCATCATTCGTATCGCACATCACTTTTAATCGTTGACGACTTTCGTGCGATAATTTTACACCGCTCATCAAGATGCAGTAAGATTGATCGGCACCACGCCCTACGCGTCCGCGCAGTTGATGCAGTTGCGATAAGCCGAACCGCTCTGCACTTTCGATCACCATCACACTGGCGTTCGGCACATTAACGCCCACTTCAATAACGGTGGTGGCCACCATAATTTGCGTTTCGCCACGCGCAAAACGTGCCATTTCAAAATCCTTATCTTTTGGTTTCATTTTTCCATGCAAAATACTTACCTGGTAGGTCGGCATCGGAAATTCGCGCACAATGCTTTCGTATCCATCCATCAGATCTTTATAGTCTAGCTTTTCGCTCTCTTCAATTAAAGGGTATACGATATAGATTTGCCGACCAAGCGCGATTTCTTTTTTTATAAAACCGAACAAAGCCAATCGTTGCGAGTCGTATTTATGAATGGTTTGAATTGGTTTTCTTCCTGGAGGTAATTGATCGATCACACTCACTTCAAGATCGCCATATACTGTCATTGCTAAGGTCCGCGGTATGGGCGTTGCAGTCATAACGAGAATATGTGGGGCATGTTCATTTTTTTGCCATAAGCGTGCCCGTTGACCGACACCAAAACGATGTTGTTCATCAATCACCACCATTCCCAAATTTTTAAAAATTACATTATTTTCGATAAGAGCGTGGGTGCCGACTAGTATATCGATTTTACCATTTTCTAATTCCTCCAGAATTATTTTTCGTGCTTTCCCTTTCACAGATCCTGTTAGTAGGCGCACTGTAACCGGCAGGTCGTCGAGCATGGCGGTAAAGGTCTCTAAATGTTGTTGGGCGAGAATTTCGGTAGGTGCCATAATCGCACTTTGAAAGTTATTATCTTTAGCGATCAGGGCGGTAATCAAGGCAACCACTGTTTTTCCACTCCCCACATCGCCTTGCAATAAACGATTCATTTGTTTGCCCGAAAGGGTATCTCGACGGATCTCTTTTAATACTCGCTGCTGCGCTTCGGTCAGTTTAAATTTCAGTTTTTGATGGTAAAACGTATTGAAATTGGTATCTATTTTTTCGAATAAATAGCCCTTTATTGATTCGTTACGTCCGATTTTGAGTTGCAGTATTTTTAGTTGGGTGATAAAAAGTTCTTCAAATTTTAAGCGCGAAATTGCTTTTTGCATGTCTATTTCGTTGGCCGGAAAATGGATATTCAACAATGAGTCGTATCGATTCATCATTTTATATTTTTCCAACAAGGCCATGGGCAAAATTTCTACAATATCCGCTGCGGTTAATTCGGAGAACAACTGCCGCGTTAGCCGAGCGATACCCTTGGTATCAAATCCTTTGTGTTTCAACTTTTCTGTTGAATAATAGACTGGCGAAAAATGATTGTTTTTCTTCTCCTCAGCAGGCCCCATTATTTCGACTTCTGGATGGGAGAAATTGTAGCGCCCATTGAATAGTGTAGGTTTCCCAAAAATGATATATTCGGTATTTGTTTGCAGGATTTTTTGCACCCAACTAATTCCTTGAAACCAAACCAAATCAATAGTTCCAGTGGCATCTTTCAAGGTTGCGACTAATCGTTTTACTTTCCCTGTATTGATTAATTGAAATTGAGTAATTATTCCTTTTACCTGGATATAAATTTCGTCGCTACTAATTTCATTAATCAAATAAAATTTCGATTTATCAAAATAGCGAAAAGGGTAATAAGTAAGCAAATCTTCGTAGGTAAAGATACTGAGTTCTTTTCCTAATGTTTCTGCTTTGGCAGGTCCAACGCCTTTTAAATAGGCAATTGGCGTCTTTAGTTTTTTTTGATTCGAATAGTACGTCACTTTACAAAGTTACATGGAAAGCTCTATTTTAAAAGATAAGTTTTTGGGCTTATTTCCACTGAAAAGTTTCAATTAAATGATCCATATCTTTCTTTACAAAATCAACCACAGGACCCATTGAGTCGATATTAGGCGCTGTATTGAAATACAAGGCACCGCGAAGAAAATGGTGATCCATATCGGTTACATAAAATTGAATATTGGAGGCTGCATTGCCACCCACATCATAAATCAAACCGCGCACCCCATACTTATTCTTTACTTCGATAGGATCGATACTTTCTGCTTTTTTGGTATGTTTGTAGGTAAGCGTATGCGCATCATCTAGCAATTTTGCAATTTGTTCTTTGGACTGAACATCTTCGTAGCTCACATGTATAGTGCCGCCAAACTGTTTAAATACGAGATTTATCCAACAAGGATTCTCTACTTTTTCGCTGAAGAAAGTGCTATCGTGAACCACTGTTGCATAGGTTGGAATTTCAAAACTAAAGGGACATGAAGGCGGTGAATACACTTGATAACTTCTTTCAGGATATTCAATTCTTGGATATGATTTTGGCTTAGGTGTATATGCTTTTTCGCAGGAAAAGACAAGGCCAATAAAACTGATGAATAGACCATACATGAAAATATTTTTTTGAATTATTCTTGTCATGTGTCTTACTGCTCTATGGTGATTTGTATTCTTTTGATTCGACGGTTTTCAACGGACAAAACCTTAAAAACATAATGTTTAAACTTAAATTCTTGCTTCACTTGGGGCATGGTTCCTGCTAATTCTAGAATAAGTCCCGCGATTGATTCAGCGCCTCCGCGAATGGCTTCAAACTCTTCGACGTCTGCATTTAGCACTTTACACACATCGTTTAACAGCGTTTTACCTTCAAATACAAATGTATTGCTATTCACGCGGCTCGATACAAACTCTTCTTCCACATCGAATTCATCCTTTATCTCACCCAAAACCTCTTCAATAATATCTTCGAGCGTAACCAATCCACTTGTCCCACCGTGTTCGTCAACCACAATAGCTAAGTGTTTGCGTTGTTCTTGAATTTCTTTTAACAAGTCGTCTATCTTTTTCGATTCGGGGATAAACATCGCTTCGCGAATCAGTTGTTGCCATCTATAATTTTGATTATTTAAAAAAGGCAATAAATCTTTAACGTGCAAAATTCCTTCGATATGGTCAAGACTCTTTTCGTATACGGGCAATCTTGAGTAGCCGCTTTCATTCACGTATGTAATTAGTTTATTAAAATCCCAGCTAATATCTACGCCATGAATTTCCATGCGAGAATGCATGATTTGGTTGGCAGTAATATTTCCAAAATGGACAATTCCTTTTAGCACATCAATATCTTCTTGCGTTGTATCTTTATCAGCGGTCATTTCTATAGCTTGGTCAATATCATCCATATTCAAATCGGTGTATCGACGGATTTTCTTTTCGATGTATGCCGAAGTTTTGACCATTACAAAGCTGATTGGGAAGCAAATTTGAATCAACACTTTTAGTGGCAATGCCATGAAGGTAGCTACTCTCATTTTATTAGCGCCAGCAAATATTTTGGGCATCACCTCAGTAAACAACAAGATAATGCAGATGTCTAAAGTGATATTGATAAACTCTTCGATGTAATGAGATTCTATTGTCCACTGAAAAATCTGAACAGGCAATGCATTTTCAGGGAAAAAATTTTGAATAATTAAATGCGTAAGCATCACAATAGATATGCTCATAAAACTAATTGCAATCAACACCGTGGAGAGAAGCGTGCGAGGCTTTGCCAGCAGATCTATAATGTTGTCGTTAATCTTGCTGTCATCATTTTTTATATCGTCGAGCTCCTTTGGTGACAGTGAGAAATAGGCCACCTCAGAAGCGGAGACCAAAGCACATAAAAACAGTAATACAATGACTCCAATAATTTCAGGAATTAGAGTATTCAATTCAAAGGCCTGTATTTGTAACAGCTGAATGAATGAAAATAAGGGTTCCGGAGGAATATCGCTATTCAAAGTGAATAAATTTCGTTAAACCATAGATGAAGGGGTACAAATTTGTCATGGATTAAAATGGTAAATCGTCTGACATTGCATTCCCTGAATTATTCTCTGCTTGAGCCTCTTGCGGCGACGTATGCGCAACACCCGATGGCGTGGTAGTATTGCCAGCACCATCCTCTCTTCTTTCTAGCATCGTGAATGATTCGACAACAACTTCGGTGATGTATTTTTTGTTACCATCTTTATCATCCCAAGATCGATTTTTAAGTTTTCCTTCTACATAAATCATCATTCCTTTTTTGAGATATTTCTCTGCGATTTCTGCTTGTTTGGTAAACTTAACTACCAAATTATGCCAATCGGTTAAATCAACCATATTGCCGTTTTTGTCTCGGTATCTTTCGTTGGTGGCTAGTGTAAAATTGGCGATTTTATTATTCCCTTCAAAGGTTCTAATCTCAGGATCTTTACCTAGTCTTCCTATCAGCTGTACTTTATTTAGCATCTCTCTTTAATTTTATTTAAAACTAACAAAATCTTTCTCAAGGAAGTAATTAATTAGTTTAGGAAATGCAAAAATACCTATTTTTTTAAGATTTACAGGAAAATAGTGTTCTAAAACAGGTAGTTGTCGGATAGGAACAACAAAGAATCGAGCGAAAATTTTTTGGTGCGTAAGTTGTTGCTGGTGGTCGAAAAAGGAAGCTTTTGCTATAGTAATGTCGCTGGGATCGAGTTTATTTTTTTGCAATGCTTTTAGCAATGATTTTTCGGTTAATAGTTGTTTATCTTCAATTAAAAAGAAATCATGCAATCCTTTCCAAATGTCGTTCTCCGATCGCTTACGGATAAAGACATCCTCATTATGTACCAAGAGAACATACGTAAAATATCTGTTTTTACTGACTAATTTCTTAGCGCGATAAGGCAAAATGTCGATTAACTGATGATTGTAGGCGATACACTTCTGTTGGAATGGACAATCTTCACAAAGCGGCGCGATGGGTTTGCAGACAGTGGCTCCGAAGTCCATAATTGCTTGATTGTAGGTTGCCGGATTTTTTTGATCTAAGAACTCCTGCGCAGTGACTTCAAAATATTTCTTCCCTATGGTTGTATCAAAGGCTATTTCGCTACCAAGGTATCTCGACAGCACCCTAATCACATTTCCATCAACCACTGCATAAGGTAGGTCGTATGCGAAGGAGGCGATGGCAGCTGCTGTATAATTCCCAATCCCTTTTAAAGCCAATATTTCATGGTAATCTGTAGGGAATACAGCCTGGTGCTTTTCGACAATCTGTTTCGCTGTGAAGTGAAGATTTCTAGCTCTGCTATAGTATCCTAAACCCTCCCAATCTTTCAATACTTCGTCTTCAGAGGCAGCTGCCAAATCTTGGATGGTTGGGTAATGCAGAATAAATTTTTCATAATATTTCCAGCCCTGTTCAACGCGTGTTTGTTGCAGTATTATTTCTGATAACCAGATATAATAGGCGTTCTTTTCGCCCTTCCACGGCATCTCACGATCATTGGTTTTATTCCACTCCAGCAAGGCTTTAGAGAAATGATTCGCCATAATTATTGTTAAAAAGAGTAAACTTATAAATAAAATTGATGTTGTAACAATAATAATTGTGGTAAAAGATTGTTTTAAGAAGAAAAAATTCGCAGTTTTGCACCTCAATTTTTTTAAATTCATTTCATTATAAATATTAGTAACACATGAGAAAAGCAGATTTAGTCAACAAAATTGCTGACAAAACAGGTATCGCCAAAGTTGATGTTTTAGTTTCAATCGAAGCTTTATTTAAAGAAATTAGAGATTCATTAAAAAACGATGAAAATGTCTATGTAAGAGGATTTGGTAGTTTTATTACCAAAAAAAGAGCCAAGAAAATTGGTAGAAATATCAAGAAAAATATAGCTATTGAAATTCCAGAGCATTATATTCCAGCCTTCAAGCCTGCAAAAGTATTTGTGGAGGCGGTGAAGAAAAATAAAGCCAAGAAAACAGTATAGACCATGCGTTTGAAACAATATATAACTATTGGTGTTTGTACCGCTTTGCTAATAATTGTATATCTGTTTGCGAACACGATTAAGCCTTTTAAAAATAGTACCAAAGAACCCTCAAAAGCTATGGCAGACGAGGGTTCTTTTCATTTTGAAGAATACCTCACCCAATTAAATACCGAAATTAATAAGGATACACTTACGATCATCAATCAACTATTGCCATCGTTAACAGACGAAAAAATAATAGATAGTATTGGGTTGCTATACGCTGAAATGAATCACCCGGAAGCCACTGCCTATTATCAAAACAAATTAGCGATACAAAAAAATAACGCCCGTTATTGGAGTTTGGCAGGCGAAAAAGGTTATCTCGCAGGCATTTTATCAGGAAAAAACGAAGAATTAAGAACCTATTTATTCAATCTGGCCATCGAAGCGTTTAAAAAAGCAACTGAATTAAGTCCTCAAAACGACTCTTTTAAGGTGAAATTAGCCACTTGTTATATGGATGGAACGCCAGATGTGATGAGTGGTGTAAGTATTTTAAGAGAAGTTGTTGCCCGCGATTCAAACAATGTGGAAGCACAATTTACACTCGGCAGATACGGAATTGTTTCAGGACAATTCGATAAAAGTATAATAAGACTAGAAAAAGTTATATCTTTGCAACCCTCAAATGCAGATGCTTATCTTTTAATTGCCGAAGCGTATGAGAAAACTGGTGATATAGACAAAGCAATTCGTGCGTTAGAAAAAGGCAAATCTTTGGTACAAGATGCTAATTTCAAAAAAGAAATTGCTGATTATATCACCCAATTGAAACAGAAGAATAAATAATTATTATCACATTTAAAATATACAACTATGCCTTGCGGTAAAAAGAGAAAAAGACATAAGATCGCTACTCACAAAAGAAAAAAGAGACTTAGAAAAAACAGACATAAGAAGAAAAAATAGTTTTTTTCTTTTCACTCATAAACTTAAAAACGCATTTCTTTCAAGAGGTGCGTTTTTATAGCTTATATCTAGTTAGCTCTCGTTCATTAAAATCTTATCAAACTAATTTACTCGACGCACCACATTGTGTTTGTTGAAAAAGGGAATCATGATTAAAGAATTGATTATACAATCTGGTCCAAAAGGTGTAGACGTTGCCTTATTGGAAGATAAAAAGTTAGTAGAATACCACCAAGATAAAAATAGCAACCAATTCTCCGTTGGGGATGTATTTCTAGGCAGAGTTAAAAAAATTATTCCAGGCTTGAACGCCGCCTTTGTAGATATTGGTAGTGAAAAAGATGCTTTTTTACATTATACAGACTTAAGTCCTCAGTTAAAAAATTTACTTCGTTTTACCCGCAGCGCTGTAGCTGGTTCTCCTATAGATATTTCTTCTTCCACTTATACGGCAGAAGACGAAATTCCAAAGGAGGGAAAAATTGGTGATTTGTTAAAAGCCAAAGATTTGGTTTTGGTGCAAATATTAAAAGAGCCTATTTCTTCTAAAGGTCCCCGACTTTCGTGCGAAATTTCGATAGCAGGAAGAAACCTCATACTGACCCCCTTTGGTGAGGTGGTTGGCGTATCAAAAAAAATTGGAAGTATCGAAGAAAGAAAACGGCTAAAAGTATTGGTTGAAAGTTTAAAACCTAAGAATATTTCTATTGTTGTTCGGACCGTAGCCGAAGGAAAAAATGCTTCTTTACTCCACGAAGAAATACTAAGTCTAGACCAGACTTGGAAAGCCATGGGTCAAAATCTAAAACTAGCCAGTGCACCGCTTAAAATTCATAGCGAATTAAATAAGTCAAGTAGTATTTTAAGAGATATCCTAAACGACACTTTCAGCAATGTATCGACCAATAGCGAGGTGATGAGTAAAGAGCTTGAAACCTATGTGATAAAAATAGCGCCAGACAAGAAAAATATCGTGAATCACTATGTTGGCAAAAACACGATATTCGATCACTTTGGAATCACAAAGCAAATAAAGTATGCCTTTGGCAAAACGGTAACTTTAGACAGTGGCGCTTATATTGTGGTAGAACACACAGAAGCCTTGCATGTGATCGATGTAAATAGTGGGCATAAGATGAGTATGAACGGTAATCAAGAATCTGTAGCCCTTTCTGTGAATATTGAGGCAGCGAAAGAAATTGCACGTCAGTTAAGACTGCGCGATATGGGTGGCATTATTGTGGTTGATTTTATCGACTTAAAATTACCCGCTAATCGACAAATTATTTTCGATTTAGTGAAGGAAGAAATGCAGAAAGACAGGGCTACGCATAGTGTGCATCCATTAACGAAATTAAATTTGATGCAGATTACACGCGAACGTGTAAAACCTCAAACCACCATTGTTACGTCAGAAACATGTCCTTCGTGTTTAGGTTCAGGAAAGATTACCTCTACCATTTTGATTGTGGATGATATCGAAAGAAATGTCAAATTTTTATTGCAAACGCATCGTCAATTTTCGTTAACCGTGCACCCTTATATACACGCTTATCTTACCCAAGGATTATTTACTTCCACACAAATGAAATGGTTTTGGCGATTAAAGAAATGGATACCCATTCAAGTGAACAACAATGCATCACTCAATGATTATCGTTTTATTGATCAGCGAGGAGAAGAAATTAAACTATAGTTTTTTCCCTAAAGAGCGATTAAACGAATCTACTTCGCTCCACCCCTAGCCATTCCAACGCCGTTCTTTCTAGGATTTGTTCTTTTGTTTTATGATCTAACGACATTTTTTTTATCATTTCTCCGGCATGGTCTTCCCCTAGAGGAAACGGATAATCACTTCCTACGGCGATGCTATCTGCACCGAACATGTCGATGAGATATTTCATTACGGTGGGGTCGTGTACTAATGTATCCAAATAAAATTTACCAATATAATCTCTCGGATTTTTATCATTATCTATAGCACATAAATCTGGTCGTACTTGATAGCCGTGTTCAATTCGTCCGATGGTCATGGGAAAAGAGCCACCACCATGCGCAAAGGCTACTTTTAGTTTAGGGAATTTTTCAAATACACCACCAAAAATCATCGAACAAATAGCACGACTCGTTTCTGCTGGCATGCCCACCAACCAAGGCATCCAATATCGGCCGATACTTTTTTCGCCCATCATATTCCATGGATGCACAAATATTGATACCCCCAGCTCTTCTGCTGCTTCATAAATGGGGAAAAATTGAGGCTCATTCAAATTCAGGTCATTGATATTTGATCCTATTTCAATACCTGTAAAGCCTAATTGTTTCACACATCGTTCCATTTCTAAAATAGCCAATTCTGTTGATTGCATAGGAACAGTGCCGATGCCCGCAAACCTTTTGGGATATCGCTGCACCACTGAGGCGATATGATCATTTAAAAACATGGAGGTATCTAATGCATGATCAGGTTTTGCCCAATAATTAAACAATACAGGTATCGTTGAAAGCACCTGCACATCTACATTATGTTGATTAATCTCCTGAATGCGCGCTTCACCACTCCAACAATTATCCTGAACTTCCCGAAAAAAAACATCATCTTTCATCATTCTGGCACAACCCGTTTTATGATGTTCGAGATGAATAAATCCGTTATAGCCAAATTTCTGCGACCATCGCGGTAGATGTTCTGGCATGATATGCGTGTGAATATCGATAGTGAGGCACATTATTCTTCTACGAAACGTTTATCGGTTTCCATAATAAATCCACATTTTTTACAGGTACGTAAATCAATAGAGGAATAAAATTCTTTAAATCTTGGAATGAAATCCTTTTCAATATTACTTAAAGGAAAATAATATTCGTGTAGCTTATGATTGCATTTCTCGCAAAACCAAAGCAATCCATCCGTCATTGTTGTATCTCTTTTCACCTCTATTACTAACCCTACAGAACCTTCAGACCTTCTTGGACTATGCGGCACCTTGGCAGGCAATAAAAACATTTCACCCTCTTTGATGGGAATGGTGATCGCTTTTCCATCTTCTTGAATACCTACTTCTATATCACCCTCTAGCTGGTAAAACAATTCTTCACTCTCGTTATAATGATAATCTTTTCGCGCATTGGGACCACCTACCATCATCACAATATAATCACCCGCCTCGGTATACAAATTTTTATTGCCCACTGGTGGCTTTAACAAATCGCGATGGTCATGAATCCACTGTTTCAAGTTAAAAGGTAATCTTATAGCCATTGGTTTCAATTTTAGGGTAAATATAGTTAATTATGACAAATTCAGATGAAGTTGATACTTGACCATCTATCAATTAGGATAAACCATGTATTAATTGACCAATGAAATCATTTGGCAATGCTAGAAAACTCATTTATTTTTAATGGGCTATTATGAACCCAACCCCAACGATTACGGCACTGAGAGCCACCCGCAAACAATTGTTTGAACTCAAGACAATTCGTCGGCAGGTGCGCGAGGCCATTCTAAACAATTCACCTACCGCTTTAGCACAATGCCTTTATTACAAAGCATTGTCTAAAAACTATTCTAGTCATGACGACCATCTCATGAGTCATTATCTGTTAGGGAATTACCATCAACGAATTTTAAACTTCGACAAGGCCATTGAACTTTATCTTTTTTATTTAAAAAACAAAGATGAGCACAGCAACAAAAAACAAATCGTCACTATTCATCAGTTACTCGCTCAATGTTATACTGAAAAAAAATTATATACAAAAGCCATCCAACAGTATCGGTATGCCTTAAAAGAGCATCCACAAACTTCGATCAAATATGCACTGAATAAAGAAATAGGGAAGTTGTTTTTTAATTTAAACCAAGCGGAAAAAGCGATTCACTATTTAAGAATATCGTTACAAATTCTCCTTAATAGTGGTGGCAAAAAGGTAAATACACCACAAATAACAGCCTTACATGTTGAGATTGCGCAGGTGTATGCCCATCAAAATAAAATAGAGGAGGCAAAACAATATGTGCTGCAAGCCAGAGCAATCGCGGTAAAATATAAGGCTTTGGAGGAAGAAATTCAGGCAGATTACGAATTGGCGAAGTTAGATTTTAATCAAAAAAAATACAAAAACGCCTATGCAATTTTAAAAGAAGTCAGTGCAAAGGCAACCGATAAATTGGTCAATAAGAAATTGATTTTAACGATAAAAGTTTTGCAAGCTGAATCATGTAGATATCTCAAGTTAACTGAAGAATGTAT
>Ga0164294_10004307_pt1 | contig 12441 bp, 14 predicted proteins | sample GEODES005metaG_FD_111479 | JGI IMG/M metagenome (GOLD analysis project Ga0164294, IMG submission 111479) | Oligotrophic lake water microbial communities from Sparkling Lake, Wisconsin, USA - GEODES005 metaG | ecosystem: Environmental > Aquatic > Freshwater > Lake | place: USA: Sparkling Lake... | reverse complement strand
GTAGGCAAGAATTGCGCTGGCCTTGCCGCCAAGCGCATCACCGCGCCAGCTGCCGACGATATCGATACCGCGGGTGCGGGTATCAAAGCCGTTGGTGAAGCAGTTGACCGCGCCGCCGTCGCCCACGGCCGCCGTCGCCCACGGCCGCAAGCGCCGGTTCGCGGGCAATATCGGCTGCCGTCACGTTGAAGTTCTGGCTGATCCCGATGCGGTTGGTCACCTTGATGCTGTAGGCATCGACCGTCAGACTGATCGAGTCCGACGGCGTGACCACGAAGCCCAGACCGAAGTTGGTCGAACGTTCCGGACGCAGCGACTGGGCGCCAAAATACTGGGCGATGTTGCTGGTCACCGGATAGGTGCCCACCTGCACCTGGTCACCAGCCACGAAGGTGGTGGTGAGGATGGCGGTGTTGTTCTGGCCCGGCGACGGTGCATGGAAGCCGGTGCCGGCGGTGCCGCGGATGGCCAACATGTCGGCCACTTCCCAGCGGAAATTGCCCTTGGCCACGAACGCGCTGCCGAAGGTGTTGTAGCTTTCAAACCGGCCCATGGCGCCAAGGCTGAGGGTTTCGGTCACGTCGGCTTCGAGACCGGCATACACGCCATAGCTTTGCTGGCTGCGTGAACCGGCAAAGGTCGGGCTGGTGCCACCATAACCCGATGCGCCGGGTCCCTTGGTCGTTGTGCTGTCAAATGTGTAGACCCCTTCGCTCAGCACATAGAGATTCTGCACCGCAAAGGGACCCGCAGCATAGGACTGCACGTCACCTTCAGTCTGCGTGTAGGTCTCCCGGCGGAATTCACCGCCCCACGACAGCGTGATCGGGCTGGCGAGGCCGGCTTCAATCCCGTACGTGAAATCGGCGTTGAGGTTCTGTTCTTCCTGGATCAGCTTGCCGAATTGGAATTCGGACTGCGACGCCGGGCCGTACGACGGGCTGAGCGAATTATACATCGACAGGTTGATCTGGTTGCGCGCAATCGTGGCCGACAGATCATAGGTGAAGTCGTTTGACTTGCCCTTGACGCCCAGCACACCAAAATACTGATCGGTCACGCCGACAAAGCGCGGGGTGAAGCCGCCCGGATAACGGGTCTTGAAGTTGAAGATATTGTTATCTTTGACAAAGCCGCCCGCCGGGCAGCCAAGCGGCCCCGCGTTGGCCGGGCAGGGAGTCAGATAGATGGGGTTGAACGCGGCGTTCCTGTTGAGAGTCGTTGTCCCGCCGCTGACAAGTGGCACGTTGGTAAAGGTTTCAGGCGGGCGATAGTTGAAGCTCTGATCCGCCTTGAGGTGCGAATAATTGGCGATGAAATACAGCTTCGCTTCCGGGCTCAGTTCAAAGCCGCTGTTGAGCAGGAAGCGATAGGCATAGCCTGGCGACGAGCCATAAATCTGGGCCGGGTCGGGGATCTGGCTGGCCAAAGAGGGGTTCTGCTGGGCAAGCAGCAGCGCAGAAGCGCGGGTCACGTTGCGAATCGTGCCCTTGTCATCGGTATATTCGCCGGTCAGATTGATGAAGCCGCGATCACCCAGCTTGACGCCGGCATTGGCGGCGATCTGGAAGCTGCGGCCATCACCCTTGTAGAACTGGCCAAAGCGGCCAACGATTTCCAACCCGGCGTCTTCGCGCAGGCCATAGTTCATCACGCCGGCAATGGCATCGGAGCCATATTGCGCGGTGGCGCCGTCACGCAGGATCTGCAGGTTGCCGATCGCGAGGGTGGGAATGGTCGAAATGTCGGCGCCCTGGCTGCCGAACGACAGTGCGGTGTCACCGCCCGTGTACACCTGCACCAGTGCCGAACGGTTGAGACGCTTGCCGTTCAATTGCACCAGCACTTCATCGGCCGACAGGCCACGCAGCGACGGCGCACGCACGAAGGTGGAGGCATCGGCGATGGCGTTCTGGCCAACATAGAAGGACGGAACCAGCGCCCTGACGATATCGAGCACGTTCGACGCCGGCTGGGTGGCCAGTTCGGCGGCGCCCACCACGTCCACCGGCGAAGCGGTGTCGAGGATTGAGCGATCGGTGCGGCGGGTGCCGACGACGACGATCACCTTCTCTTCACCGGCATTCTCTTCGGCAGCGGCGGTTTGGGCGGCAGCGGGCGCGGCAGCCACGGCCAGCGCCAGCATCGGCAGCGCCGATCCGGCGAGCAGCAGGCGGGACAGAATTGGGCTTTGCATCGTCGTTTCCCCTTGAACGGTTGCGGGTCACTCCCCCGGCGACCAAGAAAGGGATGCTAGGCCGTCATGAGTCTGTCACATTATTGATAAGTGGTAATGGGCGCTACGGCGGCTGGAATTGCCACGCACTGTTACCAAATTGCCTCTAAATGTGACGTTTTGCTAACGTTCGGCAACAATCTGGCCGCTCAGCCACTGGTTCAACCGGCTGGCGGGATTGGCAAGCACGGCGGCCGCCGGCCCCTGTTCGACAATGTGGCCTGCATCGATGAAGGCGCAGGCATCGGCAATGCCGGCAGCTTCAGCGAGATCGTGGGTGACGATGATCATCGGGGCCGCCGTGCGCCGACGGACGTTCGCCACGGCCGCGATCAGCGCGCGGCGCACCGGCGGATCGACGGCGGCGAACGGTTCATCGAGCAGCAGCACATCAGGATCGCGGGCCAGCGCCCGCGCCAGCGCCACGCGCATCTGTTCGCCGCCCGACAGGCCGGAGGGGCGGCGGCCGAGCACCGGCCCGTCCATCTGCATCGCCGCCAGCAGCGCCAACGCGGCGTCACGGTCAGGCGTGGATTGCGCAATCATCACATTGCCCAGCGCATCAAGGTGCGGAAATAGGCCGCCGCCCTGCAGCACAAGGCCCACGCGCCGCTGCCAGGCTGGCAGGGCGTGGGGGCCGGTCTGCCAGTCCTGCCCGTCCACGCGCACCGTGCCGGTGGTTGGCAGCAGGCCGGCGATGGCCTTCAGGATCGTCGATTTGCCGGCGCCCGATGGCCCGACCAGCGCCAGCGTCTGCCCCGGCGGCACGCTGAACGCGGCTTCGATGGTGCGGAGCGGGCCAGCGCGAGTGAGCGAAACATGCAAGCCCTCAGCCACGGCGGCGCCCCAGCAGGAACAGCAAGGTGATGGCGATCAGGCTGATGCCAAGCAGCAGCAGCGCCAGGCGGCCCGCGCCCGCCATGTCGAAGGCCTGCACCCGATCATAGATGGCGAGGCTGAGCGTTGCCGTTTCGCCGGGAATGGCGCCGCCCACCATCAGCACCACGCCGAATTCGCCCAGCGTATGGGCAAAGGCCAGCACCGCGCCGGTGGCAAGGCCGGGCCAGGCCAGCGGCAGTTCCACCTTGGTGAACGCGCGCAGCGGTGACAGGCCACAACTGGCGGCGGCGGCGCGCAGATCGTCGCCTACCGCCTCGAACGCGCGCTGTGCCGGCTGCACCATCAGCGGCAGGTTGACCAGCACGGAGGCAACCAGGATGCCGGCGAAACTGAACACCAGTTGGCCGCCCGTTATCGCCTGCCAGCTGCGCCCGATCGCGCTGCCCGGCCCCATGCCGATCAGCAGCGCCAGGCCCACCACGGTGGGCGGCAGCAGCAGCGGCAGCAGCAATAATGCTTCGGCCAGCGCCCGGCCACGCCAACGGGTTGTGGCCAGCCAATGGCCGAGCAGCAACGCCAGCGGCAGCAGTAGCGCCACGGTCGCCGCCGCCAATGCCAGCGAGAGTTGCAGAGCGGTCAGGTCAGCCGGGTTCATGGCAGCCCGAACCCGGCAGCGGCCAGCGCGCCTCGGCCCTGGGATCCGGTGAGATGGGCCGCAAGCCCGCGCGCGGCCGGGCTGGCGCCGGGCATCAGCACCAGGGTCTGCACCAGCGGCGGGTGCAGCGCAGGCGACACCGCCACCACAATCAGGCCACCTCGGGCGGCATGCGCCAGCGGGAGGGCAACCAGCCCGGCTTCTGCCGCACCGGTGGACACGAAACTCAGCGCCTGCGCGACATTGTCCCCCAGCACCAGCGGCGCGTCGGTGACCCCCAGCCCGGCCAGCACCGCCTTCGCCGCCACGCCATAGGGTGCGTGCGCCGGATTGGCGATGGCGAGGTGACGGATGCGGCCCGCCAGTATCGCAGCCTTCAGGCTCGCCAGATCGGTCACCCCGCTGCCCGGCCGCGCCACCAATGCCAGCCGGCCCAGCGCGTAAGGCCGGCGCTCCACTCCCGGCACCGCCGCGGCAAGGCGTGTCGCATGGCTGGCATCGGCCAACAGCAGCAATTGGAACGGTGCGCCATTCAGCGCCTGCTGCACCATCTGCCCTGACGAGCCGAAGCTGAGGCTGAAGCGCGCGCCCGTCTGCGCCTCGTGGCCGCGCACCAGCGGCGGCAGCGCCAGCCGCAGATCAGCGGCCGCCGCCACCGGCACCGGGTCAGCGGCAAGCGCTGGCCAGGCCAGGCACAACAACAGCAGGAACAGACGGATCATTGCTGCGCCTTGTGCCAGCCGCACGCCACAGGTGCAACGCGCAGCGAAAGCCGCTATCGCGCCGTCATGCTGAACCGCCACGATCCTGTTGAACCCTTCCACGCCATACGCCTGTCGCGCCTCGCCCGCCGGCTGGAGGCGGAGGGGCGCAGCATCATCCACATGGAATTCGGCCAACCCTCCACCGGCGCGCCCGCTGCCGCCATCGCCCGCGCGCACGCCGTGCTGGACAATGATCCCGGCAGCTATTGGGAATCGGAACCACTCAAAGCCCGCATCGCCGGCCTGTACCAGTCCCGCCACGGCGTGCACGTCGCCCCCGAACGCATCGTGCTGTCCTGCGGTGCGTCGCCGGCGCTGGTGATGGCGCTCACTTCGGCGTTCCGGCCCGGTGATGTCATCGCCATGGCCCGGCCCGGCTATGTTGCCTATCGCAACAATGTGCGGGCACTGGGCATGGAGGTTCTGGAAATCGCCTGCGGCCCCGAAAGCCGATACCAGGTCACGGCAGCGCATCTGGCGGCGCTCGATCCCGCGCCGGCCGGTGTCATCATCGCCAGCCCGGCCAATCCCACCGGCACTGTCATTCCGGCGGATGAGATGGCCGCCATCGCCCGCGTTTGTGCAGAGCGAGGCATCCGCATCGTGTCAGACGAGATCTATCACGGCCTGTCCTTCGTTGGCCCGGTGCCGAGCGCGCTGGAATATGCGCCGGATGCAATTGTGGTGAACAGCTTCTCCAAATATTTCTCGATGGTCGGCTGGCGGCTGGGCTGGCTGGTGGCGCCCGAAGACCTGATCGATTCCGCCCGCGCCCGCATGGGCAATCTCTTCCTCACCGCCCCCACCCTGTCCCAACACGCCGGGCTGGTGGCGATGGACTGTGTGGACGAACTTGAGGGCCACATCGCCCGCTATGCGGTCAACCGCCAGTTGATGCTGGATGCGCTGCCGGCGATGGGCCTGACAAAGATCGCGCCGCCCGATGGCGCCTTCTACATCTGGGCCGATGTGGCGCACCTCACCGACGATGCGATGGCGCTGGCCGAGCAGTTGCTGCTGGATACCGGCGTGGCGACCGCACCGGGCATCGATTTCGATCCGGTGGAGGGCCGCCACTTCATGCGCTTCAGCTTTGCCGTGGACACGCCGCTGGTGCGTGAGGCGATCGCGCGGATGACGCCCTGGTTTCAGGCGCGCGGATGATTATTCCGCCGCCACAACCCGCCGCCCGGCATGGGCGCGGAAGAATATCAGCGCCGTGATGCCAACAAAAACCAACGACACGACGAACGGCGCCCCCGGCGCATAGATGGGCGCATCCGCGACGGAGAAGCGCGCGAACACCGTCGTCATCAGCGGTGGGCCGACAATGGCCGAAAGGCTCTGGATCGAGGCCACCGCGCCTTGCAACTCGCCCTGCTCGTTCGGCGCAACCTCTGCCGACATCAGGCCCTGCAAACAGGGGAACACCAGCCCCTGACAGGCCGAAACGGCGATGCCGAGGTAAACCATCCAGCCTTCATCGGCCATCGCATAGGTGGAATAGCCCGCCACCGCCGAAATCAGGCCGAACACGATGATGCGGCGCTGGCCAAAACGAGGGATCAGCTTGCGGCCAAGGAAGCCCTGCACGATGGCGCCGGTCACGCCCACGGCGGCCAGGCTCCAGCCCACCTGCTCCGGCGTCCAGCCGTACCGCAGCTGGCCGTGATAGCTCCAGATCGAATAGAGTGACTGGTAGGACAGGGTCCACACGAACACGGTCGCGGCCAGCATCAGCACCACCGGATGCGCTGATTTCAACCGCATCAGCGCGCCCACCGGATTGGCCCGCCGCCATTCGAAGGCGCGGCGCTTTTCGGGCGGCAGCGATTCCGGCAGCACGAACAGGCCATAGAGGAAATTCGCCATGGCGAGGCCAGCCGACACCAGGAACGGCACTTCGGTGCCGAACTGGGCCACGAACCCACCCAGCGCCGGCCCGATGATGAAACCAAAACCGAACGCCATGCCGATCACGCCAAAGTTTGCCCCGCGTTTTTCGGGCGGGGTCACGTCGGCGATATAGGCATAGGCGGTGGGGAAGGTCGCGCCGGTGATGCCGGCGACCACGCGGGCGGCCACCAGCCACCACAGGGTCGGCGCAAAGGCCATCACCACATAATCCAGAGAAAACGCCGCCATGCTGGCCAGCAGCACCGGGCGACGGCCAAAGCGATCGGACAGCCCGCCGATCACCGGCCCCATCAGAAACTGCACGCTGGCATAAAGAAAGGCGATCCAGCCCGAAACCTCGGCCGCGTTCGCCAGATCACGCCCCGTCAGCTTGACGATCAGCTGCGGAAACACCGGGATGACGACGCCAAAGCCGATGGCGTCGATCAGAACGGTGATGAAGATGAAGGCCAGCGCGCGGTTCACGCCGGCTGCGTAGCGGCTTTTTGCGTCCGCGCCTATCCGCCATCACCGGGGTTGCGCGGGTGCGGCAAAATGTGTTTTGGGTGGGCAAAGGAGCGACACGTGTCCGTGCTCAAGACGATCTTCACCTGGTGGAATGGCCCCGGCCTCGGCACCCGCATCTTCACCGCCCGCAATGGCGAGGAAGTGGGGCGCGATGATCAGGGCAACATCTATTACCGGTCCGGCACCGGCGCGGCGCAAAAGCGCTGGGTGATCTACAACGGCGAACCCGAAGCCACGCGCATTCCGCCGGAATGGCATTTGTGGATGCACAAAACGGTGAATGAGCCGCCAAGTACCAACCCGCTGGTGACGCGCGTGTGGGAACGTGAATGGACGCCCAACGCCACTGGCACGAAGCTGGCCCATTCCCCCAGCGGCGCGCTGATCGCCGGCGGCCAGCGCGCGGCGACCACGGGCGATTATCGCGCCTGGTCGCCTGACGCCTGATGGCCGGCACGCTGAAGGACCACCTGGCCGAGGCATTGATCGGCTTGTTCGTGGTGCTGCTGGCGGCCGGATTCGTCGCCTTTGCCTGGGCCCGCACTGGCGCCGGTGAAGGCAGCGATGGCGTCGTGCTCACGGCGCGATTTCCCAATATCGGCGGCGTCACGTTGGGCACCGATGTAAAGGTCGCCGGCGTCAAGGTGGGCAAGGTGGTCGGGCTGGAGCTGGATCCGACCAGCTATCAGGCCGTGCTGCGCCTGAGCGTTGATCGCGGGCTGAAACTGCCGATCGACAGCTCAGCCGCGGTCTCATCCGAGGGTCTGCTCGGCGGCAATTATATCGCACTGACGCCGGGGGCCGAAGCCGACATGCTGAAGGACGGTGGCGAGATCATCGAAACATCGGGCGCGCCCGATCTGATGGGCCTGATCGGCAGTGTCGTGAACCGTTCCGGTGGCGATGCGCCGGCAAGCGAACCTGCGGCCGGCAATGCCCCGGCCAAGTGAAGCACTGGCGCTGGTCGCCAGCCTGATTGCGGGTGTTGCAGTTGCGCAGGAAGCGCCGCCGGCCGCATCGCCCGCCGCTGCGCCTGCCCCGGCCAAACCCGCCGCACCGCGCGTCGCACAAGTCACCCCGGTCAAGGAGCGGGTGCTGATGGTCGGCGCGCTGGCCAAGCGCACGGGGGAAACGCGCTTCCTCACCCTGAAGCCAGGGCAATATATTGATTTCGCCGGCATCCGCATCACCGCGCGCACCTGCGAAACGACGCCGCCATGGGAATGGCCGAAACTGCAGGGCGCCTTCCTGCAGGTCGATGAGCGGCTGGCCGGGCAGGTGAAGCGGGTGTTTTCCGGCTGGCTCTATGCCGAAAGCCCCAGCCTGAATGTCATGCAGCACCCGCGCTATGACGTCTGGCTCAAGAGCTGCACGATGCGCTTTCCCCATGGGCCTTCGCCCAAGCCGCCTTCATCGCCGGCAAAGAAATCGCCGGATGTGCCCGAAAGCGCTGCCGACAGCCGCGCCCGGTAATCTTTCGCCGGGATCTCGACGGCGCCAAAGCCGGCCAGATGGCTGGTGAGAAACTGCGTATCCAGCAGCCGGAACCCGCCCAGCCGCAGCCGCGCAACCAGCGCCGCCAGGCAGCATTTGCTGGCGTCTGTCACGCGGGTGAACATCGATTCGCCAAAGAAGGCCGCACCAAGCCGCACGCCATACAGCCCGCCGGCCATCGCGCCGTCCGCTGTCCATGCTTCCACGCTGTGCGCCTGGCCGCGTTCGTGCAGCGCCACATAGGCTTCGGCGATCAGCGGGTTGATCCAGGTCTCGCTGCGCCCCGGCGCCGGCTCGGCACAGCCTTCCAGCACGGCGGCAAAGGCGCGATCGGCGGTGAAGCGGAAGCGTTCCTGGCGCAGCGTCTTGGCCAGGCTTTTCGGCAGGTGAAACGCATCCAACGGCAGCACACCGCGGCGGCGCGGCTCCACCCAGAACACGTCCGTGCTGTCTGCGCGTTCCGCCATCGGGAAGATGCCGCTGGCATAAGCACGCAGCAGCATGTCGGGATCGAGCCGATGGGTGAGCGGACGGGTCACGGGTTCAGCATGCCCCGATCATGCCCGTCCGAAAAGGAGCTTCAACCGGCCGCCGTCTCTTCGGCCGCCTTTTTGGCCAACCAGCGTTCCAGCCACTTGATCGAATAATCGCCGTTCTGGAAATCCGGATCCTCGATCAGCGCCTGGTGCAGCGGGATCGTGGTTTTCGGCCCGTGGATAACGAATTCTTCCAACGCGCGGCGCAAGCGCATCAGGCACTCATCACGGTTGGCGCCGTATACGATCAGCTTGGCGATCAGCGAATCATAATAAGGCGGGATGCGATAGCCGTCATACAGCGCCGAATCGACCCGCACGTGCAGGCCGCCGGGCTGGTGGAAATCGGTAACCCGGCCCGGTGATGGCGCAAACGTCTTCGAATCTTCGGCGTTGATCCGGCATTCGATGGCGTGGCCTTCGAATTTCACCTCGTCCTGGGTGACCGACAGCGGCAGGCCGGCAGCAACGCGGATCTGCTCGCGAACCAGATCCAGACCGGTGATGGCTTCGGTAACGGGATGTTCCACCTGCAGGCGGGTGTTCATCTCGATGAAGAAGAACTCGCCGTTTTCCCACAGGAATTCGATGGTGCCGGCGCCGCGATACTTCAGCTTGGAAATCGCTTCACGCACCACTTCGCCCATACGCGCGCGCTCGGCGGCGTTGAGCGCCGGCGATGGGGCTTCTTCCAGCACCTTCTGGTGGCGGCGCTGCAACGAACAATCGCGTTCGCCCAGATGGACGGCGCCGCCATGGCCATCGCCGAACACCTGGAATTCGATGTGGCGCGGCTCGGAAAGATATTTCTCGATATAGACGGTGTCGTCGCCAAAGGCGGCCTTGGCCTCGCTCTTGGCCTGGCTCACCAGCGAGGGCAGGCTGGCGGCATCGGGGATCACCTTCATGCCACGGCCGCCGCCGCCCGAAGCGGCCTTCACCAGCACCGGGTAGCCGATGATTTCGGCCACCGCGAGCGCTTCTTCCATGGTTTCGATCGGGCCATCGCTGCCTGGCACCAGCGGCAAACCCAGCAGGGCAGCGGTGCGCTTGGCTTCGACCTTGTCGCCCATCTTGCGGATATGTTCAGGATCAGGCCCGATCCAGGTGATGCGATGTTCCTGCACGATTTCGGCAAAACGCGCGTTTTCGGACAGGAAACCATAGCCGGGGTGGATGGCATCAGCCTGGGCGATTTCGGCCGCCGAAATGATCGCCGGGATGTTCAGATAGCTGTCCGTCGCCGATGGCGGGCCGATGCAGATGGCTTCATCGGCCAACCGCACGTGCATAGCATCAGCGTCGGCGGTGGAGTGCACCGCCACGGTTCGGATACCCATTTCGCGGCAGGCACGGTGGACGCGCAGCGCGATTTCGCCCCGGTTGGCGATCAGGACCTTCTTGAACATCGGCGCAGGCTTACTCAATAATCACCAGCGGCTGGTCATATTCCACCGGCTGCTCATTGTTCACCAGGATGGCCTTCACCACGCCGCCCTTGGGCGCGGTGATCGGGTTCATCACCTTCATGGCTTCGATGATCAGCAGCGTGGCACCGGCGGCGACGGTGGCACCTTCGGTGATGAAGGCCGGCGCTCCCGGTTCCGGGGTGAGATAGGCGGTTCCGACGATCGGCGATTTCACCAGACCGGGGTGGTTGCGCACGTCATCGCCATCAGAGGGTGCAGAAGCCGTGGCAGCCGCAGCCGGCGGCGGTGCGGGCCAGCCACCGGCAGGCGGGGCCGGGGCGTAACTGGCAGGGCCAGCGGCCATGGTGACAGCGGCCGCGGTGCGGGCGACGCGGATGGTCCGATCCCCGTCCTTCACTTCGATTTCGGTCAGATTGCTGGCGTCCAGCAGTTCGGCCAGTTCACGCACCAGGCCGGTATCGACCACGATTCCCCCAACCACTGAAGTTTTGGTGTCAGACATGATGATCCCGTCTCTTGCCCCCAATGAAGCCCGGCTTACTGCCGTAAATCAGCCGCCGCGTCCAGCGCCAGCGTGTAAGACGCCGCGCCGAAACCCGAAATCGTGCCTTTCGCCGCACGTGCCACAAAGCTGGTGTGGCGAAATTCCTCGCGCGCCTGGGGGTTTGAAAGATGCACCTCAATCACCGGCACGCTGATGCCTTTGATCGCATCATGAATGGCGATCGACGTGTGGGTGAGCGCCCCTGCGTTCAGCAGCACTGCCAGCGCACCGCGCGCACCGGCTTCGTGCAGCCAATCGACGATATGGCCTTCGTGGTTGGACTGGCGGACATCGAGCGCGAGGCCCAGCGCCGCCGCCTGCGCTTCCAGCCGCTCGGCAATATCGTCAAGCGTATCATGGCCATAGATCTGCGGTTCGCGGCTGCCCAGCAGGTTCAGGTTGGGGCCGTTCAGCACCATCACGAGTGGCGGTTGAGGCGGTTGCTCGGTCATCGCCCATCAAAACCATGAACCGCGCCAATTGCCAAGCGCGGCTTGCTCCCCGCCGCGGATTGGGCGATGCTGCACGGCATAAAAGGGGGGGTAAGTCGCAACCCATGAAGATCATCATCGGCAATCGCACCTATTCCAGCTGGTCGCTGCGCGGCTGGCTGGCAGCCAAGCAATCGCTGCTGCCGTTCGAAACCGAACTGCGGGTGATGGATTCGCCCGAGTGGATCAGCGGCGAAGCCAAGGCCGACATGCCATCGGGCAAGGTGCCGGTGCTGTGGGATCATGGCGAAGCGATCTGGGATTCAATGGCGATCCTGATGTATCTGGCTGACAAGGCCGGGCATGACCGCTTCTGGCCGCGCGACATGCACGCGCGTGGCCTCGCCTATGCGATGTGCGCCGAAATGCATTCGGGCTTTGCCCCGCTGCGCAGCGCCTGCCCGATGGACCTGCAGCATCATGCGCCAGGCTTCGTGGCCACGCCCGACGTGCTGGCCGATGTGCGCCGCCTCGAAAGCCTGTGGGAAGAAGCGCTCACCCGCTTCGGCGAAGAGACCGGGGAGCCGTGGCTGTTCGGCCGCTTTGGCGCGGCTGACATCATGTTTGCCCCCACCTGCACCCGCATCAACACCTATCATCTGCCGGTCAGCGACAAGGTTCGCGCCTATATCGATCGCGTGCTGGCCCACCCGTTCATGGCCGAATGGACGGCCGAGGCGATCAAGGAGGATTTCCCCTTCACCCGCTATCCCATCCCCGGCAAGATCAAGATCACAGCGGAGACGCGCGCATGAACCCCGCCAACATTGCCCGTGCCACGCTGGTGGCCGCCGTGCTGATGCTGGCCGCCGGGCCACTGCACCGCTTTGGCGTGATCGGCTGGCAAGCCTCTTTGGGGCTGTTCGTGGCGGCCGCGCTGCTGGCCGGCATCGGCGCCTGCTGGTGCCTGTATCAATTGCTGCGCCGGCGTGGCGGCACCGTCACGGTGATTGCGGCGGCGGCCGGTTTTGCCGCTGTTGCCGTGCCGATCGCCGTGGTGATCAACGCCGGGGACAAGCCGCCGATC
>Ga0164294_10004306_pt1 | contig 12445 bp, 15 predicted proteins | sample GEODES005metaG_FD_111479 | JGI IMG/M metagenome (GOLD analysis project Ga0164294, IMG submission 111479) | Oligotrophic lake water microbial communities from Sparkling Lake, Wisconsin, USA - GEODES005 metaG | ecosystem: Environmental > Aquatic > Freshwater > Lake | place: USA: Sparkling Lake... | reverse complement strand
TTGTTCCTATCACAAGATCCCTAACGTTTTTACAAAATGAAACTGCTTGATTTTCAACGAAACGCCGTAGATTCTGTTTTGGCATTCTATGAAGAGGTTATTAATTCAAGCATTCCACCTACAAAAAAAACCAAGGACAATAAGTCGCTAGACAAGGCCAGTCTGGCTTGGATTCTTTCTGGTAACTCATCATTGAAGCAGTATTGTCCAATCACTTCTGTAGCGGGGGAGAGTGTGCCAAATGTTGCTCTGTGTATACCAACAGGTGGTGGAAAGACTATAGTTGGATTGAGTGCTGCGATCGAGATACTGACAAGTTATTCTAACGGAAAACTTAAATTTATAGTGTGGTTGGTTCCATCTGAGGCGATTTATAGTCAAGTAGTGAAGGACTTTTCCCAAGGAGGATCATATTATAATTATGTTGAAAATACATATGGTAGACGCATCAGAATAAAGCAAGTTAGCGATACTTGGGTTGATGAGGACCTAGAGCCAACTTCAACGACAATATTGGTAATTTCTTTTCAATCCATTATTCGCAAAAACTCTAGTAAGAGCCTCCAAGTTTATAGGAATGCCGACAAAGTCTCTTCCATATCTCTATTCATGGGAAGTGACAGCGATCCGAGTCTCTATGGATTAATGAAGCGAGTTCGACCTATATTTGTCATTGACGAGTCACATCGATATTATACCGAAATAGGGCGTGACTTTTTTAAACAAGATTTGATTTCTTCTTTAATCATCGAGCTATCTGCAACACACAAGCAGTATTCTCAAACCGATTATCCTAACATTGTTTTTTCTTCAAATGGAAAAACACTTATTGAAGAGCAGCTCATAAAGAAACCAATTGTTTATCACTCTTTTCCTGCGGCTTCACTTCCCGATCTTCTCAAGTCTGTTATTGAGCATCAATCTAGAATTGAATTGTTGGCATCGAGAAGTTTATCTCGTGTTGCACCAAAAGTATTAATTTCCTCCGAATATACCGGTGCAGATCAGGCGGGCAAGGAGTATTCTGCACAAAATATTAGATTATTATTGACGAAATTCGGTATACCGTCTGACTGTATAGCCATTAAGTCTTCTGAGATTGACGAATTAAATGGTCGAAACCTAGACGATCCAAGCGAAAAAATTCGTTTCGTAATTACGAAGCGTGCTTTGATGGAGGGTTGGGATTGCAAATCTATATATACAATTATGTTGGTTAACAAAATTGGGGCAGACGTCACTAATTTTCAACTTATTGGCCGAGGACTTCGGCAGCCTAATAGAACATATTCAAAATACTCTGAACTTAATGAGCTTCATTTATTTACAAACTCGATCTCTCACGATTCAGCCGTAAAAAAGCTTACAGCTTTCTTGAGTGATTCTGGCCTATCTGATGCTGGTTCAGACTTGATTGTGTCTGCTGACAATCGTGTTCTTCATAATCTAAAACCTGTTTCTGATATCCAAATTGATGTAATCGATACAGTTCCCTCGCATGCTCTTAGTAAAAAATATATATTGATGCTGTATTTTTCTGATCATTCATTAGATTTTAAAAAATTCATTGTTTTGGAAAGTGATATTGTCGACGCAGAGGAATTTGTACAAAAAATTGATTTATCTCGGCAACAAACCCTCGGCCTTCGTCAGGGTCGGCTATCAAGCCGCTCTAAAAAATTGGCATATCGCTTCAAGATCGATTACGCCAATATTTTGTACGAGTTCTTATTTGATGAGATCAGTTTGCTAGTTCCTATCTCCAGCGTTGTCCACAAAATTGTTTCGGCTCAAGTTAGTACCATTAAGGACTACAAGCGAGCTTACCTTTCGCGAACACATTTACTGATTGCAGTTAAGAATAGGATGTCTCAAGGTATAGATGCATTCCTTGATGCGTATTTTGAGAAGAATATTCTTCCTAAGTTAACTGCGAGCACAACGCAGATGCATGACGCTTTAGGTGCAAGCCTATCTCTTTATTCATTGCCAGATCTAGCGCTTGACTCACCTTTTAATAACTGCTTGTATGGAAATATACCTAAAGCTTTATTCAATGCTGATGAATTGGACTTTGCCCGAGCAATTGATAATCTAGTTGATGTTAAGTGGATGAGAAACATTCCAATTAGTGGAATTGGTTTTCCATATGCAAGGGGCAACTTCTATCCGGATTTCATTTTGTTCAAAGATTTGGGTAAAACATCGACTAGAGTACTATTTGTTGAAACAAAAGGTACTCATCTTATAGATAATACTGACTCCAAGTCGAAGAGTGATTCCTGCAAACACATAACATCGCGCTTTTCGCCACGAATTAATTTGTTTTTTGGCGATTTCAAATCTGCACTTGTTTCAGTTCGAACGTTTGCAAAATAGGCGCTTTGATTAAACTTGTGCCCCTATGCCAACCGAAATGCCGACGATAGGTAAAACATCTAGCAATAGACTCGAACCGCCACACATAGTTGGTGACAACAAGCTTGGTCTGTATGTACAGCCCTTTGGCTGCGATCAAGCTTGGTAATCTGAGCCCATACAGTCAATGGAAAATATCTATTTTCAAAAAATTTTCTGCTACGACGAAATTCATATCGTCGTGACGACGCGAAATTGTTGAAACGGTAATGTATTTTACGTTGTATCGACGAAAGCACCATCGGCATGTAATGAAGCATGCCCTTACTACGAATCACCAATCTTAAATTCATCCTTGTTCTTGCCACTTTTGTGGCTTGGCCTCAGCTGCAAACTTTGACCTTGCCGATGGATTTGAATGGTTTAACGACTGCCAGAAATCAATGCCAAGGTGCGTTGCCTGTTGGAATAGTAGTTTTTCTCAACCTATTCTTTCCTTTGCGGCATCGGCTGGCGATCTTGTTGAATCCGTACATCCTTGACCTCGGCCTCGATGATATCTTCGCCACTTCGCTGCCGGTATGACCACCTGCTGCTATCTTTCCATTGCTGATAGGCGGTCATGGCCATCAAAATAGATGGTTTACGCCCAGTAAAGAGCCAACGAATTAGGGACAGCAAGAACAGCACAGCGGCCGCCACCATCAGGCTCAGCAAAAAGATGGCCCCATCAAGAGCAGCAAGCCTCGAAGAATCCACTTCATAGGTTTTACCCTCATCTAACACGCACAAACATACCCCAACTTTACTTGACGCCCTCGGAGCAATCCCAGGGCTTTTTTTCGTCCGTCCACAACCCTCAAAGGATTTCACATGCTCCTGCCGATCATCGGATTCAGCCTTGCCAGCCTTGCCAGCCTTACGCTCCTCAAACTGGGGTCCCTCCTCGTATGGGTCGCGGTCCTGGCACTAGCCCTAAAGCTTGCCCTCCTGACCATTGTCGCCCTGACCGCCATGCTGGGATATAGCTATTTCAAAAGGCCAAGGCCATAGCTACCGTATCGCCTGCGCCACCAGCCTGCATGTGTCAAAGCATGTGGGCTTTTTTTCGTATGTCCACAAGCGAGTTTCACAACCAACCCCAAAGGAGCTACCCATGTCATTCACGCACTCAATCACATCAGCTTTTCTTCCTCGCGACATTTACCACCAACCCTCATACCGCCAATTCCCAAAACAGAAACCCAGCCTGGAGGTACCGCGTGATCGTCGTTCGTGATCTTTTAACCATTGACCAAATCAGCAAACCAGCAATCAGGGAGCTAGTCCAGCAACGCATCAATGACCTCGGCGGCGAGTCATTCGATTCCAACGAGCTTGGCTACTTCCTGGTAGTCGAAGCCGGAGACACCACCGAAGCCATCCGGACGCAAGTCGGCTTCGACATCCTGCACAACAGGTTCACTGGCGTCCGCTTCGATGCCACCGGCTTTACCCCCTCCTTCGAGTTCATCGAAGAATTTCCAGCCTGCTACGACATGGTGTTCGTGCTGGACGACACCGGCATCGGCGTTGAGATATTCGTGCCCAAGGAGGAGGGCATTGATTCAGACCTGACCGCCATGTGTCGGATGTACGCGTACACGGCACCACCGGAGGATGCGCCATGAGGCCACATCACCCATCCCCACCACCAGCCAGCCATCGAGCTGGTTTTTTTACGTCCAAAAACATGCGTCGAAAAACATACACCAGTTCCAGGTCCACCAAATTCAACATCGGCGATTACGTCCCACTCTTGACACGATCACAGGCAGAAACCACCAACCATTTGACTCGATTGATGTTTGTGGCCTTGGGCATCACCGGCATCAAAAGCTACTTTAAAAAGCTGCTCCTGCCAATTGCCATCTGTGTCGTGCTAAGTGCTGTCATTGGTGCCTGTGTCAGCGGATTTTTGGGCTTTATTTTCGGAGCAATAGCCGGAATCATGGTACCCGCTGCGCTGATATGGCTGGCCCCCATCGTTGGCTACGTTGCTGTCTCTTTGGCATGCGTTGCTGCAGCGTTGGCGGTGCTGTTCTATGGCGCGATTTGGCTCTTTGGCTGGTAGCCATTTCGGGAAATTCGTCATCTTATTTGATAGTAATGATTCTCATTCGCATTGAAACATTAACCAAAGGAAATTTCCATGTCAAAAATCGAAACCAACGAAGCAGAAATCAACGAGACAGAAGTTGATCCGATCAAGATCATCTACGAGGGGGAGTGTCCATCGATATCAGGGCGTTCAACGCTGTGCTTTGTTGTTGGCCGCCATGCTGAGGACAAAACACTGCATCTCGCCATCACTGGCAATAGTGGCAAAGGCATGTTTGCTGCCGACTGGGCACCTGCCAGCGCTATTCTGGAGGTGGCCTTGGGAGCCCTTGGGCTGACTGCCGCGAGTTTTCATGGCTTGCATGAGGGACGAAGCATCAATACCGGCGGGTTCATTCTGGCCGCCGTCAAGGCGCTCGGTCTTGTCCGTGCCAACGCTGAGAACACCCGCATTCACGAACACGTTCCAGGCGCTACGTTCGAGAAAGTGGTGATGACCCTTGTGTCCCAAGCCAACAGTGCCAAGCGGCAAGCAGACGACAGCAAGACCTCTCGCCGAAAAGCGAAGGAGCTTGATTGACCGGAAGCGTTACCGCAGCACTCATCGTGGCAGGCATCTTGGGCCTGTCTTTTGCCCAGACAAGGGGTATAGCTATAGCAGCCATCGCCGCCCTGACGTTCATCTACCCCATGGCTCTGCTTGCCGTTCTCGCAGGCGTTGCCATCGCCATTTACCTCCGCTTTCTTCGTAAGTAATCAACCTCACCTCAAAGGAAAAATCATGAACACAAACTACGCTGACTCCATTTGCATGGCCATCCAACATGCATTCGACTCAGACCTGCCCATTGGCCTGATGCCTTTAACTATTACCCAGGATGCCTCCATGCTGGCGGGACTCGACAGTGACCGTATAGGCTGCGCCGCCTGGGACTGAGTACCAGCCCCTCGACCCGACCGCAACGGCGCTGCATGGGGCAAACCTGGTCTCCAGCCGCCGCCTCGGGGCTCCAGTCCCCCGCACCTCGGCCACCAGCGCCCCCCAAGCCACCGGTCACGCACCGGCAGGCCCCCGTGCTACCTAGCTTCCAGGCCATTTCTTGCCCCCGTTGATCTCAGCATCAGCAAAGGCAGAAGTGCGCCTGGAGGCTGGGTGGACATTTCATTATTTTTTTTGAAACCAACATGCACACTCAATTAATCACCAGCACCATCGTTTCTGAATCTGAACGTACTGCCTTTGTCGATCGTCTGTTTGGCATCAGCTACGCCACCAAACTGGAGCCCACCGTGCTTACCATAGCCGAACGCATTGCGCCTGAGTACTCTGGCGGCTATTGGGCCTTCCACGAGCTCGGCAACGGTGGTTTCTATTTCGCCCCAAGCATTGGCACGCCGTTCGACGTCATTTGTGAGAATGGCTTTGAGGGCAAGTTGACGCCGGACGCCTTGGGTATCACGGCTTGCCTGTATGCCTATAGCCAGCTCAGCTTTGGCGATGGCCGCTTTGCACAGACCTGCGCTGAGCACTATCACCTGTTGCGGGAGTTCATGTTCGAGCATGCGGAAGCAAGGGTAATTCTGCAGGCCACTGACTGACCATCGGCAGGGATATTGACAGCCGACTTTATCGCAGCCACAATGCAGTCTTTTGACGTATCGATTTGGGCCGTTAGGCGGACGGACCACCTGAATCGATATTCGATCTTCTTGTAACTGCAAGTGCAGACGCGCCTACCCAAGAGTCAATGGTGACTCCTGGGCAGTAACGCTAACCACGTTAACTTGCATTTACATGACAGAAGATTGCATCACTCCCCACAAGCTCCCGGCCTCCGAGCCAACCGATAACGGTGCATTAGCGACTGCACTGGAAGGCCCCTCCATGGTTTCATCCTTGGCGGTTGCCGACCATGCCCTTGATCATGTCGAACGACTTCCACAGGGGGGATTTCCAAACGACATTCAGGGCTTCCCCAAGGCCTTGCCCGCCACACTGCCCAACATCGCCCATCTTTTGAAGTCATATGGCGTCACAGTGCGCTACGACTGCATCAAGAAGAAGCTGAGAATCAATATCCCTGGTCACACCGGCACAAGCGACAACGCGGACAACACGGCCATGACAATCATCATCAGCTTGGTCACCCTTAACGGCATGGCGTTTGGACAGGTGCCATCGATTGTGGAGGCCATCGCTGACCGTCACGTCTACAACCCAGTCGCTGATTGGATTACCTGCAAGCCATGGGATGGCGTTGATCGGTTACCCGCAGTGCTCGACACCTTGCAAGAGCGAGAGGATTATTCACCGCATCTCAAGCGCATCCTGGTGACCAAGTGGCTTCTCAGTGCCGTTGCCGCAGCGCTAATGCCAAAAGGCTTCAAAGCCCGAGGTGTGTTGACCTTTCAGGGTCCGCAGGGAATTGGCAAGACCAGTTGGGTTATGTCGCTGGTGTCTGACCCTGTCTTGCGAGAGATGCTCATCAAGGTCGACCACCACCTTGATCCACACAACAAAGATTCGATCCTTGGCGCCGTCACCCATTGGATTGTGGAAATCGGAGAACTGGACAGCTCGTTCCGCAAAAGTGATGTGTCAAGGCTGAAGGGTGTACTTACCAGCGACTTCGACAAGGTTCGCAGACCATACGCGAAGACCGAGTCGGAATACCAGCGCCGCACGGTCTTTTGTGCAACCGTTAACGAAACCAATTTCTTGGTCGACCACACGGGCAATACGCGTTGGTGGACGCTGCCATTGGTGTCGATCAACTTCAAGCACGGCATCGACATGCAGCAGGTATTTGCCCAGTTGGCTATGGATTTTCATGGGGGTGCGCAGTGGTGGCTCAACCACCATGAGGAGGCCCTACTCGAAAGTCACAACAGTGAGCACCGCAGCGTCAGTTTGATGCGTGAGCGTCTGGCTGGACTGCTGGACCTTCAGCGCAAGGGTGAACCTGGAAATCCGAGCTTGGGCACCGTCGAAATGTTGACAAAGTTGGGCTACGACAGGCCAACCAATGGCGACACAAAAGAACTGACCTCAATTTTGCGCGAACTGCTTGGCGACTCCAAAAAGATCAATGGCACCCAGAAGTGGCGTATCCCTTTAAGAAAGCAGCCGGATATTCATTCGGTGGAACTCAATGATGAAGGCGAGAACTATTGAGCGGCAGTGGATGCCCCACCATGCCCCCACCTCCCACCCCTTGGCCGCAAGGCCAAAACTGCAACGTTTTCATGGGGTTGCGGCCAGGGGGCGGCAGGGGGTAGCAGTTTGAGGAAATTTGGGATGGAGGTTTACAAAATCGAGGCTGTGTCGATTTTGGGGGCCTTCAGACGAGATTTCAGAAATTCGCCCCCACCTCCCCCTCCCAGTAAGTCGATCTGACACTTCGATTTTTTGAAATAAATCCGCTTCTCGGCGGTGCTTCATTCCGTGCGCCATTGGTGCGCCATTTATTAACAAATCACGGTAAGGAGAATTACATGCCAGTCGTGAATTTCAACCCCGCATTTATGGCCACTGGATTGGTCTGTCCTGCGGGTAAGGTCAAGATTGAATATGCAGTGTCTGACGAGCCTGGCTTATTTGCTCTTGTACGAAGCAGTGCTGTGAACGCACCTGTCTGGGTTCAGCGTCTCAAAAACGCGCAAGGTACCAACATCTACCGAAGGATTGGGTTGGTTAGTCAAGTTAGTCTATCGGCTGCGCGCAAGCTTTCCCGCGAGGTAAAGGCAGAACACTTGTTGGCGATGAGGGCGCAGATTGCTTCCGTGCCTGCTATTGAAGCGGATATGCCGTTGGAACGCTTTTTCTACGATGTGTATCTGCCCGAAGCCAAAATTCACAAGCGCTCTTGGGATAAGGATATGTCTTTGTTTCGCTTGCGTATTGCTGCCAAGTTTGGAAACTTAACTCTGTCCAAAATTACGCGCAGAGATGTCCAAGCATTTCACCATTCGCTCTTGGCCGAAGGTCTATCGCCTGCAAGCTGCAATCACTATGTCGTATTGATGCGCCGCTTGCTTTCAGTGGCGGTGTCGTTGGACATGCTCCATAAGAACGCACTAACGGGCATTCAGCTCATGCCCGTTGACAACCTTCGCGATGTTTTCCTTTCGCCAGAACAGACAGAGCGCTTTGTGGAGGTACTGACCACGGACGCGAATCGCTCGGTATGCATGGCGTTGCTTTTCATGCTAAATACTGCTTCTCGGAAGATGGAGACCCTAAAAGCCAAGTGGGCTGACATCGATCTGGATAACCAGCTTTGGCACATCCCTGCGATCAATAACAAGTCCAAAAGACCAAAGACTTTGCCACTGAATGCAGGGGCGCTGCAGGTGCTGATGCAACTGGAGTCCAGGGGCAAGAGCGAGTACCTGTTCCCTAGCCCGGAATCGGGTCGTCCGTATACAACTCTGGCTAGGGTCTTCTGGCGGCTGCGTGCCAAGGCTGGGCTGCCTGAAAACTTTAGGGTGCACGATCTCAGGAGTTCGTTCAGTGCTCGATTCCTTGGGGCAGGCGGCAGCATCTTTTCTTTGCAGAAGCTGTTGGGGCACCAAGATGTTAGGACGACAACCAAGCACTATGCGAGGCTGTCAGCAAAGTCGCTCTTGGAGGCATCCAACGTGGGGTCGGTAGAGATGCCCCTGCTCTACAAATCGGCAGCCTAGGGCGCGGGTGAACAGGTAGTGCCAAGATGTGCAAGCGGTCTCTTGGTGTCACCCGCCGCATTGCCCGTTTTGAGTTCGCCACCGGGTCGCCAAAAATCTCTACATGGTATGGGAATTGTGTTGTTTTACTTTGAGGAAATCGCAATCTCCATACGCGCTGAAGTCGTAAAACAAGTCGCTGCCAGGTTCACCAACAGGAAAGCAGAAGCTCAAAAAAACGGAAAAATCCTTACGTTTCTTTGGGTTACAATTGACTCCTAGGCTTGGGTGTCAGGTTTTGAAAATCCTTGTGTCGGTGGTTCGATTCCGCCCCAGGCCACCATTTCGAACCGTAGCAACAGTAATGTGGCTACGGTTTTTTGCTTTCCGGGACCTGTGGCGTGACCCGGGACACCAAAAAACAGACTAAGCCTCACGTCGTCGCCACATAGGTAGCTGTTTGTGAGCGCGACGACAGGGTGTCACCGCCATCAACGCAGACCGCACACCATCCAGACCTACAGACAGGTCCTTTTGCAGCGTTCAGACAGCGATCACAGTAGCGAATATCTGGCGGCAGACGGGGCTTGTACCGATAAGTAAATGTACGATAATTGAAGCCACCAATTAAATAGTGGTAAATAAATGATAAGCAATCAAGATGAACCAAGTCCTCGAGAAATCGGCAGTTTAAGTACGGACAAAATTTTGCTTTCTGCCGTACAAATGGTTGACTCCAAACACAATAATTTTCCGGCAATACACTTGGTTAACAGTCAGGAACGAAATAAATAAATACAATACTATTGACAGCAGCAATATCGATTTTGTTTTACAAATGAATAGTATTGATATTTTGACCGGTAGAACTATTATTGTCGGATGTAAAAAGCAATAGCAAGTAAAATACCATCTTTAGAGTTCTAAAAATTTCCAGTAATACTCACCAACCTTTTGCAATACTATCACCGTGATTCAATCTCTAAAACTAAATCTCGGGTCCGGGCTCAACAAGCGGGATGGCTTTATAAACGTTGATAAATACGACTACGGGCAGCCCGAGTTGGTCATGGACCTGGAGCAAACGCCCTGGCAATTCCCGGATAATTCGGTTGGTGTGGTTGTTTTAAACCATACCTTGGAGCATCTTGGCAAAGACGTGAATGTCTTTTTTGCGATTATCAAAGAGATCTACCGTGTTTGTGAAAATGGCGCCCGGATAGAGATTAACGTCCCGCACCCAAGGCACGACAACTTTATTAATGATCCAACGCACGTTCGGATCATTACCCCCGAATTAATGGGTCTGTTTAGTAAGAAGAACTGCTTGCATTGGCAAGAGACAAATGCCCCAAATTCACCTCTTGCGCTCTATCTAGGTGTTGATTTTGAATTTGTTAGCGGCAACATCAATGTCGAGCAAAAATACCTCGATCAGCTTCATGCGGGGCAATTGGACAAAGACACCTTGATGGATATGGCGGCAAGATACAACAATATTGCAACCGAGTATCAGATCGTACTTCGCATTGTCAAATGACATGCTTCGCGCGTCACTGTCACTCTTAGGGCCGTTGAGTTGGCTCCGCCCCCCGCTCACACCAGGCCTTAGACCCATTCACCGCCTTCACCACCAGCAGCCCATGGTGGCTGGCGCCGGGGTCGCGTCGGACCCCAGCGCACGCCGGGGCCGCGCTGAACTCGCAGGGCGCGCCTTGACATCTGTCTCGCGTAAGGTAGGCCAGCACCGCGCCCGGGGTTACCCCCTGCGCACCCGCCACCACGGGGGCCGAACGACTTGCAGCAGGGTGGACTGCGCCAGAGCCAGAATGATTGCATTTGCTTCCGTATTTCAGTATTTGTTGAAATACGGAGTCCTTTTTCAACCCCGCGCTTCAACTAAAACCCTAATAGAATCGTGGGCGAATCGCCAACTCCTTCGATAGGCGCCTTCTATTACTGCTGATAAAGAAAGTTTTTTCCATGGAGCTATTTTCAACACCGTGGTGGTCGGCGCTGCTGGCCATCGTGCTCATCGACTTGGTACTGGCGGGAGACAACGCAATCGTGATCGCCTTGGCGGCGCGCAATTTGCCAGCCCGACTCAAAACCCGTGCCATTGTCTGGGGCACGGTCGGTGCCATCGTGGTGCGCTCGACCATGACCGTCAGCGTGGTTTGGTTGCTTCAAATACCGGGCTTGCTCCTGGTCGGGGGCTTGGGACTGCTCTGGATTGCTTACAAGTTGCTGGCCGAACAGGGTGGGGACGAAGCGCACGGTGAAAGTGCCACAACCTTTTGGGGCGCCATGAAAACCATCATCGTGGCCGACGCGCTGATGGGCTTGGACAACGTGCTGGGCGTAGCCGGGGCGGCGCAAGGCGCATTTGATCTGGTAGTCATTGGCCTCTTAATCAGCGTTCCGATCGTGGTGCTGGGCAGCGGCGTGGTGCTCAAACTGGTGGAGCGTTTTCCATCGGTCATTGCGCTGGGGGCGGCGGTACTGGCATTGACAGCCGCACAAATGGTGCTTTCTGAACCATTGTTGGTGGGCTATCTGGGCGACCCCAAGGCCGAGCTCACACAGGTGCAGCAGATCGGGCGCTGGGCCGTGTACCTGGTAGCGGTGGCCGGTGTGCTGCTGGCGGGGCGCTGGCGTCGCCGCCAGCACGCCGCGCCAGACCCGCAGGCCTGAGGCGCTGGGGGCACAAGCCAGCCCCCTGCCCCCAGCGCTGCTATGCTGGTGCGGTATGAAACTCTTATTGAAATGGCTGCTCAGCGCCATGGCCTTGTTGGCGGTATCCAACTTATATGGCGGCGTTCAGGTGCAAAGCCTTGAGTCGGCGCTGCTGGCGGCACTGGTGTTGGGGTTTTTTAACACCGTGCTGCGACCCATCCTGGTGGTGCTCACTTTTCCGGTAACGGTGTTGTCGCTGGGCCTATTTTTGTTTGTCATCAATGCGCTCATGTTCTGGTCAGCCGCTAGCGTGCTGGATGGCTTTGTAGTCGAGAGCTTTGGCGCGGCGCTGATCGGCTCGGTGATCTATACCGCGATTGGCATGGTCATCAACCTAGCGCTGGAGCGCTTGTTCTCGAAGTAGCTGGGTCACTTCTCGCGCACGCGTGTCCACAATAGCCGCCTCCAGATAGTCCGGCCCCATGCGGCCCCAGTGGCCCAGGCGCACCAGGTCTTGCGCCGCACGCAGCCGGGCCAAGGCGGCGCTTAAATCGTAGCGCAAGAGGTCGGCCTGCGCCTGGGCGCGCACGGCGGCGACGTCCCGGCCCTGCGCTTCCAAGGTCGCTCCCAACAAGCGCCAGCCCAG
>Ga0164294_10004303_pt1 | contig 12449 bp, 12 predicted proteins | sample GEODES005metaG_FD_111479 | JGI IMG/M metagenome (GOLD analysis project Ga0164294, IMG submission 111479) | Oligotrophic lake water microbial communities from Sparkling Lake, Wisconsin, USA - GEODES005 metaG | ecosystem: Environmental > Aquatic > Freshwater > Lake | place: USA: Sparkling Lake... | reverse complement strand
TTATGTATTGGACTCGTTTGTCTCCATCGGTCGTTATACACGATAGCCTTATTTCTTTTGAAAGACCAGAACCTGTAAAGGAACCAGGCTACCGGCATACTGATTGATTTGTTTGAGGTCATACCGTTTCGCAAAAGAGGCAATGTCATTCGCGGTGTAAGGATACAAGGTTTGTTTATTGATGCGCGTTTTGGACGACGCATTCGTAAAGGTTTCAATCCACTCGTTTCCTTTGAACTCGCTCTTGTATTGAAACGTTCCTGGGGTATCGGTCAGCAACGCACTCGGAAACTGAGACAAATCGATACGGGTTAGCACCAAATAGCCGTAATGAACAAGCCAATCACTCACGTTTCGCATGAAGACATCCAAGTCTGCTACACGATGTAGCTCCATGAATGGACAAAAGACTGCAGTAAATCTATGTGGAGAAAAGAGTGTATTTTGCATGTAGGTCCCTTGCATAAACGTAGCCGAAGGATATTTATAACGAGACATTTTTACCATGGCACTCGACCCATCGAGTCCAATCGTATTGCCCATATCGTTCAATAATTGCACACCATGTCCATTTCTTGAACCTATCCATAACATGCTACTTCCCTGTGTCAACAAAGGCATTACTTTTAAAATCATCTCTTCGTATAAAGGAATGGTATTGAAGATTTCATCAAAATGATAACTATAAAAGGAGTCAAATACAGCGTCATTGTAATAAGGTCCCAACTCAAATCCTTCGACCTGTTGTAAATAGAGGTAACTTAACAACAGAAGAACCAATAAGAGAAAGAGTATCATTTTGTATAATCGGTTATTTTTTTTTGTGTAGAACACTATAAATGAAATCAGGTGAACACCTGCCCCAACTTGACATAGAAGATGTTCGACGCCAATTTCGAAATACCTTTTCCAACTACCCCAAGTCCAAAGTTCTCAAAGACCTTGAAAATGCCATTTACTATCAGAAAACCGAAGAGGCCTTTTTCTGGACAGGCGACTTGTTGTGTAGCGGGTTTGTGCTCGAGTTATGGAACCTTTACATTCATGTCTTATGTAAATATATCCATATCCAACATCCAAAACTACCTCTTTATGTATACAAGAAATTTGTAGAATTCAAAGAGATGGTTCAGGCGTGTCCAAACGACTTGGAACTTCGTAACATGGACTCTGTCAAAACATTGCTATTTAGTATGACCCTTATTTTATCCGAGACCAAGAAACAGACCCTCTTAGACCCCATGACTTTCAAGTTTAAATTTGAAGAAGTCTTTACTGATTTATGTGCACCCAATCTAGAGTATGTGGCGCCCTTTTTCCGCGAGGGCGACCCAAAGGAGTTATTCATCCCTCTGAATGAATTCGTCTATCACTTGACCGAGACAAAAAACAAGACCAAGCTATTTTATTGGATGGATTGGATACTTTGCTATGACGAGAAATGCACCAAGGAAAAGAAACCCATTTATTCGGTGGAAAGAGAAGGTATACCTCATTTCTATCGAAACATTGTATGGGTCTTGTTTGAAATCCTGTTGTCTCATTCGGACCCTCTACGTAAGCGTTCTGTAGAGGCTCTGATGGGACTCTTTGCGATACGTTATCGACCGTCTCACAACAAAAAGAAACGAGAGATATTAACATTCTGTATTGTATTGTTTATGGAAGAAACATTGCCTTATCATCTGCCGCTTGTGGAACGAAGCGACATTTTTGCCCCCTTACAAAAGAACATTGCCCTGATTTTCCGCGAACTCAAAAAGAATGAAGTTCATGTCCTTGTGTAAGTATTTTATATTTTTATACTCTATCATTATAATGCCCAAGGATGTTCTTCAAAGCATTTATTCGAATATGTATGGGGAAGGAAAGAATTTCCAGACGTCGAAACCTTCTATCACCATGACCCGTCTAATGGCGAAGAAAGGTAAGGAAACGGAAACAACTACAACTACAAATACAAATGTATCAGATGCACCAGTCTATGACATGGACATTAAGCCTCCCTCGTTTACCATGTGGGGTATCGTGGTGTTCAGTTTAATTCTGGCCCTCCTGTCTATCGTCTATTATTTTAGAGATGTTCTCCTTTCGTATTATCATTCCCTGGTGGACGGGGTAAAACAGGTAAATCCTATACAAACCCTAGAGAAGACCTTGGCTGAGGAAAAAGCGCCTGTGCCGGCACCCAATCCAAAGTTGACCGCTGCGACGATACAGAGCGAGGAAAAAGAAGCGGAAGAAAAGAAGAAGAAACAAGAGAATGGCGCGATTGGACAGCTGCAGAATAAAATAGATACTTCTCTCTATCGGAAAGAGCAACTGGTGAAAAAGGATGGATTTTGTTACATTGGTTTCGAAAAAGGACATCGGGTGTGTACCGATGTCTTTCAAGGAGATGTCTGTATGAGCGGGGAGATATTCCCTACCATGGATGTGTGTCTTGTTCCAAGCCTGCGACCGTAAAGCCTGCGACCGTAAAGCCTGCGACCGTAAAGCTTGCGAAGGATAAGTATTTTAACCCGGTTAAATCGAAGGATAATAAGGGACATTTTTGTTCAGATAATATCCACTAAACTTCACGTCCGTGACTCCGCTGTTCGAAGGCGGATAGATAAGGGTCGGACAATTGTTGGTGGTGTCTACATTTTTCATTCTCTTTCGAAACTGCATTTTACTAAAAAGGGTCTTTTGACTGTCGTTCGTATTGTTTCCATTGTATTGAAGAACCTCTGCCTTTCGGCGCATCGCGAGGTCTTCATACGTTAATGTATTGACAAAGATGTTGTTGTTGACTCTAATTCGTCCACCGAGTTCTGTCGTGGGGATGTTTACTCCGGTTTTTCCTTGGCGCAAGTCGACAAGAGGTTGTAGATAGTCAGGAATCACGCCATCCACCACACAATCTCTTGCCACTACAGTGAGGTTTAACTGAGGAAGTGCCATTAGAATAGAATAATATTATATGGTTTAAGCGTCGGGATTTGGAATAATGCCCATGGTCTCGGCGCCAGGTTTCTTCTCGAGAAGAATGTCTTCACCTTCAAACAGCTCCTTCTGGATGTCCTCCAAGGTCGCGTTGACACCCAGGTTCTTCTCCTGGGTATTCATGTTTTGAATCGAGACCAGGTCGCCCTTCTCATTGATGGTCTGAGTAAGACGGTTGTTGGTTTCCTTGGCTTTTTCAATGTTGGCTTGAATGGCATTGATCTTCGACTGCTTGACGCGTTTGTCAAACTCGGACTTGGCCGTGTCCTCGTTTTTCTTCTTCTCGTGCATCAACTCGTTCAATTCCTTCTCTAGGTATTGAACGTTACCCGTCTTGTAAGCATCTGGATGAAACGGGATCCAAAGTCCGACTGGACCCACATAAACATCATGATGCGGGTCAGCCTCTCGAATCATTCGACATCTCAGCTCCGCCTCTTGCTGTGTAGGAAAAACACCGCGAATCTTCAGGCCGCGAACTGAGGTCTGAAACGAATTCTCCTTGTGGTAAGCCTCTTCCAGTTCGCGCTCGTTCTTATCGACAAACCCCTTGTAGTCCGAGTTTAGGTCGACGCTAAGGGTCTGCTTCTCGCTATCCAAGAATGACGCAAACTCGGCAGTCAGTTCTTCGACATTCAAGTTGTATTTGTAAGAAATGAAATGAATAAACTGAGAGAACTTCTCCATGGACTTTAAAAAATCGTAATGCTTGAGGTAATTCTCGAAAAAGAACAGCTCACGCTTTTTTATCTCATGCTCGGGTGAGATAAAGGACATACACGCAAACTTCTGCTCTGCGATAGGCTTGTCCTCATCCAATAAATCGATCAACTGCTTTTTACTCATCTTATATCTTAAAGGACAAGTTATTTATATATTTTTTTCTGTTGATTATATTATAATGTATATAGATTTCCGTGAAGTCTTGAAAAAGGTCATTAAATACATCGTGGAAGGTTTGATGGTGGCGATTGCGTGCTTTGCTATCCCCAAAAAGTCGCTGGACATTGAAGAGATTGCGATTCTGGCCTTGGTCGCGGCTGCCACGTTTAGTATTCTAGATACCTACATTCCTACGATGGGAGAGAGTGCCCGAACGGGTGCAGGGTTCGGTATCGGTGCCAATCTGGTCCATTTCCCGGGAGGGTTTTAACTTAAAGCGTAGGAATAAACTCCCAATTTAAATCGTTGCATATCTGTTTCCAGATTTCGTCTTGCTCGAGTTTCTTTTGGTCCTTTAACATCGGATAAAACTCGAGGTATTGGGTCTCTCCCAACAATTCGCACAGCTTGTAAAGAGTATAGTAATAATTGAGAAAGTTAACCCGATAGTTTGGACAGTGTTTCGAATACGGAACCTGTATATCCATAAAGAGATTACACAACGTGTCTTCTAGTTTCGGGCTCATGACGGGTGGCTTTATACCGAGTTTGTCCTTGATAAAAGGAATGTGTTCGTAGTATTTATTGTAGCCCAACTTCTTGAGGATTTCTTTCATCTTTTTATTACTCAAATCATTTCGAGTAAGACGTTCCTTCTTTACCTGTCTCTGTATGGTCTCGATGGTTTCATCGGGGATATCGGTAGACTCCTTTGCCTGAAATTGAGACAAAATTTCACGAAAATGATTAATACGCTTGTAGGCATAAAAGGATACTTCTTTAGGAGGTTCCTTGTAAGACGGTTTATCATTTTCGACCAAGAATTTCTGAGTAGAATAACACTTGTTACAAATCATAATGCCCTCTTGAGATACCTTGATGAGCTCTCCCTTGTTACAGGTTTCACATATGGTTTTGTTGTAGAGATATTGAGTTAGGTCACTTTCTGGAAAGTTATTTCTCTCTAGGTAGGCTTGTATCGATTGCACCACGTCTGCCTGCTTGATGGAGTGGTCCTCCTTTAGGTTAAAAAAATGGTTCATGTTTTTTTTTGGATTGATGTTTTTATCAATCTCCTGCTTGGATTCAAAGTAGGTAAATAAATCTTTCGAGTTCTCTAAGAAATAATTGGTCTTCTGTTGTCTCATGTGTTTGATTTGACCTTTGATTTTTTCGGAGCTTTTTCTATTTTCCTCGGTCGACGTCTCTTCTAGCTCCTTCATCTTGGCGGTTAATTTAGGAATAACTTCGTTCTCCAGGGTTCCAAAATGGCGTATTTGTTTTAAATAGAGAGCATCTATTGTATCATCCTTTTTATGATTCATAATTAAATAGACTATACCGATAAATCTTTATATAAAAGATAATTTAGTAATTTTTTTTTCTTTTGCTAGTTTATAACATGGGTGGTGGATTAATGCAACTGGTAGCCTACGGCGCACAAGATGTTTACCTCACGGGTAATCCTCAGATTACTTACTGGAAGGTCACTTACAGACGCCACACCAACTTCGCGATGGAGTCGATTGAGCAGACCTTTAACGGTCAGAGCGATTTCGGCCGTCGTGTGACCTGCACCATTTCTCGTAACGGAGACCTTGCTTACCGCACGTATCTCCAGGTTACTCTCCCAGAGATTAACCAGGGGCACGCCAAGTATGCTCGGTGGCTGGATTTCCCTGGTCACCAGCTCATTGACGACGTGGAGGTCGAGATTGGTGGTCAGCGCATCGACAAGCAGTATGGTGACTGGATGCACATCTGGTCGCAGCTGACCATGGATGTGAACCAGGAGCGCGGTTACAACAAGATGGTGGGCAACACGACCCAGCTCACCTTCCTCACGGACCCTAGCTACGCCGCGGTGGATGGACCTTGTGCCTCGACTGCGCCTCGCCAGGTGTGTGCTCCTCGTAACGCACTCCCTGAGACTACCCTCTACATTCCTCTCCAGTTCTGGTTCTGCAACAACCCCGGTCTTGCTCTCCCTCTCATTGCTCTCCAGTATCACGAGGTGAAGATTAACATCAACATTCGATCGATTGATGAGTGCCTCTGGGCGGTGAAGGATCTCAACAGCACCTCGGCGGACGTGAAGTCTTCCGAGGCTTACAACCAGTCCCTCGTGTCTGCCTCGCTCTACGTCGACTACATCTACCTCGACACGGACGAGCGCCGGCGCATGGCACAGAACCCCCACGAGTACCTGATTGAGCAGCTCCAGTTCACGGGTTCCGAGTCGGTGGGTTCGTCCTCGAACAAGATTCGCCTCAGCTTCAACCACCCTTGCAAGGAGCTTGTTTGGGTGGTGCAGCCTGATGCCAACGTCGACTACTGCTCCTCGTTCAGCGGTGGCCACGTGCTCTACAACACCTTCGGTGCCCAGCCATTCAACTACACCGACGCTATCGATGCCCTCCCTAACACCATCAAGGCGTTTGGCAGCGATGTGGGTGTCAGTGGTGGCGACAAGTTCATCAACGCCTCGGGTCTGTTCGAGAGTGCGGGTGCCCATGGTCTTACCTCGACCTCTGCTCTCGGCGGCGACAACTTCGTGTGGGAGGGCAATACCACCGGTCTTCAGTCCGCCGTCTCGGATGCTGGCACCTTCGTGCTCGCGGAGACCTCCCTCGGCCTCCACTGCTGGGGCGAGAACCCAGTGGTCACTGCCAAGCTCCAGCTCAACGGCCAGGACCGCTTCTCGGAGCGTGAGGGTACCTACTTCGACCAGGTGCAGCCTTGGCAGCACCACACCCGTGCTCCTGACACGGGTATTAACGTCTATTCATTCGCGCTCCAGCCGGAGCAGCACCAGCCATCGGGCACCTGCAACTTCTCCCGCATTGATAACGCGACCCTCCAGCTCGTTCTCTCGAACGCGACGGTCGCAAGTGTCAACACGGCCAAGGTGCGTGTGTATGCTCGTAACTATAACGTGTTGCGTGTGATGAGTGGTATGGGGGGCCTTAACGGACAGAGAATCTTGGCAGCAGCGGCTGCTTGACTGGATAGGATGGAAGGTGTATTTAACCTTCTACCTATTCGGTCGATTCTTTTCGACGAGGGCAGAAAAACAGTATGTAGCAATAAAAGTGACCTCTTATTGCTTTTAAACCATTTAGGCCGTCACACACTAGATACCCTAGGCCAACTGTTAGTCGCAAACAAATGCGGCGACATATCTTGTTGTTCGGGAAACCCCTTAGAGCCTTTTCTACCAAGGTTCCATGTGAAAACATGGAACTGGCCAAGAGTAATTAACTTGGGTATGGTAATAATGAAAAGGATTGGGCAATCCGCATGCTTACTACCTAAAAGCGCTACATTGCTAGCTCATGGTAGGGCGTCAGAGACTGAACGGATATGGGTCGACGATGAAGGTCTAAGCAACCTGAGTCGGCTTAAGATACAGTCCTCCCTCTATGGAAACATAGGGGATACAGAGCGCATATTCGAATTAATTTGTGCGTTACACACAGCTATTATGGTCTTTCTTCATGGATTGTAATTAGCTAAAATAAATCAAACAAAACAAAAAAAAATTCAAAAAATAAATTATTCAATCTCTATTTCTTGTAAGAATAAATCACGTTGTTTATTCTTTCAAACCATCGAGCCCTTTCTCAGAACGTTTTAGTGCAATCTCCTTTGCCTTTTCTCTGATAAACTCATCAGAATAACGGTCAACTAATGCCTTTCGATTGACTTCTTTACGAATAGATTCTCGTGCTTGTTTTTCTTCCGATGTCATCTTGTTCCCTTTCACAATCGTTCGCTTTTCCTCTTCGTAAGGAGAAGGTGCGACAGGGCATTCTTGTTGATAGTTACAAATCAAACAAAACTTTTTTATCACTTCATCGTATTCGTAACTCTTTTTCATGTAGTTACAAATTCCGCAGCATGAACGTATATTGTCAAGAGTATATCCTTTTGTATTGTCAAACCGGTCGATACCATTCGAATGTGTATCGGATACTTCTTTCCCGCAAAGATAGCAGGGCAAATCTTTGTAATGTTGGAAGGTTTCTTGGGATATCTCAAATGGTAACTCTTTCCTTTCTGCGCGTGTCTTGTATTCAGAATAAGGACATCCCTTAAAATCGAGAAAGTGGTCATGATAAGACTGTCCTTGAATGATCTTTAGGTTGGTAAGCACATGTTCAACGCGACGCACAAATACATTTGGCCCGGAAGAACCTTTCAGCATGTTACACATTGTGCAACAGCTTACACAATTGGTTTGAATATAAGGTTCAGTTGAATTCAGACGGTCGATTCCATTGAACCCTCGTTCCTCAATGATTCCACAATAGTAACATGAAAGTCTTACCAACTGTTCATATTCTTCAATAGAGAAGGTGAAATCCAATCTTTTTTCAGACGCAGACATTTGATATGTTTTATAATTACTTGTAATACTGTTTTTCTTATTCAGATAGTTTTGTTGAACCTTTTCTGGGTTTGCCGCGCGCCAATTCTTTGCGTTTACCGCATTCCTCTTGAGATAAGCGCCAACATCTTTCTGGATCTCGCGCTTTCGACGTTCCATCCAACCAGTTGCCTGTTTTTCAACATTCGCATCCTTCCACGCTTGCTTCACTTCCTTGCGTTCAGGCTTCGCACTATTAACACGAGCCAGCTCCCGGGTATGGTCCATGTCACGTTTGGCATCCGCTCGCTTGTTTTGCTCTCGGCAAGTGAAGCATGTCTTTGTTTCACCAACCTTTCCAACATACTGGTCTAAAGGATAAATTTGTGAACATGTGTTACACTGTTTCATACCTTCTTCGACTTCTTCTTTCGTGGTTCGACGAGTCTTCTCACGAATACGTTCGCGTTCCAGACAAGGTTCACACTTGCTCTTGGTATAGGTCAAGTCGTTCACCACTCGACAACCGCGTATCACATTCGAGCAGACCCTTTCTCCTCTCTTCTCTCCCTCCTCCTTGAGAAAGTAAATCTTGTGCTTCTTGCAGTAAGCGTTTTCCGTTTTGGGTTCTTTGCATCCTTCTTTGATACAGCTCATTTTTCACCTAGAATGAACTATATCGATTCGTCTTCAATTTTTATGATTTCAGCAAAGGATTGGGGTAGGTCAGTTCTCCCTTGTTATACAACATCAACTTAATGTCTTCCTTGATACGGTTCAAGCACTCGTCATCATCTTTGTTGTTCAAGTACTTGATGAATTTTTCTTTCAGGATAGGGTCCGGGTTACTGTCCAGCCACTCCTCCAGCATCATTTCTTTTTCTTCATACAAACGGTCCAACTCATCCTTCTTGTTGGCCAGGTTCCAATTGTTTCCATCATAAATCATAATATACTTGTCTTTCATGTTGGAGATATAAATGTTTCTGTTCTCAGGTTTTAAAGGGTTAAAGTGAACCTTCTCAATCATATTCTTCACACAATGGTTTACTTTCTTGATACAGAAACGGTAATCGTCATCGGTTAGGTGAGACAAGTCCGTCTCTCGATAGGCAAGGAGGGTGAAATTGTTTTGGATATTGGTAGTGTTAAAGGAACTATTGATTTCTAGTTTCCCCATGAGTTTCTCTATTTTCTTATTCTGTGTCTCGATTTGTTTATCCTGAGTCTCGATGCGCTGGTTCAGTAGTCGCACCAGCTCCTTCAGGTCCTCATCCGTATTCTTGTTGCAACTGTATTTGATATGATTCGACAAAGAAGACTTATGTTTGTATTCCTTTTCACAATATTTACACACATGAGCCTTTGTCCTAACTTTTACTAACTCCAGACTAACTTTCACTAACTTTTGACTAACTTGTATGTGTTTTTTCGACATGAGATGCTTCTTAAAATTCGCTGTGAGGTTGGTCTTATACTCGCAACATTCACAGTAGTTTTCCATGGTATAGTATATAAATAAAATATTTTTATATTACAAAAGTAATACGTTCTAATATTTAATCTTGTTATGGTGTAATAATAATATTACTTTTGTAATATCACCACAGCATTATTACTTTTGTAATGACTACAAAAAAAAGTAATGCGGGAGAGAGAAGGGGGTCCCGCCGAAAAAAAAATCTGAAGGAGGGAAAAATGGAAATCGGGATTTCTCCGAGAAAAGTCCGCCGTCGCCGGCTTACTTGCAATACCTAAACTAACAAATCTCTAGGTTTCTCTTAGGAAGTTAGGTATCCTTGGATAAGTATTTTAATCTTTTTCAAGATAGAAGTATTGGTTTTAATAATTGTAAGAATACAAGTATTAAAAAAATTGGAAATGGTTTGTAATGTCATTCATAAAAGGAATTAGGTCGTAATATACTATATACCTTATGAAGTTCATGACTTTGATGCTACAAAAGCTAAAGCCCGCCATACCCTCACCACTAGGTCGATGGAGAACAGAAACATGCACAATCCAAATGAATCATAAAATCGATTTATCCAACGAAGACCACTGTGGTCCTTGTGGACATTACGCCTTAGAAAAGGTAAAAACGAATACAGATAAAAAGTAATTACAAGAGTTTATACTGTTCCTCTATGAAGAGATAGGTATCTGGTTGGGTATAGACAAACTTCAGTGGCTTTTTTGTATTGTAGAATTGTTTGACAATGGTAAACAACATGTCCAGAATCGAATTTTTATGACTGAAGACCGAGGAACCAATCAGGAGGTCTACAAACATGTCTCCATAACTCTCCATCAAATGAACAAACTCTTTGGTGTGTTTGAGAGAAAGCATACCCAGCTGTCGGACATCCATGATAAAAGCAAACCGTTTTCCTTTGTGTTTGCATCTTTCGAGACCTTCTTTCACCTCTTCCATGGTAAAGACCCACTGTAAGGGAGTAGGGAGGGGGTGGTTCACGACAATGTAAAAGATATCATAATGGGGTCTCTCTTCTAGAGTAACCGTAATAAACGGTTCTACGCTCATAAAAAATAAAGATAAATATGTTTAAATCAGTTTAATCAAAGGAATAACTCATTCAGTTTGTTTTTCTCCATGGGGTTTCCATTCGAGTAGAGAACTGGGATAAGAGAATTGTCCTGGAAGCGAAAGGTGAAACGTTTGTTCTTTTCCTTTCGACCCACGCGCCCGATAGCTTGGATAATCTTCTCCTGAGTCATGTTTTTCAAATCATTCGCAATATAGGCATGACAGAATTGGTAATTGGTTCCATAAATATAATCACTGTTTGCCAGAATGACGCCCAATCGTTTCTGTTCAGACAGTTCCGTAATGAGCTCGTTGTATTCATTGGAGACAGGGTTGAAGATGCCAATTCCGAGTAACAGAAGTATCTTGTATTGAAGGTCCACCTCCATTTTCATCACGCGCTGAATCACGAGGTCATCAATGTCGCTGACGAATACACACGACGTGTCATAGTCTAAGCCGTTGGTCCATTTGGCAAAGTGCTCGCGTGTGTTTGGAATGTAAACGGGGTCCAGACGAATGGGTTTCATGCGCCGTTCCAAGACTTCATACTCTTTCATCAAGGTCTTGGTCTGAACATCAAACCTCTGTTCTTTCACTTTGTTCTCATTCTCTTCATCCTTGGAGGTCTGGTCCTCAATCTGCTTTTGTATCTTGATCATCTTCTCCGAGAGGTCCTGATTGAATTCCATCTTTTTCTCAATGTCTTGCATCGTGCTCGCATGGATGCCACTGAACTCCACAAAGTAATGCATCCAGTCTACAGGTCGTTCGCACAGGAAGATGGTCGGACCGTAGGTGAGCGTGTGACTTGTCTCGGTGACAATCTTGTCGCTGATGACGAGCATACTCTTCCGTTCATATGCGGCCATTTCCTCGGACCAGTTCTTGATTTGTTGGACCAAGCTACAATAGAACATGCGTATCGAATAGCTCGTCATGTCAGACAAGCGTGTAAACAAGACGCGGAAGAGAAGACCATATTCTTTATCTTTTTCCATAAAGGTTCGAATCAAGTCCGCACAAGATTGGACACTCAGAAACTTCAGATGACTTTTCTTGTGTAGCGCCATAAAGGCAATCAGCTCCTCTTGTGAATGCGCAAACACCGTGTGCGGCATAATCGTGCATCCTTCCTTGTCCAGAAGATTGATTTGCGTGGTTTCATCGACGCTTTCAATGTAATGAACTTTTCCCTCATACCGTTTCAAATACTTTTCGCTAAGCACCACCAGGTCTTGTTCGTTGGGCAAGGTCGCAGATGAGAGGACAATGTTGGGAACCTGGTTCACCTTCCACACCTCTTTGATGAGTTCATGGAGCGGATGGGTTTCATAGTCCATGGTAATGGTTGGCTCGTCCCAAAACAAGACCATCTTCTCTTTCTCAAACAGACTCAACATAAACAACATGGTCACTTCGTATGATTGAATGTCACAGAAAATCATGTCAATGTTTCGCCCATCCGAGTGGACGGGGCGTTTCCGTCCGTTCTTCTCCGTAAAGGTTCGCACGGCCGAGTAGTGTAGACGGATGTCGTCGGCGGTTTTGCATCCAAAGGCGAAGGCCACCTTGACGCCTGTGTTCACCGAACTCTTGGCCAGATTGAGTCCAATGTGTCTCGACGCACACAGGAAGATAACCTTATACTCTTGGGTAATA
>Ga0164294_10004301_pt1 | contig 12450 bp, 8 predicted proteins | sample GEODES005metaG_FD_111479 | JGI IMG/M metagenome (GOLD analysis project Ga0164294, IMG submission 111479) | Oligotrophic lake water microbial communities from Sparkling Lake, Wisconsin, USA - GEODES005 metaG | ecosystem: Environmental > Aquatic > Freshwater > Lake | place: USA: Sparkling Lake... | reverse complement strand
GGGGGGTTCAAGGGGTGGCACAGAGGGGTGCACAGAGGTGTCAACCGCGGCCGTAGGGGAGGAGACACGTGAGGTCCCCGCCTTTTTGGAGGGCGGAGGCGAGTGCGGCGCGCGGATCCGCGCGTTCGATTGGTCGCGCACGGCGCTCGGCGCGCCGGAGTCCTGGCCGTCGGCGCTCCAGACCCTCGTGCGCGTGGTGCTCACCTCTCGGCAGCCGATGTTCGTGTGGTGGGGCCCCGAGCTCCTCAACCTCTACAACGACGCGTACCGCGCCATCCTCGGCGGCAAGCACCCGGACGCCATCGGGCAGCCCGCGGCCATCACCTGGGCGGAGATCTGGCCGGAGATCGGCCCGCGCGCGGCCTCGGCCATGCGGACCAACGAGGGCACCTTCGACGCGTCCCTGCTGTTGCTCATGGAGCGGAACGGCTACCGCGAGGAGACCTACTACACCTTCTCCTACAGCCCGGTGCCGCTCGAGGCGGGGCGCATCGGCGGGATCTTCTGCGCCAACATCGAGGAGACGCACCGCATCGTCGGCGAGCGCCAGCTCGCGGTGCTCCGCGAGTTGGCCGCTGCCTTGCCGGACGCGCGGACGCCCGGCGAGGCCTACCGTGCGAGCGTGCGTTCGCTCACGACGAATCGTCGCGACATCCCCTTCGCGCTCCTTCATCACCACGTCCCGTCGCGGGGCGGCTTCGTCCTGGAGGGGAGCGTCGGGCTCGCCGAGGGCCACCCACTCGCGTGTCCCTTCGTCGTGAGCGACGCGCACACGCCGTGGCCCCTCGGCGCGGTGACCGAGGCCGCGCGCGCGCGGGTCGTCGAGCTGGATCCCCCCGTTGCGGTCCCCGGCGGCGCGTGGGACGCGCCCTGTACCCGCGCGCTCCTCCTGCCGATCACCTCAGGCGCCCGGTCCGGCGACGTCCTGACCGTCGCCATCAACCCCTACCGGCTCCTCGACGACGACTATCGGGGCTTCCTCGAGTTGGTCGCGCATCAGGTCGGGGCGGGCGTCGCGAACGCGCGGGCCTACGAGGAGGCGCGCGAGCGGGCGGAGGCCCTCGCCGAGTTGGACCTGTCAAAAACCGTATTCCTCGGCAATGTCAGCCACGAGCTTCGCACGCCGCTCACCCTCATCCTCGGGCCGCTCCAGGACGCCCTCGCCTCGCCCGGCCGCGCGCTGAGCGGGGCGGAGCTCGAGGCCGCGCACCGAAACGCTCACCGTCTCCTCCGCCTCACCAATACGCTCCTCGACTTCTCGAGGTTCGAGGCAGGCCGTGCGGAGACCGCGTTCGCGCCCACCGAGCTCGGCGCCCTCACCGCCGACATCGCGAGCGCCTTCCGCTCGCTCGTGGAGAGCGCTGGGCTGATCTACACCGTGGACTGTGCTCCGCTCCCGCGCCTCGTCCAGGTGGACCGTCTGATGTGGGAGAAAGTGGTCCTCAACCTGCTCTCCAATGCCTTCAAGCACACGTTCACCGGGGACATCACGGTGAGCCTGCGCGCCGAGGCCGAGTCGGCCGTGCTGCGCGTCACGGACACCGGCGTCGGGATCCCGGCGGAGCACCTGCCGCGTCTCTTCGACCGCTTCCACCGCGTGCCCTCCAGCCGCGCGCGCACCCACGAGGGCACGGGCATCGGCCTCGCGCTGGTAGAGGAGGTGGTGCGGCTCCACGGCGGCGCCATCGCCGTGCAGAGCGCCTTGGAGGAGGGGACGACGTTCACCGTGTCGATCCCCCTCGGCCTCCCCGCCGAGGCCATCGCGGCGCCTCGAGCGACCGAGCCGAGCCTCGACCGGGGCCTCTACGTGGGGGAGGCCGCGGGGTGGGTGGAGGTGGCACGGGGGTTGGTGAACGCGCCGTTGACGAAGGCCGGAGCGGCGGACCCTGCGGCGCGCGTGCTGCTCGCGGACGACAACGCCGACATGCGGAGCTACATCGCCCGCCTCCTGGCGCCGCACTGGACGGTGGAGGCCGTAGCGGACGGCGAGGCCGCGCTCGCCGCCGCCCGGGCCCGCCCGCCCGACCTCGTGCTGACCGACGTGATGATGCCGGGCCTCGACGGGCTCGGCCTCCTGCGCGCGCTCCGTGAGGATCCCGCGACACGCGCGGTCCCCGTCATCCTGCTCTCGGCCCGCGCGGGGGAGGACGCGCGGGTGGAGGGGATCGACACCGGCGCGGACGAGTACCTCGTGAAGCCCTTCGGCGCCGCGGAGCTCGTGGCGCGCGTCCGCTCCCAGCTCGAGCTCGCCCGGCTGCGGAGGGCGCGGGAGCGGGAGGCCGTGCGGCTCAGCGAGACGCTCGAGGCGCGGGTGGCCGCGCGGACCGAGGCCCTGCGCGCGCAGGCCGCCGAGCTGCGCGCCGTGAACGACGAGCTCTCTGCCTTCACCTACACCATCGCGCACGACCTGCGGGCCCCGCTCCGCACGATGCACCGCTTCGCGGACACGCTCGCGGAAGAGTACGGGCCCACCCTGGACGCCCTGGGTCGGAGCTACGCCGATCGCATCGCGGTGGCGGCGCGCAAGATGGACGACCTCATCCGCGGGCTGCTCGAGTACAGCCGCGTCGCTCGCCTCCCGGTGTCGCCCGGGCCCTTCAACTTCGCGCACGCCCTCGCCGACCTGACGCGCATGCTCCCGGAGGAGGCCGCGCACCTCTCCGTGCAGGGCCCCTTCCCGTGCATCGTGGCGGATCGCGTGCTTCTGCTCCAAGTGCTCGCGAACCTATTGTCCAACGCCTGTAAGTTCGTGGCGCCGGGCGTGGACCCCCAGGTGACGCTCCGCGCCGAGCGACACGACGGGGCCGTTCACCTCGTCCTGGAGGACAACGGCATCGGCATCGCCCCCGAGCACCTCTCCCGCATCTTCGGCGTCTTCGAGCGGCTCCACCGTCCGACCGAGTTCGAGGGGACCGGCATCGGCCTCGCCATCGCCGCGCGCGCCGCGGAGCGCATGGGCGGGCGGATCTGCGTCCGATCCGAGCCCGGCGTTGGGAGCACATTTGTGCTCGTTCTGCCTGCCTGCGAGGCGGCGCCTCGCTGCGGGGACAGCACGGCCCATCCGGCGCAGACGACGCAGCCGTGACCGCGCCGCGCATTCTCCTGGTGGAGGACGACGAGGACGACGTGCTCTTTTTCCGGCGCGCGCTCCGCATCGCCGCCATCCCGTGCGAGCTCGACGTCGCCGAGGACGGCGCACGCGCCATCGCCCGTTTGGACGCACCGGCCCTCGAGGCCAACGCGCTCACCGGAGTGGTCCTCGATCTGAAGCTCCCGCTCGTCTCCGGCCTGGAGGTCCTGCGCTGGCTGCGCGCGCACCCGACCCTCCACGCGCTACGCGTCATCGTGCTCACCTCCTCCAACGACACCCGCGACATCGACGCCATCCACGCGCTGGGAGTGGACGCCTACCTCGTCAAGCCGGTCGGCCTCGACGAGCTGGTGGAGCGGGTGCGGACGGTGGCGGCGCTGTGGGGCTTGGCTCGATAGGTAGCGTAGGAGGGTCAAAGCGACTTCGGGGTTGCCGGAGATGCGGATGCCACCTACGCCCGTCTGTTGGGAGCGGAGCGCCGACGGAGCCGTTCGCGCGGCGTGGAGCGCGCGTGTGTCAATGCCCGCTCACCGCCCTCGCCGGAGCATCCTGACACCCAACGCGACGAGCGCGGCCACGGTCCCCACCACCGCCACCGCCGCCGCCCACGCCTGCGCGACCGTGAGGATCGGCCGGCGCGCCCAGACGCCGCGCGTCGCGGGAGAGAGCCAAGTGGTCGCGGCGCGCACCAGGTCCTCCCCGGTGAGCCGCGGGATGGCGTCCTGGTGGGCGGCGTTGGCAAAGGGGGGGTCGACGCTGAGGAACCCCGCGATCCAGGACGCACGCGCGGAGCCGCTCTCCAGGGAGAGCGCCCAGCGCCCCACCACGGCGTTCCGCGCCCGCTCGAGGCGCGCGGGATCCACCGTCCCGGCGCGCACCCGGTCGATCGCGTCCGCGAATGCCGTCGCGACCGTATCAGTGTTTGCACAATCGGTGTCGCTCGCGATGGTGACGACCCCGCCATCGGAGAGGGCCTCGTTCCCGGCGTAGACGCTGTAGGTGAGTCCCTTCTCGGCGCGCAAGTCGTCGAACAGCTCGATCTTCAGGTATTCGAGGAGCACGTCGCTCGCCCAACGATCCGGGTCCGCGATCCCCGGCCCGCGCGCCGCGAGCGTGACCGCGCATCGATCATACACCCCCGGTTGATACACAGAACGGGTCCCGTCGCCCAGCACGGCCGGACCGGCATCGGCGGGGGGAGTCAAGCGTTCACCTGCGGGCAAGCTCCCGAAAAGAGCGGCGGCCTGCGCGACGAGGGTGGCGGGGTCTTCCGGGCCCACGTAGATCAGGGCCGCGTTTCCAGCGTGGTAGTGTCGGGCGTAGAAGGCGTGTAGGGACTCGATCGTGATGGCGTCGAGGCTTACATCGTCGCCGATGATCCGCCGCGCGCGGGACGAGCCCGGGAAGAGCGCGCGCAGGATCTCGGTGCTGTCGTCTCGCCCGAGCCCGAGCCCCTGGAGGAGGCGCACCGTCCAGCCATCCCGTCCGCCGCGCTCCTCGAACACCACGTCTCGCGCGACAGCGAGCTTCTCTGCCGCGAGCGTGGGATGAAACGCCACCTGCGAGAGCCAGTCGAGCAGCTCGGCGCTGTGTCCCCCCGGCAGCTGCGCGTAATAGACGACCTGCTCCTGGTACGTGACTCCGTTGAAGCGCCCGCCGGCGACGTCGATGGTCGCGCGCACCTCGTCCTCGCTCCAGCGTTCCGTCCCCGCGAACAACAGGTGCTCGAGCAGGTGCGACGCGCCGCTCTCCGCCGCCCTCTCGTACCGGCTGCCCGCGCGAAAAACGAGGTGGCCCGTGTCGCTCGTGGCGTCGGGGCGGGGCTGGACGTAGACGTCGAGGCCGTTGGGGAGCCGGGCGTGAACGAGCGGAAACGCCAGCCCGCGGATCTCTTCGAGCGCAACACCGCCCACCACCACGTCGGCCGGCGCGACGATGGCCGATGCGTCCTGGCCGGTAGGAAACATCAACGCCTCCCCGCGGCACGCTCGCACCTCCACGTCTCCCGCGTCAACCCCCCCCGTCGGAACCGCGGACGCGTCCCGCCCCGTCCCGCGGAGGCGGTCACGCCGCGGCGGACCCCTGCGCCACCAACCGCCGCCAGCGCCGCGCCTCCAGCAGGAGCGCGAGGAGGAGCTCCGCCGCGAGGACGATCGCCGTGACGCCGGCGGGCAGCGGCGCGAACGCGACGGTGGCGGCGAGCACGGGGATGACCGCGAGCCGCTCGCGCAACACCTGCCCGTTGCCCCGCCAGACGACCGCGGCGTGCCCCCCGAGGTACAGCAGGATCCCGGCCCCTAGTGACACACGCGCCGCCCCCGACCACGGCTCGAGCGGCGCGTCCGCCAGGTCCCTGAGCGCGACCGCCACCGCGATCAGCCCCGCTACGAGCGGGAAGTGGCCGAAGGTGAAGGTGTCCCGCGCCATCCGGGCCGCCGCGCCGACGTCACCCGGGGCGAACGGGCGCCCGTGGCCGCGGAGCCACCGCTCCCCCGCCTCGACGTTCCACGCGAAGTAGCTCCACCACAACGTCGCCACGAGCGCGAACCCCCCGAGCAGCCCCGCGATCCCGAAGAGCTGCAGCTCGGACGCCACGGCCTTCCCGCCGAGCGCGACCACCGCTTCGCCGAGCACGAGCGCGTGCCGCTCGGCGAAGTGGACGGGGCGCACGCGGCTCGAGGTAGCTGGTACGACGCTCTTCTTCGTGGGTCATGGGTGCGCTCATGAAGTGGGTCCTGGGAAGGGGTCAGGGCTGCGTGAGTGGGTCTCACCCGGTGGTGAGGCCCTCTTCGAGGGGATCCCCCGCCGCGGTCGCCACGGCGGCCCCGTTGTCCCCCCGCGCGCGCCTCCGCGGCCTCTTCAGGGTCGCGCTCGAAGAAGGGGGCTGCCTCGCGGGCATCGCTCCGCGCCACATGCCGCGAAGAGGCGGAGGGTGCCAACAGGCAAACCGCACCGGCACCAAGGAACTATGCGTCGCCGACGCCGTCTACGCGCGACCAGACCTCGCGCGTCATCGCAGCATGCAGACGCGCGACCCGACCCGCGTCGGGGAGACCGAGCACGGCAGGATAGCGCGCCGCCGCGATTTTCGACGCCGCGCCGCGCCGCGCGCGCTCGACCCGCGCGCGCTCTCGCGCGCTCAGCCGCGGGAGCGCCCATGCGTCCACCGCACGTGCGAGCTCGGCGTGACGGATCTCGTCCTCCGCGATCTGCGCGAGCGCGGCGCGGACTTCGGGGTCGGCGGCCTCCGCGGCCTGATGGAGCGCGACGAGCGCGGCCCAGGTCTCGTTGACGCAGCCCTCGACCGCGTTCTCTACGGCGAACGCCGCGAGGCTGCGTGTGCGGGCCGTCTTGGCGCGCACACGCGGGGGCGTACCGCCGCGGGCGAGCGCCAACCTGCGCATGACACGGGCGTGGCGTACCTCGTCGTGCGCCGCCGTCAGCGCGGCGTCCACGAGCTGGGCGGGCGCGCCGTGCAGGCGCAGCTCGGCGGCCAGACGACGGAAGGCCGTGACGGACGCGGCCTCGGCGTGCGCGGCGCGCGCGAGCCACGCCGCACCGACGGCCTGCTCGGCCGAAGGGGGCGTTGTGTCCGGGCGGGAGCCCCCCCGCCCCAGGACCCGGGAGCCCGAGCTCGCGCGACGGAGCCCCGCGAAGCGGCGGCCCTCGCAGATCAAGTCGTACCCGCAGGTCAGGTCGACGCTGCCGTCGGCGTTCGTGGTGAGCGCCTCGCACGCCATGGCGTCGCCGTAGGCAACGGTTTCGTAGCACGCATCGACGCACTCGGAGTCGTCCATGACGCCGTCGTCTCCGGAGTAGGTGGCGGCCTCCTCCGCGGTCAGGGCGCGGGCGAAGGTCTCGTGACCGCCGCAGTTCGTCCACCAGGAGGTGTCGCTCGAGGAGTCCGAGTCGGTAGCGCGACAGGCGGCGAGGAGGCCGATCAGGAGCGGAGCGAGGGGGCGCATGGCCGCACGATACCTGCATGCGCGTGCGGGTCAACTATCGTACAGGCGCGCATGGTCCTTCCCGGCGCCGAGGGTCACCCAGCCAGGCGATGGAGGGCTCCCGCGCTGGGGGCCCGCCCCGTCGGGGGGCGGACGGCCGCCAGGCTGGCGCGCGTTCGGTCCGGGCGTCGGGCTCGACGAGCCGTAGCTACGCGCGCGCGTGCCCGGGCCCGCACGGGGGGCCTGGGCGGGTTACGCGGAGGGGCGGAGGGGCGAGGAGGCGCAAGCGTAATCGGAGCGCGAGTGACGAACGTTCGGAAGGAGCTCCTCAAGTGGTTGGGCAGGATCCTCGGTGACGAGGAGATCGGCGCGCAAGAAGAAGAGGGCTTCCGCGCGCACGCCGCCCAGGCCAACCTCAAGGCCGGGTACTTCACGGCGGTCATGGCCCTGGTCGCATCCGTAGGCTTCTGGCCCAGCGACTTCTTGTTTTTTGCGGACCGCCCCGAGATGATCGCCGCGTTCGCCTAGGTGCGCGGCGGGATTGTGGTGTGGTGCATCGTGTCGTTCCTCTTCCTGCGAGGCGCGTCGCGGCGCCTCGCCTCCGGGCGGAGCGCGCACGCCTACCTCGCCAACTTCGAGGGCGTGATGTGCGTGCTCGGATCGGTGTGGTCGGCGCACCACCTCTCGCGGTGTGGTGGGTTCGACAATCCATGGTACTACGCGGTCTACCCGCTCGTGTGCAGTCCGGTCGTGTACGCGCTCGACCTGCCCTGGCGCCTCCTGGTCTCCTTCCTCATGTCCGCCGGGTGGACGGTGGGCTTCCTCGTGGGGCGGGACGTGGCGCTCGACCCTCTCAGCCTCTCCGTCCTGAACTTTCAGGCCTTCGTCACGCTGTTCGCGGTCGCCTGGGGCCACCGCAACCACGTGATGCTCCGTACCAACTGGCGGCAAGGCGAGCTGCTCCTGGTACAGGCCGAGGCGCTCGAGGTGGAGCGCCAGCGCTCGGAGCGCCTCCTCGCCAACATCCTGCCGACGGACATCGCGCTCCGCTTGAAGGAAGAGGAGCGGTCCATCGCCGACGGCTTCGAGGAGGTGACCGTGCTCTTCGCGGACATCGTCGGGTTCACGAAGATGTCCGCGGAGATGTCCCCGAGCGCGCTCGTCGCCGTCCTCGACCAGATCTTCTCCACGTTCGACGAGCTCGCCGACCGCCACGGGCTGGAGAAGATCAAGACCATCGGCGATGCCTACATGGTGGCTTCCGGCCTGCCGGTGGCACGGGTGGATCACGCCGATGCGATGGCCGAGATGGCGCTCGGCATGCAGCGGCTCGTGCGGGAGTTGAGCGTCACGCTCGATCGCCCGCTCGCGATCCGCATCGGCCTCAACTCGGGGCCGGTGGTCGCCGGTGTCATCGGCAAGCGCAAGTTCATCTACGATCTCTGGGGAGACACGGTGAACACCGCCAGCCGCATGGAGTCGCTGGCCCCCGAGGGGGCGATCCAGGTCACCCGCGCCACCTTCGAACTGCTGAAGGAACGGTATGACCTTCGCCCGAACCCGCCGATGCACGTCAAGGGAAAGGGGATGATGGAGTCCTGGCTGCTCGTGGGCCCGCGCTCATAGCTGTCGTACGGGACCGACCGGTCTGCCTTTGAGGCGGATGGTTAGGGGGTCGATCGGAGAGGGGGGTGGGGTCGGTCCCGGTAGAAATCGGTGGGATCGGACAGCCCGCTCGGCGCCGCGCGTGCGCCGGCCGCCGTTCTCGCGTACATTCTTTCGATTGGAGTGCCCTGACTCCGACGGAAGGCATGAACCAAGCGCTCGCTCTCGTCCTCATCGTCCTGGGCGGCGTCGCGCACGCCGCGCCGGATGTGCGTGGCGCGCGCCCCGGGGCCCGCACGGCCCTCACCGCGCCCGCGCCCGAGCTGCTGACAGACCGACGTGCAACCGTCGCGCGCCTCGGCCCCTACGAGCTCGCGCGCGGCAAGCGCACCTTCTCGCCGGGCGCCTCAGCCTGCTTCCCCGCCGATCTCCCGGTGGTGTCGGACGAGGGATCCATCGTCCGCGTGCTCGACCGCTGGGAGGGAGTCCGGATGATCATCGGCGTGCAGCGCGACGATCTCACGCCGCGCATCGTCGACCACGCGCCAGTGTACGCCACGGCGGAGGCGGCTCGCGGCGCGTCGGCGGGGGTGGAGGGAGTCGAGATCGCCGGCGGCAGCGCGGTTGTCGAGGACGTTCGTGCCGTGGGCGCCGTGTCCCTTCGCTGGGAAGGCCCGATCTCCGCATCGGGGTGGGTGCCCGAGCGCGCGTTCGGGCCCATCTGGCGCGCGGCCCCGTTCTCCCGGCCGGACTTCGTCGCCGACTTGCGCCTCGTGGACGTGACGGGCGGCGACGGCCCCGCGACCGTGTTGCTCCGCGATTCGCCGAATGGCAGCGTGCTCGCGACGTTGGACGCGCGAGCGCGTGTCCTCGTGCGCGCTCGGGGCCCCGCGGAGGACGGTTGGCGCCCCGTCGAGGCCGTCACCGACGCGGTGCGCGCCGTCGGCTGGGTCGAAGACGCGCTCGTCCAACAGACCGAGGGCTACGGCCCCGGGCGGGAGAGCGCCGAGGGGAGCGGAAGCGTCGATGACATCGGTACCGCCCCCGCGGCCCGCCGCGTGCATCTCCCGAAGGGGACGTGGATCTTCCCCGCGAGCGGCGCCGCGCCCTTCGCCCGCACCGAACGCGGGGTGGACGTGGTCGTCGTCGCGGAGGCGGGCGCCATCCTCACCCTGCGGCTTCCCAGCCGCTGGGAGAGCCTCGATGCGCGGGTGGTGTGTCCGCGGCGGGGACTCGCGCCGGAGGGCTCCAGCGCGTCGATCGCCTGCGCTCGATGATCGGGGCGCCCACGGTGCGCGCGGGTGGTCAGACGCTCGCGGCGCGGCCGCCCGACGCGAGAAGAAACGAGGTTTCTGGCAAGCAACCTCGGTCGCTTGCGACGGGAGCCCGTTTGCACTACTGGACGCGCGGGAGAACCCCCATGGCGTCTGTCCGCGATCAGGGCCCGCGCGCTTCGTGCGGGGCGTCCGCCACCCGCTTCGCAGGGATGCTCCTCGTCCTGGCGGGCTGCGGGCACGACGATGGTTTCACGAGGTTCAACGCGGAGCCGGACGCGGAGATCCTCGCGCCGACCGACGGGGCCACGCTCGCCGAGGGCGCTACCGTCACGCTGCGCGGCGCGGCGAGCGACGCCAACGACGACGCCGCCGAGCTCCTGGCGCGTTGGTTCGTGGCGGACACCGAGGTCTGCGCCGCCACCGCACCGGCGGCGGACGGCACGACCACCTGCGCCATCACCCTGCCCCCGGGCCCGACCCTCTCCGTCCGCCTCGAGGTGATCGACCCCGACGGGGCGGCCGCGAGCGACGAGGTGCGGGTGGCCGTGACGACGGACGGCGCACCGCTCGCGACCATCACCGGCCCGGCCGATGGCTCGACGTGGTACGCCGACGAGCCGGTTCCGCTCGAAGGCCTTGTCTCCGACGCCGAGGACCCCGCCGACGCGCTGACGGTCTGGTGGGAGGACGGCGGGGTGCGGCTGGACGCGGCTGAGGCGATCCCGGCCGCGGACGGTACGGTCTCCGGCGTGGGCGCCTTCGGCGAGGGCGCCCACGTGCTCACGCTCCACGTGCGCGACCGCGCCGGGAACGAAAGCGTGGCGGGCACGACCTTCCAGGTGGGCCCGGCCAACCGCGCCCCGGACTGCGCGATCGTCGCGCCCGCGGACGACGCCGTGGGCGAGCTGGGCGACCGCGTCGACTTCGTGGCCTCGGTGAGCGACGCGGACATCGCCGCCGACGGCCTGACGGTGATTTGGGAGAGCGACAAGGACGGCCTGCTCGGCACGAGCGCGCCGGACAGCGCTGGCAATGTCGTGCTCAGCCTCGGTACGCTCTCCGACGACACCCACCGGGTCACCATGACGGTGGCGGACGAGCGCGGGGCCACGTGCGTCGCGGCGATCACCTACACGGTCGACGCCCGCCCCACGCTCACGCTCGAGGCCCCGGCCGACGGCGCGGTGGTAGACGAGGGCGAGCCGTTGACCTTCCAAGCGACGGTCTCGGACGCCGACGATCTCGTTGACGACCTCGAGCTCGTGTGGGAGAGCGACATCGACGGGGTGCTCTTCGCCGGGCCGGCGGACGCGACCGGCGCGAGCGCCTTCGTGGCCTCCGGCCTCTCCCGGGGCACGCATGCGCTCACGGTGACAGTGACGGACCCCGACGGGCTCTCCGCGTCCACGGACGGGGCCTTCGTCGTCAACGGGGTGCCGACCGCGCCGGGGGTGACCCTGACGCCCGTGGCCCCGGAGCCGGGCGACGCCCTCACCTGCGCCATCTCCACGGCGAGCATCGACCCGGACGGCGCCGCCGTGGCCTATCGTTTCACCTGGGAGGCCGACGGCGTGGCCTTCACCGGGGCCACCGACCGCGCCACGGACAGCACGGTCGGGGGCGTGGAGGTGCTGGCCGGCGCGGTGTGGACCTGCCGCGCGACAGGGTCGGACGCTACCGCCACGAGCGCGGCGGGCGAGGCCACCGTGACCGTGGCCGACGATCTGGACGGCGACGGCTACGCGGAGGGAGAAGGCGACTGCGACGACGGCGACGCCACGGTCTCCCCGAGCGCGACCGAGATCTGCGGCGATGGCGTGGACAACGACTGCGACGGCGCCACCGGAGACGGGGGCTCCACCGAGGTGTGCAACGGCGTGGACGACGACTGTGACGGCGTCGTGGACGACGTGAGCGGCACCGTCACCACCCAGGCCGAGGCCGACGCCCTGGCGGACTGCGTCGAGCTCGAGGGCCTCGCGGTGCATCTCTCCGCGGGGGTGGTCTCCATCGATCTTCCGCTGCTCGAGCGCGTGGACGGGACCCTCTACTTCCATGGCGCCTCGGGCCTCACGGACGTGTCGCTCCCGGCGCTCACCGAGGTGACCGGCGACGTTTACTTCTGGCACGACACGGCCCTCGCTTCGCTCGACCTCGGCGCGCTGACCACGGTGGGCGGGTACATGTACCTCGACGGCAACACGGCGCTCGCCACCGTGGATCTCGGCGCGCTCACGACGGTCGGCGGGTATGTGTACTTCTGGGGCAATGCGGCGTGGTGCGTGCCCGGCTCGCCTTGGTCGTCCATCGCGGCCGGCGGGGCGACGGTGTACGGCAACCTGTGTAACTGAGCGGGCTCGGTCCTCCTGCGGGAACGACGGTCGGAGTGGGGCGGGGGCCGCGCTTCGTGACATCCTCGGCATCCGAGGTGGACTGAACCGATGTTCCTGCTCGCATGTGCGATCCCCGACCCAGAGCCCGTGTGTGGGCCCTCAGAGCGCCTGTTCGGCGCCCCGAGCGAGGTCACCGGGCT
>Ga0164294_10004300_pt1 | contig 12452 bp, 9 predicted proteins | sample GEODES005metaG_FD_111479 | JGI IMG/M metagenome (GOLD analysis project Ga0164294, IMG submission 111479) | Oligotrophic lake water microbial communities from Sparkling Lake, Wisconsin, USA - GEODES005 metaG | ecosystem: Environmental > Aquatic > Freshwater > Lake | place: USA: Sparkling Lake... | reverse complement strand
CCCGGATCATCGCTTCGAACACCAGACCCACCGCGTGCAGTGCCTTGACGCCTTCGGCCAGGCGGGCTCCGCCCGAGTGCCAGATACCGACGATGGGGCACTGTACCTCGATGGCGAGGTCGTAAGCATTGACGATCTGGCGGCATCCGTCGACGCCCATAGCGCCGCCCATGATGGTCCCGTCGGTGCAAAACGCGATCGTGCGCAACCCGTTGACTGTGCCGGTCGCGGCCAGGATGCCGGATTGGTCCCGCTCATGCAGCAGTTCGATGCTGTCGTCATCGAAGAAGGTTTTCAGGCGCAGCAACGGGTCGCGCGGGTCCAGCGATTCGCCGACCGCCTCAGGGGCCATGATCGTCATCTATACCTCCTTGTGCGCGTCAGACGTGGTTGGCGTGCCGTTCACTGTTCGCTTTTCAGTACTTCCCGAAGGCGATTGCGACGTTGTGCCCACCGAATCCGAACGAATTGTTGATCGCGTACTGGTAATTGCCGGACCGTGGTTCCCCGGCGACCACGTCCAAGTCGATCTCCGGATCGAGGTTGAGCAGGTTGCGCGTCGCCGGGATCACGGCTTCGCGCAGTGCCATCACGGTCAGGATCGACTCGACCGCTCCCACCGCGCCCACCGAATGGCCTAGCGCCGACTTGGGCGCGTAGACCGCAGGTCGGTGGCCGCCCATCGCATTGTTGATCGCCCTGCCCTCGGCGACATCGCCGACGTTGGTACCGGTTGCGTGAGCGTTGATGTGGTCGATGTCCTCGGGCTTCAGGCCGGCGAGCTGTATCGCCCGGGTCATCGCCTGGCCGGCCTGTACGCCATCGGGATCAGGCGCGACGATATGGAAGCCGTCGGAGGTTACCGATGCTCCCATGATGCGGGCCAGGATGTTCGCGCCGCGCGCCTTGGCGTGTTCCTCGGTCTCGATGACCAGCAACGCCGCGGCCTCACCGAACACGAAGCCGTTACGGTCCCTGTCGAAGGGACGGCACGCTCCGGCGGGATCGTCGTTGGTGTTGGACAAGACGATGCGCATCTGAGAGAAGGCGGCGATCGGCACCGCTTCGATCTTGGTCTCGACGCCCCCGCACACCGCGATGTCGGCCTCGCCGTAGACGATATTGCGCCATGCGTTGGCGATCGCCTCCGAACCCGATGCGCAGGCTGATACCGGTGTACACACGCCGGCTTTGGCATGCAGTTCGAGTCCGACCACGGCCGCCGGGCCGTTAGGCATGAACATCTGCACCACCAACGGTGAGACGGCTCGCAACCCTCTGGACCGCATGCCGTCGTAGGCGAACAGCAATTCCTCGGAGGAACCCATACCGGTGCCAATGGAAATCATCAGCCGTCGGGTGTCGACGTCGGGCGAACCAGCGTTCTGCCAGACCCGCCTGCCGAGCACCGTTGACATCTTCTGCAGGTATGACAGCCGACGCTTCTCCACCCGCCCCAGGTCGGCCTCGAAATCCTCCAACAGGTGTCCGCCGATTCGCACCGGCAGCTCGTACTCTTCGACGAACGGATCGTCGAGAGTTCGGATTCCGCTCTGACCGTCGAGCAGTTTCTTCCAGGTGTTTTCGGCGTCGACAGCCAGCGCAGTCGTCATGGCAATGCCCGTCACGACCACGTCGGGTAGACCGTTGCCCGTTGTTAGCGGTGCCATGTGCCCCGGAGTCTCCCCTTCTCGGTAGTGCCCGGCGGTCTCAGTAGCGCCCGAAGGCGATAGCCACGTTGTGTCCGCCGAATCCAAATGAGTTGTTGATCGCGTACTTGTAGTCGCCGTAACGCGGTTCGCCCGCAACGACGTCCAAGTCGATATCCGGATCGGGCGTCTCGTAATTCAGCGTCGGTGGAATGACACCGTCACGCAGTGAGAGCACCGTCAGGATCGACTCCAGTGCGCCGACTGCGCCAATCGAGTGGCCCAGCGCCGACTTCGGCGCGTACACCGGTGCATGCTCCACGCCAGCGACCCGGATTGCGGCCGCTTCGGCGATATCGCCGATGGACGTCGACGTGGCGTGGGCGTTGACATGGTTGATGTCTGCAGGCGACAGACCTGCTGTCTCCATGGCCCGCTTCATGGCTTGACCGGCCCGCAGACCGTCCGAGGCAGGAGCCACCATGTGGAACGCGTCCGAGGTGATGCCGGCACCCAGGAGCCGGGCCAGCGGCTTGGCGCCGCGAGCCTTGGCGTGATCCTCGGTCTCGATGATCATCATCGCGCCCGCCTCGCCGAACACGAACCCGTCGCGGTCGGAGTCGAACGGCCGCGATGCGGCCGTCGGATCCTCGTTACGGGTCGACATTGCGCGCATCATCGAAAACGCCGCGATCGGCAGTGCCTCGATTGTGCCCTCAACGCCCCCGCAGACCACCATGTCGGCGTCACCCATGACAATGTGTCGCCAGGCATGAGCGATGGCCTCCGAACCCGATGAACAGGCCGACACCGGGGTGACGACCCCGGCTCGCGCCCCGAGTTCGAGGCCGACGACCGCGGCCGCACCATTGGGCATGATCATCTGAACAGCGAGCGGCGACACCTTGCGGATACCGCCCTCGTTCATCAGGTCGTAGGTCTCGACGATCTTCTCGCCGCCACCGAGCCCGGTACCGATGACGACGGCCAGGCGGTCCAGGTCGACATCCGGGTTTCCGGCGGCATCCCACATCCTGCGGCCGAGGTACTTCGACATCCGCTGGACATACGACATCCGTCGCATGTCCAGCCGGTCCATGTGGTCGTCGATCGGATCCACGAGGTGCCCGCCGATCCGCACCGGCAGGTCCCACTTGGTGACGAAGTCGTCCTCGAGGACCCGGATGCCGCTCTCGCCGGCCAAGAGGGCCTTCCACGTGCTGTCGATGTCAGCACCGAGCGCCGTGGTCGCCTCAACGGCGGTTACCACGACGTTGGGGAAGCCGCCGTTAGCAGTGGAAGGCTTGGTCACTTGTCTGTACCGAACTTGTCGCGCAAAGCGGCCGCGGCCTCGGGGTTCTCCTGCTCGAGCTTCTGGATGTAGGCGACGACGTCACCGACGGTGCGCAGGCCGGCCAGATCCTCGTCGGGGATCTTCACGCCGTACTTGTCCTCGGTCTGAACCGCGATCTCCACCATCGACAGCGAGTCGATGTCGAGGTCGTCGACGAACGACTTCTCCATGGTGACCTCGGACGGCTCGATACCGGTCACCTCTTCGATGATCTCGGCGAGACCGGCGATGATTTCATCCTGCGTGGCGGCCACAGTGTGGCTCCCTTCGTATGTCGTGTTGCTGGGTAATCGGTTGTGTTGCTGGGTAAATCTGTGGTGGTCGTGCGGTTGTGCGGTTGTGCTGGTCGGTGCCGGCGGGTCAGAGCCCGGACAGTCCGTCCAGATCTGCGGGTGTCTTGACGGCGTGCGTCGCGACGCCCCGAAGTTCTCTTTTGGCGATGCCGGTGAGCGCGCCCGCGGGCGGGAACTCGATGATCGCCGAGGTGTTGAGTCCGCGGAGTGTGTCATTGCACAGGTCCCAGCGCACCGGACGCGTCATCTGCGCGACAAGTTTGTCCATGGCGTCGGCGGCTGAGGTGACCGGCCGACCGTCGAAGTTGGACAGCAGCGTCGATGTCGGCTCGGTCGCGGTGACGTCAGCGGCTGCGGCGGCATAACCGTCCAGCGCCGAGGCCATGTAGTGAGTATGGAACGCCCCGGCGGTGGCCAGCTGGCGGATCCGGGCTTTGGCGGGCGGATCTTCGGCCAGCTTCTCCAGAGCGGTAATCGAACCGGCGGCGACGATCTGTCCGGCGGCGTTGCGATTGGCGGGGATCAACTCGAGGGCCTCAAGCCGAGCGAGCACCTCGTCCTCCTCGCCGCCCAGCACAGCGGACATCCCGGTGGGTTCTGCGGCGCAGGCCTTGGCCATCTCGGCCCCGCGCACTGCGGCGAGTTTGACGGCGTCGTCCCCAGAGATGACGCCCGCGATGGCGTAGGCCGCGATCTCGCCCACGGAATGTCCGGCGATGACGATGTCGGCAGCAGCCGGAAGGCCTCGCTCGACCAGCGCGGCATGGGCCAGCAGGGTGGTCGCGACGACCAGCGGTTGGGTGATCGCGGTGTCGGTGATCTCTTCAGCGGTCGCGGTGGTGCCCAGCCGGGCCAGATCCAGCCCACTGATCTGCGACCAGCGGCCGATGCGATCGGCGGCGCCGGGGAGATTCAGCCACTCGGCAAGCATGCCGGGAGTCTGGGAGCCCTGTCCGGGCGCAAGCAGCGCGATCACATCTCTAAGAGAACACTGTGATTGGTGATTTGCAGGGTGTAAAGGATTATGAACCTTGTCTTAGGTTTTTGTGGGATACCTACAAATCACCGCTGCGATGCGATGCGTTCGATACCTTCCTGCGATTTATCCCTCATCACCCCGGGGATTCATCCCTCATCGCCCCAGGGTCGGCCCGACCCGACAAGGGGTGGTGTGAGCTGTGTCACCCAGCCGTTTGCTCTGGTCTGGGGGGCGGCTTGCGCCGGGGTGGGGTAGTCGAGTCGGCCGACCGTGGTGGCAACCCTCAGGATGTAGGCATCCCGGGGCACGGTGGGATCGCGTCCGGTGAAGTCGGCGATCCGCTTGAGGCGATAGCGCACCGTGTTTGGATGAACGAACAGTTTTCGCGCGCAGGCCTCAATGGCCCCGCCGCTGTCGAGGTAGGCGTCGAGTGTCTCCGAAAGCACCGGACCCGCGTCGGCCAGCGGTCGCATGATCTCGTTGTGCAGGGCTGCGACCGCTGAGGCATCGCCCATCAAAGCGCGTTCGGGCAGCAGTTCGCGGGCGGGCACCGGCCTCGGCGCCCCACTCCAGCCGGCCACGGCATTCATACCCCAAATGGCCTCTCCCGCGCTGTGATACGCCGCCGTCAGCATCGGGGCCGTGGGTCCGATCACGACCGGGCCCGGGGAAAAAGCGGTCAAGAGATCGTTGAAAAACCGGTCGGTCGGCGTCAGCCGACCAGAGATGATCGCGATGAGCCAGGTGCCGTGTACATCGGCCAGTGCGGCGCGGTCGTGCCGCTGGGCGATCTCCCGGATGTCCTCGCCGGCAAGATCTTCGCGCCCGACCGGAGGCGTGCCGACCACCACGGTCGTGGGCGCGGTGGTGTCCCAGTTCAGCGCGGCCGCGCGGGAAAGCAACTCCGGGCCGGTATCACCGCGAACCACCGCATCGACCACGCTGGCCTCCATCCGGCTGTCCCAGGACCCGCGCGCCTCGGCGGCGTCCGCGTAGGCGGTCGCAGCTGCGAATGCCAGATCTCGGCTGTAGCGCAGGATGCCGACGGTCAGCGCGGTCAACTGCTCGTCAGTACGGGCCAGCATCGGCACGACCTCCTCGAAGAACTCCATGGTCACCCGGACCATGTCGACGGTCTGGGCGAGGGCGATCTTCCGAGTCAGGTCCTGGGGAACCAGCTCGAAGGCCTGGGCCGTGTAGCCCACCTCGCTTGACGGGTCGCGCATCCATTCCACGAAATTGACCACCGAGGCTTGAACGACCAGTTGCACGCTGGCGCGCTGGGAGGCTTCCAGGGTGGCGAAGAAAGGCAACCTTTCCTGCATGACATGGACGGCCTGGGTGGCCAACCGGCCGGAGTACTGCTTGAGCCGGCGCAGCGTGGACTCCGGAACGTCGCCGAGCAGGTCCATGGGCGAACGGGGGCGCTCGAGGCGGGGATTGTCGGGCACCTCTAAAAGCTACGCCAATTTTTGGACAGAACCGCCAAATATCGTGGCCTAAGCCACTCTTCAACCGATGGTCGTGGCCTAAGCCACTCCGGGTCCGATGGTCGTGGCCTAAGCCACTCCGGGATCCGAGGTCTGCGCCGGCGCCGCCATCACGTCGTCGATCCGATACTCCCGGGCCGCCGCGACCGCCACCGACGGGTCGATATCGCCGTCCCGGGCCAGGGCCTCGAGTACCGCCACCACCACCGACTCGGCATCGGTATTGAAGTATCGCCGTGCGGCCGGGCGGGTGTCAGAGAACCCGAACCCGTCGGTGCCCAGTGTCATGTAGGTGTTGGGCACCCAGGGCCGGATCTGCTCGGGCACGGCTCGGATCCAGTCCGACACCGCGACCACCGGGCCCGCAGTCTTTCCCAACAACTCGGTGACGACAGGAACCGCCGCCGTGCGCTCCGGGTGACGCAGCATGCCCTTCTCGACCGCCAGTCCGTCCCGGTGCAACTCGTTCCAGCTAGTCACCGACCACACGTCGGCGGCCACGTCCCACCGTTGCGCCAGCAGGTCGGCGGCCCGCAGCGCCCCGGGCATCGAGACCCCGGAGGCCAGGATCTGTGCCGCACTGCTGCGCTTCTCGGTCGCTTTTCGGTAGCGGTACATCCCGCGCAGGAGGTTCTCGATATCGAGGTGTTCGGGCTCGGCCGGTTGCGGATACGGCTCGTTGTAGATCGTGATGTAGAAGTACACGTTCTCCGGGTTCTCACCGAACATCCGTGCCAGGCCGCTTTCGACGATGTGGGCGATCTCGTAGGCGAAGGCGGGGTCGTAGGCCACCACCGCCGGGTTGGTCGATGCCAACAGCAGGGAGTGGCCGTCGGCGTGCTGCAACCCTTCGCCGGTCAGGGTGGTCCTGCCCGCGGTGGCGCCCAGCACAAAGCCGCGTGCCATCTGATCGGCGGCCGCCCAGAAGCTATCGCCGGTGCGCTGAAATCCGAACATCGAGTAAAAGATGTACACCGGGATCATCGGCTCGTTGTGGGTCGCATATGACGTTCCGACGGCGGTGAACGAGGCTGTCGAGCCGGCCTCGTTGATGCCCTCATGCAGGATCTGGCCTTTCTCACTTTCTTTGTAGGCCAGCATCAGTTGAGCGTCGACCGCGGTGTAGAGCTGACCGTTGCGGTTGTAGATCTTCAGGCTCGGGAACCACGAGTCCATGCCGAAGGTGCGGGCTTCGTCGGGGATGATCGGCACGATGCGCGGTCCGATGTTGGTGTCGCGCAGAAGTTCTTTGAACACGCGCACCGTAGCCATGGTGGTGGCTACATCCTGGTTACCTGAGCCGGACTTCAGCGGCTTGTAGACATCACGCGGCGGAAGTGCCAACGCCTTGGACTTGGTGCGACGCTCTGGCAGGAAGCCGCCCAGCGAGGTGCGTCGGTCCAGCAGGTAACGGATCTCCGGCGACTCCGAACCCGGATGATAGTACGGCGGAAGGTACGGATCCTGCTCCAGTTCTGCGTCGGTGAGCGGGATTTTCATCGCATCGCGGAAGTCTTTAAGATCCTGCAGCGCAAGCTTTTTCATCTGATGGGTGGCGTTGCGTCCCTGGAAGTGTGATCCCAGTGTGTAGCCCTTGATGGTCTTGGCCAGGATGACCGTCGGCTGGCCCTTGTGCTCCATCGCCGCCCGATAGGCGGCGTAGACCTTGCGGTAGTCATGACCGCCACGTTTGAGATTCCAGATCTCGGCGTCGCTCATGTTTTTCACCAGCGATTTGGTGCGCGGATCGCGCCCGAAGAAATGTTCGCGCACGTAGGTTCCGTCGTTGGCTTTATAGGTCTGGAAGTCACCGTCGGGAGTGGTGTTCATCAAGTTCACCAGTGCGCCGTCCTTATCGGCGTGCAACAGTGCGTCCCATTCGCGGCCCCACACCACCTTGATGACGTTCCATCCCGCGCCCCGGAAGAACGATTCCAACTCCTGCACGATCTTTCCGTTGCCGCGCACCGGCCCGTCGAGTCGTTGCAGGTTGCAGTTGACGACGAAGGTCAGGTTGTCCAGTCCTTCCAGCGCGGCGACATGGGCTAGTCCGCGGCTCTCCGGTTCGTCGGTCTCGCCGTCTCCGAGGAACGCCCAGACATGCTGATCGGAGGTGTCCTTGATACCGCGATCGTGGAGGTAGTGATTGAACCTGGCCTGATAGATCGCATTCATCGGTCCCAGCCCCATCGACACCGTGGGGAACTCCCAGAAGTCGGGCATCAGTCGGGGGTGCGGGTAGGACGGCAACCCGCCGCCCGGGTGGCTGTGCTCCTGGCGGAAACCGTCCATCTGATCCGCCGACAATCGGCCTTCCAGGAACGCACGGGCGTAGATGCCCGGTGAGGCGTGGCCCTGAATGAAGATCTGGTCGCCGCCACCGGGGTGTGATTTACCCCGGAAGAAGTGGTTGAAGCCGACTTCGTACAGCGAGGCCGAGGACGCGTATGTCGAGATGTGCCCGCCCACCCCGACACCGGGACGCTGCGCCCGGTGCACCATGATCGCGGCGTTCCACCTGATCCATCGTCGGTAGCGGCGCTCGACCTCCTCGTCCCCGGGGAACCATGGTTCCAACTCGGTCGGGATGGTGTTGACGTAGTCGGTGGAAGTGAGTGCCGGGATCGCCACCCGTTGCTCGCCGGCCCGCTCGAGTAGGCGCAACATCAGGTACCGTGCCCTGGCCGGACCGGAACGGGACAGCAGGTCGTCGAAGGATTCCAGCCACTCGGAGGTCTCATCGGGGTCGATGTCGGGCAGATACGACGCCACACCCTCGCGGATCACCCGAACACGATCGGTTTCTTTCGGGCTGCCTGAGCTTTGACTCCGGTCATAACGCGCGAACTGGGCCGTCAACTTCCGCTCCTCGGTAGACGGTGGAGGTAATGCCCGTCCTATGGTGCCGCACGTAGGGCGCTTGCGATGCAGAGTGGTACCAGACGGCACGCGAAATTCACGCTGCGCGCGTACTGGGCCGGTCAGGCGGTAACGTCTGCTTCTGTGCTGATCGGATCTCCACGTGGGGGGCGCCTCGCCGGACTGTTGGTCGCTGGTGCCGCAGTCGTCGCTCTGGGCGTGGCGGGCTGTTCCAGCGTCACCGGTGGGGACGCGACGGTCAATGCCTCCGATGCCCCGGCCTACCGCACCTCGATGTCGGTGTCGTCCTCGCAGTCGGCGGCCAGCAGCAGCGCCCGGGAGTCTGAACGACAGGCCTCGCTGACCACCGCGGCCATGCGCTCCAGCTGTGAAACGTTGTCGGGTTCCAGCGCCGACGCTATCGACGCGGTCAACGCTTACGTAAGTGCCTTCAACGAGGAAGGCGGCGACATCGAGACCACCGAGGGGCCGGCCATTGACGGGCTGCTCCAGAGTGCGGAAGCGGTGAACGGCAGCATCAGCGACGTGATGCCCCAGGAACTCATCGACGCTTTCATCGCATGGGTTGACGGTGCTCAGGCTGCGGCTGATGCGATCAGCAACCAGGTATCGGCCAGCGAGTTCAACCAGATCATCGGTGAGCTCAATGACGCTAGGTCGGAGGCGTTAAGCCTTTGCGACGCGACGTACTGATCGACGGCATGCGACGATATGGCCCAAGACAGCCGGTGGAGAGGTGAAGGAGGTCCCGACGGTGGTCACCGCGGGTGACAGCGGGCGCAGCTTCGCGCAGAGGCTGGGCATCCACCAGGATCAGATCGTCCAGGAGTTGGGCTGGGATGAGGACTCTGACGATGACCTGCGGGCCGACGTCGAGGAGGCCTGCGGTAGCGAACTCCTTGACGAGGATGCCGACGAGGTCATCGACGTCGTGTTGCTGTGGTGGCGCGACGGTGACGGCGATCTGGTGGATCGGCTGATGGATGCGATTGCCCCGCTGGCAGAAGACGGGGTCATCTGGGTTCTGACACCGAAGACTGGCAAACCCGGCCATGTGCAGCCGGCCGATATTGCCGAGGCGGCGCCCACCGCCGGGCTGATGCAGACGTCATCAGCCAATTTGGGTGACTGGGGCGGCAGCCGTCTCGTGCAACCAAAATCGAAAGCAGCTGGGAGACATTCATGACACTGGCAGTAGGAACCGAGGCTCCTGACTTCACCCTCAAGGACCAGGACGGCCAGCCCGTCGCCCTCAGTGACTTCCGGGGTAAGAAGAATGTGTTGCTGGTGTTCTTCCCGCTGGCGTTCACCGGCATCTGCCAGGGCGAGCTCGACGAAGTGCGGGACAACCTGCCCGATTACGACAATGACGACACCGCCACGCTGGCCGTCTCCGTGGGACCGCCCCCGACCCACAAGATCTGGGCCACCGAGAGCGGGTTCACCTTCCCGGTGCTCTCGGACTTCTGGCCGCACGGCGCCGTTGCCCAGGCCTACGGCGTGTTCAATGCCGATGCCGGCTTCGCCAACCGCGGCACGTTCGTGATCGACCGCGCCGGAATCGTACGATTCGCCGAGATGAACCAACCGGGCGAAGCCCGTGATCAGAAGGTGTGGACCGACGCTCTGGCGGCGCTGAAGGCCTGAGCGACCGGCAAACGCCCGAGCGGTCCTAAAAGTGGCCGCTGAAGGGGGCTTAAGTAGCCGCTTCGGGCCCCTGCGGGCGTATGGTTTGCCTATCAACGGATGATGGGGGGTCACCCTCGAATGCGTGCGCCAGGGCTTGTCGGTCTGGTGGGGATGATGGCCGTCGCCGCCACGCTCGGTTTGGCATCCGGGAGCGCCGGTGTGGCGTGGGCCTCACCGTCGGACTCTGTCGATTCGGTCGGTGTGGCGGACGCCGGGCCTCACGGCCCTTCCGCGTCCGCCGCCCCCGGTCAACGCGCTCGAGAGGGGCGACCCGCTCGTGGCGCATCGCCGAAGGTCTCGCTTCGGAGAGATACCCCACTACAGCGGGATCTTCGGCCGGTGACACGGTCAGCGCCGGGAGCACCGACGAGGGTTCGGGTGGCGCTCGCCCCGGTCGGGAAGCCTGCAGTGTCCATCACTATTGCTTCCGGCCGTACTGTTCGGCAACCCGCCGTGACTGTGCCGTCGGTGGCCGAGACAGCTCTGGTGTCTTCACTGCCCCCGTCGGTCTCATCTCCGGCGGACTCGCCGGCGATGACTGCGGTCCGCGTGACGACTGCGGGATCGGTCGAGTCCGTTGCCGCCGGCGTGCTCGGGTCCGATCTCGAGTCCCCGCTCGGGTGGCTCGCAGTGCGGGCAACCGGCAACCAGATCGGACGATCCCGCCGAGGCGCCGCCTGGCCCTCAGCCGCAGCGGCAGTCGCCGACGCCGTTGCGACGCCTGATGTTTCCGCGACGCTACCGTTCGCAGAAGACGAAGTCCTCGTGGTCTGGAATCCCGATGTGACCGACTTCGGTCGACAGTTGCATATGGCGGCCCTGGGAGCGTCGGTGATTGATCTCATCGGCACGCAGGAGATGCAGCAGACCCGAGACGGGCTGGTCTATCGGCTGAAGGTTCCGGGCGGCACCGCCGCGGCGATCCAGATCCTCTCAACTTTGCCGGGCGTGGCCTTGGTGGAACCCAACTACCGGATGTCGTTACAGGCCACGTCGAACGACCAGTACTACATGGACGGCTCGCTGTGGGGTATGAACAGCGACGACAGTCCGACGGCTTTCGGCCCGAATGGCACCACCAACCAGTACGGCTGCGGGGCCGAGGCAGCCTGGGCTGCGGGCGTTACGGGCTCGGCCACCGTGGTGGTCGGGGTGATCGACGAGGGTATCCAGATCACCCACCCTGACCTGGCGCCGAACATCTGGGTGAATCCCGGCGAGGTGGCCGGCGACGGGATCGACAATGACAACAACGGCTACATCGACGATATCAACGGCTGGGATTTCTACTACCGCAACAAAACCGTTTATGACGGCCCTCAGGACGACCACGGGACACACGTAGCGGGCACCATCGGCGCGGTCGGAGGCAACGGGACGGGTGTGGCCGGTGTCTGCTGGAACGTCAAGATCATTCCCGCCAAGTTCCTGGGTCCGAACGGCGGATACATTTCCGATGCAGTGGCCGCACTCGACTACCTGGTGGATCTCAAGAATCGGTACAACATCAACCTGGTAGCCGCGAGTAATTCCTGGGGCGGCGGCGACTACAGCACCGCCCTGCACAGCGCGATCATCCGCGCAGCGAAGGCAGAGATTTTATTCGTCGCGGCCGCTGGCAACTCCAGCAGCAACAACGACACGATCGGCTCCTACCCCAGTAACTACAGTTCGCTGGTTGCGTCGTCCACTGAAACGGCGGCATCGTACGAATCCGTCATCGCGGTGGCCTCGATCACGTCCTCGGGCGCGCTGTCGTATTTCTCGAGCTACGGAGCCAGCACAGTTGACATCGGCGCGCCGGGTTCCGGGGTCATCAGCACCGTGCCGGACAGCTCCTACGCGAACTACAGCGGCACCTCGATGGCCACACCGCACGTGACCGGGGCGCTGGCGCTCTATGCGTCACAACACCCGACCGCAACGGCGGCCGACCTTCGCAATGCGATCCTGGGCAATGCCACACCAACCAGCTCGTTGGCCGGCATCACCGTCACCGGCGGCCGTCTCAACCTTGAGGGCCTGTTCACCAGCAACCCGGTGGTGTCGATCAGTCCGGTGAGTGTGTCGGTGGTCGAGGGTAATTCGGGGACTGCGACGGTGACGGTGACGGTGGGT
>Ga0164294_10004299_pt1 | contig 12454 bp, 9 predicted proteins | sample GEODES005metaG_FD_111479 | JGI IMG/M metagenome (GOLD analysis project Ga0164294, IMG submission 111479) | Oligotrophic lake water microbial communities from Sparkling Lake, Wisconsin, USA - GEODES005 metaG | ecosystem: Environmental > Aquatic > Freshwater > Lake | place: USA: Sparkling Lake... | reverse complement strand
GAAATGTGAAATTCGTATTGGAACCCACCAGTTCGGGAAATCTATCATTTAAATTACCCGATGAAGAAGGGGTCCAAGAAAAATCCAAATCCAAAATAAATAACCCTGTAGGACCATCCGCGAATGCGACCACCACCGAACCCGACCTGTCTTGGATAGACGAACCAGACTCAAAGACAACGGGAGGTGCCGCTAAAAAACCAAAATCCAAGAAATCCAAAGGTAAAAAATAGTGAATCCAAATATTATATACAAATATATATAGAAACGCATCATGTCCCTTTTTAAATTCATAAACATTCCTGTGTTTTTAATAAGTTTAGCCGTTGGACTTTTCATTGTCTATATTTTTGTCCCAGATACGCGCAAAATATATGTCTATCCAAATCCGGATAATATAGATTCGATTCAATATAAAGACGCAACCGGTTCCTGTTTTTTGCCGGTTCAAACAAAAACGAAATGTCCAAAAGACGAATCAAAAATATCCAAAATACCTGCTCAGTCGTAATATAGGGAAATCCAAAAAATATAGTGTTATTGTATTGGAATGAACTTTAAACGATTGTTAAATACACCTATAGGAACCTGTTTTATTTCGATCCTTTTAGGATTGGGATTAGCCACTCTGTTTCGCAAAGTATGTACCGGAAAAGACTGTATCAATTTCAATGGTCCTGTTATAAGTGAGATTGATGGTAAAACATATAAATTCGGCGAGTACTGCTACAAATACAATTTGATGCCATCCAAATGTGACAGTATGAAGAAAATCATAAACATTGCTCCGCCGAAATCCGATGAAGAAAATAAAGGGATATTGGGTGTTTAGGGAAAAAAAGACCCCCCCCCTTCGCCCCGGCCCTTAATCGCGTTATATACAATATAATTTTACATATCGAAATTATATTGTATGACCAGTGAAAATATATCGTTTACACGTATTTCGGATTTGCCGGATATGACCAATATGCCCATGATGCCCGGGGGAGCCGGAATGTCCAACAGTAATACTCAGTATATGCAACAGATGAATGTGCATCCGAATCCGTATGGGATCGAAAATAAACATATAGGAGGAATGGGCCCGCCAAACCAAATGGGAATGCAATCCTCGATGCAATCCTCGATACAACCCTCGATTGAAATACAAGCGACCGGTTCAGTTCCGCAATATACACAACAACAGATTCAAGAACTGCAGAATATGGTTCAAACACCATTACCATCTCGTGATATTCCGACCAATGTAGACGGCCACGCAATGGACGAACAAATCCGGGTGAATTATATTCCACCTGTAAAAAAACACGAGGATTATGTGACGGATTATATGAAGACAACTGATAAGAAAAATCAGGAATTAGAACATCAAACGCGGGTGTCAAACAGGTCAGATGCACTGTTTGACGCAACCCAACCAGCGATTGTAGCCGCAATCCTCTTTTTCATTTTCCATATTCCACTGGTGAATACAATGATATTCAAACGATTCGCGTTCCTCTCCATTTATTCATCTGACGGCAATTTCAATTTCGGCGGATTGATTTTCAAGAGTCTGGTATTCGGTCTGGCATTTACGGGATTGACGAATGGAATGAATTGGATTTCGGGATGGTAATAAATCCCGGTATTTGTGGTGGGTGTGGGTGGCGTGGGGACACCAAAACACCAAAACAAAATAACCCTGTAGGACCACATATATATACATATACATTATAATGAGAAACATTGAAAATATTAGTCATTATGGCGACATTTTGGCAATTCCTTTTTTTGCCTTATTAAGCATATATTTTTATACAATGAAAAACAAAACAAATATAGAATATATATTTTTGATTTTTAGCATTTCCGGATTTTTATTAGATATATTCTATACGTATTTGTTTTTTACCAGTAATAAATGGGAAATAACCCTGTAGGACCACACCTCTCTCCCCTTTATCCACATACTAAAAAATAATCTTTACAATAATCTTTACAAAAACGATTTAAAAAAGAATCACTATATAACAATATAACAAACCCATATATGACGACACCCGAACCTACATCCGCCTCATCCACTACAAAGATTAGACGCGCCATCGGAATCGATTTGGGAACCACCTATTCTTGTGTAGGTGTCTGGCAAAACGACCACGTCGAAATCATTGCAAACGACCAAGGTAACCGCACAACACCCTCCTACGTTTCTTTTAATGCGGGAGAACGTCTCATCGGAGACGCCGCAAAATCGTCCGCCGCCAATAACCCCACAAATACCGTGTTTGATGCCAAACGTCTCATCGGCCAGAAATTCAGCGACCCTAAACTCCAAGACGACCTCAAGTATTTGTCCTACAGGGTTATTTCGAAGGATGACAAGCCGACCATTCGTGTGGATGTGAATGGCGAGGACCGCGATTTCGCACCCGAAGAAATCAGTTCGATGGTTTTGTCGAAAATGAAGGAGATTGCAGAGGCGTATATTGGCGAGACCGTCACAGATGCCGTCATTACCGTCCCCGCATATTTCAATGATTCGCAGCGTCAGGCGACCAAGGATGCCGGTACGATCGCCGGATTAAATATATTGCGTATCATCAACGAACCTACTGCGGCGGCCATTGCCTATGGTCTCGATAAACAGTCACAAAAAGAACGGAATGTATTAATCTTTGATTGTGGAGGTAAAAATTCTGCTTCCTGTGGTTCAAACCCACCTATTCTTGCATATTAAGATAAGAATAGAATCTGGTTAATTGCTGGAAACTCCTTAAGATTTTCCTACCACAACATAATATGAAAATATAAGTGTGACGGTTTAAAAAAGGTAAAATATTGGATAATCAGCAGCCAATCTTCTAAGTTATCTATACAGATAATATGAAGCAGGTTCAACGACTAGGATATAAATATCCCAAGAATGCCAGAGTTTAATTATTATGATAATTCAGTATAAAAACAAATTTATATATAATAAAAATGGATAATTTTGAAAATATAAGAAACAACATATTGAATTCAGTAAAAGAGTTAAGAGATAAAAAAACGGGAAATAATATACCTATTATTAAACGTAATCTCCAATTTGAAACAAGCAAATATTCATCCACGAAAACAAATATATGGCATGTATTTTTCAATGATAGTAAATTAAAAAAATCAACTGATTATGTAATTACATATAGTTGTTTATTTTGTAATGAATTAAATCATTGTTCATCTACACAATTTTTAAGAAAAATTCGCCAATATAAACCCCAATGTTTTCATTGTAATACCATAAAGTTGAATCTACAAAAGTTTCCGCCAAAAGAAAAAGTCATAAAAGAAGAATTAACATTTATTGAAAAACGCAAAAAAAGTATTATGGAATATGAGTTATATCCAGATACGTTCAAAAATTCATATGAATTATCCCATTTATCCGATAATGACTATCAACGAATTAAATCAAAAATAGTTAGTATAGGAAATGGAAAACATACAGATATAAACGATTATGAATTTTGGACAATTTATAAAGTAAATAACCAAATGCGATTTTCTTCTTTTTTATATGATCCAATTAAAAAATTTATTTTTAAAGCGAATCAACCCATCATGAAATGTGACAATTGCACAAAAGAATGGCGATGTAAAAGTCTCGAATCTTTTAAAAATTGTTATAAAATTTTATGCAATGATTGTAAATTATGTAATCGTACATTCAAAATAAGACCAATTAAAAATATAAATAATGATATAATTATTTATCAGTCAAAATTAGAATTAAAATTTGTTCATTGGTGTGAATCAAATAAATTGACGGTTAAAAATGGTCCTACAGTTGAATATATGTTTAATGGAAAAACAAAAAAATACAGGGTTGATTTTCAAATTGAAAATATATTAATTGAATTAAAAGACTTTCATATATGGCATAGAAACCAAGTAGACACTGGACAATGGGACGCAAAAGTGAATGAAGCAAATAAATATATAAAAGATAATAATTTGGACAAATATTATTTCATAACTCCTAATAACTGGAATCAAACAACTACTGAATTATTAATAAGATTAAATAAGATATAGTCTGACCTCATATGAAAATATGAGAAATATCGTTTTAAATTACGATATAAAAACAAGAATGTGGGAACATTCGATGTCAGTATATTAACAATAGAGGACACCATATTTGAGGTCAAAGCCACTTGCGGAGATACCCATTTAGGAGGAGAGGATTTCGATACCCGCATCTGCGAGCATTTCATGGAAGAGTTCAAACGCAAAAACAAGAAGGACCTGTCTGACAGCAAACGTGCAATGCGCCGACTCCGCAATGCCGCCGAAATTGCCAAACGCACACTCTCCGCCGCGACCACTGCCAATGTTGAATTAGATAGTCTGTATGACGGAATCGATTTTATTACTACCATTACCCGCGCCAAATTCGAGAATCTGTGTGATGACCTTTTCCGCAAAACGATGAAACCCGTCGAGCAAGTTTTGGCGGATTCCAAGATGTCCAAGAGTCAAATCGACGACATTGTTTTGGTCGGTGGTAGCACACGCATCCCCAAGATCCAACAATTATTGTCCGATTTCTTCAATGGCAAAGAACTCTGTAAGACCATCAATCCCGATGAATGTGTGGCATATGGCGCGGCGGTTCAAGCGGCGATTCTAAGTGGTTCGAAAGACAGCAAGATTTCGGACCTTTTACTATTGGACGTCTGTCCACTCAGTCTCGGATTGGAAACCGCGGGTGGTGTAATGACAAAACTGGTGCATCGCAATACCACTCTTCCGACTAAAAAATCACAGACATTCTCGACCTATTCGGATAACCAGCCAGGTGTTCTCATACAGGTATTTGAAGGCGAACGCGGAATGACCAAAGACAATACTCTTTTGGGTACATTCCAGTTGTCGGATATTCCGCCAATGCCTCGTGGTCAACCCCAAATCGAAGTCGTGTTTGACGTGGATTCGAACGGTATCTTGAATGTCTCTGCCTCTGAAAAATCCAGCGGGAAATCGGAGAAAATCACCATTAAAAACGACAAGGGACGATTGACTCCCGAGGAAATCGAGAAAATGGTTCAGGATGCGGAGAATTTCAAAGAGCAGGATGAGTTGTTGCGACAGACCATTGAATCCAAAAATGGATTAGAATCCTATGTGTATGAAGTCAAGTCCCGTGTCGAGAAGGAATACAAAGACAAGATTTCGGAGGAGGAAAAAACGGAGGTGTTGGACAAAGCCGCCGAATTGGATACTTGGCTTGCAACACATCCAAGTGAGACAAAGGAGGTGTATGACGAAAAGAAGAAAGAATTGGAAACCATTTTTGTAGAAATTATGAAAAAAGTGGTGGGTAATGGTGGTGGACCGGGTAGTGGACCGGGTGGACCTATGCCAACAGGTCCTATTCCAACCGGACCCGATGGAAATCCCATTTTTAATATGCCAGGTATGCCACCAATGCCCAATTTTTCAACTCCCGATTTTTCCGGAAAATCCAATGATGACCCAGATGATTTTATTCCAGTACATCAACCATCCTCGTCATCATCATCCACATTTGAACCTCAAATTGATGAAGTAGACTAATATGTCAAATACATAAAGACACAATACTATTATTTTATACAATAACCGGAGATGTCACCTTGTTTTGAATTTATATACAATACGGTATTCGAACTGGGTTATGTAAAAATATTCCAAAGATATGAAAATACAGGTAACAATAAAAATCCGTATCTTGAACAACGTAATTTGGAAACATGGGAATATTATGGATACAATCATGAATTTAGAGTTTGCATTTTTTATAAAAAAAACTCAGTATCGAACAAAATCGTTTATCTTACACCACGACAACAAACAGAGGCAGTAGATTATTATATGTCAAGAATAAAAGAACTTTCCAGACAACCAGACAAATACAATGCATCATCAAAAATAAATTTGTAGGACAAAAGACTGTTATATATATATATATATATATATATAATGAAAAATATTCGGTTTATCCAAAACCTATTTATGATTTGTTTATTTATTGTGCTCATAATCAGTTTTTATTTTTTTATTGACGTATTAGTATTGAAAAACCAAGACAATTCTAAAATATTCGGTACATGGCAATTTCCAATGCTACTTGCGCTATTCATAGATAGTTATTATGGATTGTAGATTAGATTACGTTATAATACAATCCGTCTCACCATTTTGAGGTTCTGCACATTGACTACCGCCTCCTGAAATAGACACGGTTTCACCACCGTCACCACCACCGCCACCGCCAACAACCGAATTTGATTTTTTTTTTACAGCGACCACCTGATGTTTAGTTACACGAAGGTCGTTCGTTATTTTTGGAACAACACCCCCATACGTATTTTGAATTTCCAAAAAGCATTCATTGGCATAATCTACTACAGGTTTAATTTCGTCCAAAATCTTATACGAAATATCCGCCGAACTATTTATGGTTCCGAGATGTTCCACGAATCGATACATAATATCCGTATTGGAAACCACCAACATGTCAAACACTTGACATATCTCGTTGGATTTCGAATATTTCTTATGAACGGCTTGCAATTTTTGTTTAAATTCGTCGGGATGAATTCGATTCATCATATAATCCACACGCAATTTCAAATTATATTCCTCAATATTTATCCTATAGGGTATCATTTCAACTTCGCGTATATGAATCGTGCGTCGAACATAATTGGATATTATTTTGACATATTTCGCGAAATTGACCATATTATCTTGATTGTATATTGAATTCTCTGAATTGCCGTAATATATGTTCCGCAATTTCCGTTCAATAGAGGCCACTAATTGAATCGTAAGTTCGCGACCGCAAATAATATCCCCGGGTTCGCGTGGAACCCCCTCGCGGTTTCTGCGACGAAGCGCCTCCAATGCATGCGGATTATGGTATCTCCCCGATGTATCGATTTCACCCGTCCGCCAACTGAAATAGACCTCGCATAAAGTACACCACATCTGGTCACAACCCTCGATTTTGAAAATAGGAACGTAACATTTAGGACATTGTTTGGAAGTGTTCCCTATTTCGCGTATAGATTCGACTACGACCGGGTCACACGTATGTTCGGCATTATGTTCGGCACCCTTGATCTCGTGACAACTGGCACAACACCATATATGACAAATACCGCATTTCCATTTCGAACTGAGAAACCCCTTGCAGTTTTCGACGGGACAATGGCGGACAAATTCGTGACGTTCTTTTGGAAGATCACTTGTTTGTCGTCGGTATTTTAGCGCATTATACTCGATTTCATTTGTTCGACGCGTAATAAACAGTTGGTTTATGAGTTCAGTGAGTTGGCGGATTTCGGTTTGCTTGATTTCCATCTGTTGGATACGGACCACTTCGTGTTGAGTCGCGGGCATCAATGCCATCTGCTGCTCGGCAATGATATTCTCTTTATGACACTTGTATTTCTTGGACATGAATATCTTGGAAAACTGATTGGCCATAAATTTGCGTGTCCATTCGCGCTTGCATTCTAAATCCATACAGGTTGGTGTACTGCGCGACAAGAGATACTGTTCACAACAGGATACACAGGCTTGAAATGGACAATATTCACACGTAATTTGATTGCGTTTGGGAGAACGACAGATGATACATTCGGTTGGTTTCGACATGGTTCGTTTGGGATAATATGTATTTGTCATACATATTAATTTTGATTCAATTTTATTTTGATGAATTCGGGATTTTTTTTCGGGTAAAAAAGTTGGGTATGTTTTTAAAAATTTTTTTGACTTTTTTATAAAACGTCTTTTTTTTTGGAGGTATAAATGATACTACAGCTATTTGACCTTCTACTGTTTGTCTTGGTGATGATTGTGATTTCCTTCTTGTTTGTGATGATGGTGATGGTGATGATTGTGATTTCCTTCTTGTTTGTGATGATGGTGATGGTGATGACAGTGATTTCCTTCTTGTTTGTGATGATGGTGGTGATGGTGGTGATGGTGATGGTGATTGTGGTATTGGTGATGGTTTTCGTGGTAATGATTTTTGTGGTTGTGGTTTTCGTGATGGTTGTAATGATTCATTTGGGTTATCTTGTCTTCTTTTTTTTTTTAATAATTTTTTTGGTTCTTCTTGTTCTTCTTGTTCTTTTAGTAAATTTTTTATTATTTTTGATATTTCACCATTTGCTTCAACTGATATTTTTTTAAAAATATTTGAATCATTTTCAATTTTTAAAGTAAACATAATTGGGCTTGTTAGGCTTGTTAATAATATTTCTTTATCTGTTACATAAGGTACATATAGTAAACACCCATATATAATATTTTCAACAATTTCTCTATTTGTATGTGTAGTTCCTTTCATAATAACATTTGATTGATTTTCAAAAATTTCTTTAAATATATTAATAATTCGTGTAAAATCTTTATAAAAATTAGTCTCAGTTGGCACAGCATATATTTTTCCTTTTTTAAACTTTTCATTTTTATTATTTATTATTTCTTGTATTTTTGGAAAATAAACAGATGCATTAATCAAATTAATAACTATATTTTTATAAAACGCATTATTATGCAAAAATATTAAAAGAGCAATTATAAAAAAAAATGGAACATAAACTTTATTTGGTATAAAGGGTCTAATTATAAATGATAAATTTATATTTTCAAAATCAATAAAAAAATTAGTATTAAAAATATTATAATAATGTTTTCCATCTAAAATTTCACATAAATATTGTTTGAATATATTTTTATTGTTTCCACTTTTATAAATAATATAAAAAACTTCATCTATATTAGGGTTATAATTACGGTCGTTTCTATTCGTATTATTATTATATAATATATTTTGTGCAACTATACGTTCAACATCATTTTCTAAATATGTCATAAATTTTGTTGGTCGAATTGATTTAATATAGGGTTGTGGTTTTTCTTCTTCACTCATATATAATATCCTACATAATATCCTACCTAAAATCGAAAAAAAGAATTTTGCGGTCTACGACGACCAATAGGTCGTCGTTTTACCGTGACTTTCCCCGAATATCGCCGAGATTTCCGTTTAGGACCCCCGCGAGGTTTTTTACTCACCGATTTTGAAACAGGTTTCGCATTCTTGGAAAATATCAGAGATTTGTCCAACAGGGTCATTTGGGAATTCGACGCTGCCACCTTGGACGCCGACCCATTTGGACGAACGTGGCCAACCCGCCGGCGTTCATTCTCCGCGGGAGAATATTTCAAAAACCACATTTCATATTCTTCCGAATCTTTTTTATTCGCCAATTCGGCGAATTTCGCCGTTTTTTCGGCACGCATACTCTCCAATGTCGCCTGTTTCCCATAGCAATTTATACTGAACCGTTTCAATAACCCTTTTTGTTCTAACCGGTTTTTCTCTTGGACGTCAAACATGAATTTCGACATACATAAAATACGGTCTTTGTTCAAATAGGGTTTATCCGCATACAAAAACGCCAGATAAAACGACAGTAGTGTATCTATCGTGGCAATATTTATTTTGGATTGACCCAACTGTATCACATTGTAGTTATGACACGCAACGGGTTCATAAATGAACGCCATTGTTTCGCGTCCCACCATTACTTCCACATTCATCGGGATGATTTCGCCAATCGCCGAATGCAAAATCGTTTTCACATCTTTGAATCCCGCCTCCAATAATTTCTCTTTGACAATCATGGCCGTTCTCTGAGGGTCTTCGGCCAACACGTCAAAATCGGGGACGTGTTTCAATAACATCTGTTGTTGTTTGGGCATATATTTGGAATACATTGTACTCGCAAATCCGCCGAAGAAAACGACTCCCTGTTCAATCAAACTATCACGAACCAAAAAATACAATTTCTCTGAATTACCAGAATCGTTTTCCATTCCTCTCTGAAAATCAATTGTATGACAATCCATATCGGGTTTTAAAGGATAATGCGTATTCAATAGAGTCAGTCGTTTCAAGACCTTTTCCCAACGCGAAACGTCACCTGCCGGACGCGAAAGTTCTAAATACATTGCCATTCGCAAATAATTGGGGGGTGCGTATTTGATTCCTGCGACGGTTATGGCCTCACGTTGTAATGAGTCGAATATGATCGGGTTCAAAAAGGTAATATCGGCCATCGGAATGAAATTGACAAACACTTTGAATGTGCCGTGGTGAACCCCCGATTTCGCTTCTACTTCTTTATATCCATTTTTATAATAAATATTGGCCAATTCTTTGGCGTCTTGGATCGCATTTTTGGAAAAGAAATCGTAATCTGGAACTTCTAAATCTTTGTTGTAAAATTGGGCATAGACAGGTAATATATTATTGATGGCCGTTCCACCATAACAAACTAATCTTTTTGAAATGAGGAAATTTTCCAAAATCTGAATCATCTTTTTGACTTCTTCGCTATTGGCGATTTTACCGGCGTGTATTTTTTCGGTTTCGTCCACGGCATTACGCAAAATGGCTAATTCACATTCTTGGAATGTCATTTTGTTTTCACAAATATTCGTTTTGTATTTTTTGGACATTTTGGATTATAGAGAGATATTTATTTTTTGGATGGGGGGTGGGCGGCCGCAGGCCGCCTAGCGATTTTTTTTGGAGGGGGGGGTGGAGGGGGGGGGAGGGCGGAGTCTTGGAAAATGGACGAATAATATGTCAAATATTTGTGTTTTGTATTTTGAAATCTCTGAATAATAAAAATAAAAAAGAAATATTCAGAGAATCTTGACAATAAAAATATTTTATAAGACTTTTCTAAAAATATTTATAAGACTTTTTCTAAAAATATTTGTAAGACTTTTTCTAAAAATATTTATAAGACTTTTTCTAAAAATATTTATAAGACTTTTTCTAAAAATATTTGTAAGACTTTTCCCAAAAATATTCGAACGACTTTTCCAAAAATATTTATAAGACTTTTCCCAAAAATATTCGAACGACTTTTCCAAAAATATTTATAAGACTTTTCCCAAAAATATTCGAACGACTTTTCCAAAAATATTTATAAGACTTTTCCCAAAAATATTTATAAGACTTTTCCCAAAAATATTTATAAGAATTTTCTAAAAATTATTCAGAGAATATCAAAATCTCTGAATAATTCAAAAAATAATTTGTTTGAACCACAAAAATATTTACAACAACCAAACAATCCATCCATCCATCGACCAAGACTTGCCAGCCCGTCCGCCCCCTGCCCCACCCTCCAAAAAAAATCGCTAGGCGGCCTGCGGCCGCCCACCCAATCAAAAACCCTGTTAGTTAAACTGGCTCGTGGTGCCAATATATTTATGAGCACTTGCTAAAGTTGCAAACGCACTTCTCTGATTTTCAAATAAAACTTCATAATTATACAACTCTTCATCATTATAATAAAACAATCCAGGGGTAAGTTGTATTCCGTAATTATAAATAATATTGTATATATTCATATTCCCCCGTGAATCCGCATCAGGAACAACTTCTTCAAACCCCCGAATTGTTGTGGTTGGCGGTTTCTTGGAGAAATCAATATCATAAGGTATATGTGGGATTTTTATCTTGGTCTTGTAATTATTTTTGGGCAAAGAAGGTTGTCCTACAATCATATTGGCAATATCAATGGTATTGCAATTCTGACCCGTACATCCACTCGCAATTTCCGCCATATTTTTAACTGGACTGACATCCACCATAATAATAACCTTTTTGTTCAGAGATGATAATAAAGTGTGATTTGGGTCAATCATTGTGGGTGTATAAACCCCCACTTCGTTGAATTTTCCATACAGTTTATTTCCAAATGTAGATATAATCGTCGCCGAAATCATAGAATATGTATTGGCATTCAGAGATTTGGGCCGGATTTGTATAAACAATGGATCTGTATTATTAGGAACTAAAGATGAAAATCCATTCGAAATGACAGACGTCATTGCATCCATGAATGATATGGAATTTTTCGGCGTAATATTGAAACTGGGGTCGGTCGTTTTAGATACATAAATATCTTCGTGTCTCTGATCATAAAATACTTCGAAATCCAACAGTCTACAACCTCGGGACAAAACATATTGGATTGCATCCGTCGAGAAATATTCTCCCGAACAAGCCGAGTTATAGGCCCCCTTAATAATATACTGTTTTAGTGGCGCATTTGCGTTCTCATCCGCGTTGTTCATAATAGTGGTTTTCGGAATACTCTGTGACGTCATATTCTTTATTTCACCAGAAACACTACTTCCGAATCCCAGAAATCCCTCGGACAAATCACCGGCCAATAATTTTTGCCGTTTTTTATACAATCGAAATAAAATATAGGTTGTAATCAAAATAATGAAAAGCACGAGAAGTTTTCGAAAAAAATCCATTTTTTTGATATATACTTATATAATCTTTACATAATATATTTGGGCCATTTTACACCAGATGGAGGGAGGGAGG
>Ga0164294_10004297_pt1 | contig 12458 bp, 18 predicted proteins | sample GEODES005metaG_FD_111479 | JGI IMG/M metagenome (GOLD analysis project Ga0164294, IMG submission 111479) | Oligotrophic lake water microbial communities from Sparkling Lake, Wisconsin, USA - GEODES005 metaG | ecosystem: Environmental > Aquatic > Freshwater > Lake | place: USA: Sparkling Lake... | reverse complement strand
TTCTATCTTTTTGGTATTTATCAGTTGTTGTTTAGTTTAATGTGTGGACTAAGCTGGTATATTGCGATGGGTAACTTAACTAACTACATCTATCTATCTATCTACAGTGGAAATACTGACACACAAAGACCAACAAACCTAGCGACGATCGGCTAAGTTACGACAGAGAGACGGCTAGCTACTTGTTGAGCAGCTTCTGGATCTTGTTGTCCTTCAGCCGCACCAGCTGCTCCAGTTTAGCGACCTTCAGCTCCAAGATCTCTACTGTCTCCTGCAGCTCTCTGATCTGCTGTTCCTTCTCGAGGAGGAGCTCCTCATCTACGGATGCTGCTATGTCATTCAGCTTATTCTTATACTGCTGCAACTTATTTCCATGAGCTGCCGAGTGGTTGTCGTCCATATAGTTGTTGTATTCGCTCTTCTTGACCACCTTGTTGTTGCCCGCCGACGAGTTGCCTCCCTGGGACGACGGAGACTGGGATTCACTCCCACCTTGCTTCTTCTCTCTGTACTTGGCCATCTTGATCTGTAGGTTGTTGAGGACTACCTCTATCACTCCAGCTTTCGCATTGACTATATCTTCAATCGTCTCACGTGATAAAGTATATCCAAATTTCTTCAAAACTCGATTGTTCAAAGTCTCATGATTGTAAATTTTCTGTTTCAAATTATTTGCAGCAGGATAGTTATGAATCTCCACCAACGCAGGGAAGTACGCCGCTACGACCTCCGCCAGCATCACGCCGTCACTGAAGTCGCGGGCTATGTTCTTCTTGGGTCTGCTCAAGGGTATCGCATCAATCCACGCGTAGATCGCCCGCAGCTGCTCTTCATTCAGCTGCTCTTGCAAAGATGACATTGCTTACAACAGTGAAGATGCTAGAGCGGGTGAAGGCAGACAATACCACCGCTCAGCTTGAAAGTTACAACAGCTAAACTTTGAAACGTCTGATTCCCCGGAGTGCTCGAAGCAAGTACTGAAAGACAGGTACGTACCTACTGTACGTACACCATCATTCCGTAAGTTAACTGAATATCAAATTTGCATTAATTTGATGCCATCACTTGTCAAGATCAAGATCGAAAGGGGACGGGACTTACCAGCGACTGACCGCAACACCTCTACAGAAGCTGCCACCGATGCATTCGTGGAAGTCAAACTGCACGACACCGTGCGTCGTACGAGCACGTGTCGGAAGAACGATAATCCCGTGTGGAACGAAGAGTTCCGCTTCGAAGTGATTGATGACTCAGTGCTACAGGATGCACCCGTAGAGCTGAAGTGCATTGACTATGATCTCTACTCACCCGAAGTCATCGGCGTGGTGTATATTGATCTTAACCCTCTAATCATCCGCACAGCTCATGGATCTGATCGTGATCTGGTAATGAGTGGATGGTTCCCGCTCTTCGACACTGCCCGGGGTGTGAAAGGATCTATACAGGTCACCATTAAGCTTCAGTTCATCGGCAACGAGAACCCGTTCAAGGACTCTTCTGCTGGTGTGCAGTTCTTCTCCTCGTCTCAGTTGTCTCCGCGCTGCTTCGTCGTGCAGAGCATCATAGGCTTCGTGGCGGACCTGGTCGTCGAGGACAACCCGGAGAACACGTGGCATGACTACTTCCTCAAAGGCAACAAGGCCTCCACAAATGACAGTCGATTGAAAGTGCTGTACAATCTTAGTGCAGAGGTGAGTCTTGATTATAGTAATTATCATGATTATGTGATGATGATGACGCTAAAGGATGATGATAGATGATGATTGCATGTATGAATGACTGATGAGTATATGTGATGAAGATGATGACAATGATGAGGATAAATGATGTCGACACACATGATGTGCTCAGCTGCATCATCATCATTATTCTTGCTGCTGTAGGTCCGCAGAGAACTGGGTAAGAAGGTGATCGATTGCGGCGGCAATGCAGTTCTCGGTTACTCGATGCACTTCGACAGCGAGGGGGCGTCCGGCATCGTGGCGAGGGCATACGGGACGGCCTGCAGGCTGCTGAAGGTCGATGACACTGCATCCAGCAGAGAGGTCGTGCTTCCCTGGACCAAGGTGGAGGCATTGGTTTCTGCAGGTAGTCTGGACTGGCGGGACGTATCTAGCGGCTGTCTGGCCGTGATACACAGAGACACCATAGAACTGCTGTCCTCCAGACTGGCAAGGGAGATGCACATGGGACCCTTCAACTCCCACTCCATCTTATCATCACCCATGAGTGAGCCTCTCGTGTGGATCCAGGGCGACCAGCAGAAGAGGGTGTACTTCCGACAAGTGTTTCCCTTCGGTATCCGCACCGACTCCGGGTCTTCTCTCTCGTGTACCGCTGCAGTACGTCATGCGAAGGGGGATTACATCGGAGGAGGTCTAGATTGGGGCAGTGTCAGTGGAGGTAATCCCGATTCGAGCAGTATATTCCAGGCGGAGGTGCAGCTGCTGACGCTGACTGTGTTCCCCGACCACGTCCGGATCAAGCTCGGTGGGTTGGTCCTCGCCCGATCTGTCAAGTTCTTAGGCAAGCTCGAGGCCACTGTGAGTGACCAGGAGACGAGGGAGGGATGGTGGGCCGAATTGAGGGACGAGATCAGAGGCCATGCTAAAGTGATGTGCTGCAAGCATATTGTGGGCTACACAGAGACGTGCACGATCTACGGGGAAGTGTGTGTGCTCACTGCGATCGGTACAGCGGTGTCCCTGAAGGAACTCAACTACCAGGTTCACTATCTCAGCAATGACGCTCCTTCCTCTGATGCCGCCACCTCTATGGGCTCATCGTCGCCGACCTACCGCATGAAGAGCGGTATCAGCAGTGCTCAAGAGGATGCAGATGGAGGAGGTGCTCACATACATAGAGGAGGGGCTCTCGGCGATGCCATGGCCACTCCACATCTATCGAGAGGCACCACCGCGTGGAGCATAGTCACTCCGTATGGACTGCAGCTCAAGAGGAAGCCAAAGCTACGCAGACCATGCGAAGGTAGCACTTTCATGTCATATCTACCTTTTTTTGAGTGCATCATCTACAGTATCTACCATGCATGTTGTGATGAGGATGCTTTTCTTCTCGTTCAGCGGCTCACGTGCCTTATAATCACCGGACGGCGCCCTTCTCTTTCATGCGACTGGTGCCATGCGGGACTTGTAAGCGGAAGTGGGTTCCAGAGACGATTCTGGCCTCCGTGGAGGTGCCTCCAAGTCTAGAGATTCGAGGATGCGGTCAACTCATAGAAGCGCGGGTGTGTCGATTGCGAAGAGCCGGTGTCGGGGAAGTGGATGCTGTGAAGATATCGGAGGTACTTCCATTCGTCGAGTATGACATCCAGAGGCAAATAGTGCTCAAGCTGAAGATCTTGGACATGAATGCAGTATTCGGCTACTCGTGTAAGATCCAGATCGGACCGGACCTGGTCATCGCAACTGCTTCTGGGACCGCGGTGTGTCTCAAGTCGTTGCCACCACCGCCACCCTTGCAAATTGCTCATGCTCGACACCCTCAAGAAGGCCGCCTGACCGATCTACAAAAGGATGTGGAAGACCTCAGCTCTCTGAACAAAGCCTTGCTGGATGAGCAAGAAGAGGTCAACACAGCTGTCAGGCATAGGTTACAACTCAAGCTAAAGACAGCCAGTGCTGGTACTAAAGAATCTAAGAATACAACCACAAAGAGCTCCGCCAAGGTCACAGTAGCAAGTGTTTCCAAGGATATCCGCGACGATCGCGAGGGATCTTTGGTCTCCGTTGACTCCGGCGACCCCAACGAGCCTACATCCGACTCCAGCTCGTCCTCATCCTCCTCATCCTCCTCCTCAGAAGATGACTCTTCAGATGGTGATGAAAGCAGCAGCCTCGAGAGCCCGCCGTCCAGTGAGAGCGATGAAGGCAGTGTCGCCGACATCGTCACCCTCGTGGGGTCCGACAATCGTTCCCGCAAGAAAGCTGTGCTGGATGCAGCTGCATCAGCTGTGGTGGTGAATAATACCAAGTCATTGAAGAACATGTCAACTTTATTCGCTCCCGACAAAAGGGCAGACGGTAACCCTTCATCTTATGGAAGTGGGAGGAGGAGGAGAGCTAAAGTGAAGAGGATGGTGTACAAGGATGATCGGATGCCTTTCGTGCTGGAGATAGACGACGAGACGGATGCTGACATCCTCGCGGTGTTGTCGGACTGGATCAACCCCAAGGGATTCCAGCTGGTCTCTACTACGGTCAGGCATCATTGCGTCGTATCGTCAATACTTTGATTGATTGATGGATTGATTGATTGATTGATTGATTGATTGATGGTATATCATCATCTCAAGTTCATACCTGGTGCGTTGGAGGTCCGGAATGGAAGTGGTCGTAACTTGACGGTGCTGCGAAGAGGTCGGCTATTCTCAACCAAGGCAGCCCATGTGAACAGTAACCCGCCTTCCAGCAGCAGCCTCAACTCCGGCCTGTCGAAACTGTTCCTTGAGGCCTACCTACGTCTATGCTACTCCGTGAGGGATATGATGCCGTGCCAAGTACTGGGGGTGTCTCATCATGTTACCGTCGTGGATGAGGGTCTAGTGGAAGTCCTGGTGACTGCTATGGTACGCTCAAGCTCTGTGTTATCTATGCATTACTCAATGACAATAGTCATGTAACTCGCTCCCGTTGCAGGTGCACAATGTCATTCCGATCGATCTTGGGAGTCGCAGACAAAGTCGTAGCAACAGCAATATCTCCATCACCAATAGAGATCCACCCGGAGGACGGCAACTGCAGCACCCAGACAATATCGAAAGCTCTCACTCAGCGGAGAGGGATAGGGGGATATTCATTACTGCCCCGAGTGCTGATCGCGAGCGTCCACGGAGAACAAGCTCAGTAGGGTCTGGCGATAGCGGTCCTAGGGGGGCGGAGCACTACGATCCGTATGAAGTAGCTGTCTACGGGAAGCTCAGTCCCACGACTTCTCTATCCTGTCTTGCCGACCAGGTCTTGTTAACCCCCCTGATCGATGTACCCAATGCGAGGTGACGCACAACCCCCACCACCACCTTGATCGTCTTACATATTCCTCCTGCAATCATCATCCAACACACTTCACATGCAATGCGATAGACTGAAGAGATATCTGGGGCCGGTGCTGCTGCACTTCCTCAAGGATGCCTTCACAGGCAGAGGAGTCGTCGGTGAGTCTTCTGATATGATATTACATGATGATGAGGGTGATGATGATAACGATGATGATAAGGATGATGATGATGATGATGATGATGATGATGATGATGATGATGGAAGAGCAGAGCTTTCAAGTCCCATTTCGGTGTATATGTCATGTCATGTCATATCTACTGTACCTTGCGGCATCTACTTCACATATGTTTATTCAGGAAGCTCGGGAAGTTTCTACTACAACATGATTTCCGAAGCCAACGCTGTGGCTAGAGCTCATGTGGCCGCATTGGGAGGCAACGCTTTGCTTTGTTACAGGTATCCGGGCGGCTCGGCTGATGCATTGTAGCTAGTGATTGCATCACTTCACTTCCATCCAATTCTCATTCATCTTTGTTTGTATCTACCTGCTGTACTGTACTGTATAGACTCGTCCCAGAGGAATCAGGTGGTCGTCACTCCCGCACCCAACAGACCTACTCCCTGTTGTCCCTGACTGGGGATGCGGTGTTCCTGGAGTTCAAGTCGTCGATCCCTGCTGTTGCTCTGGTCGAAGGGCGGTCTTCTAGTGCAGTCATAACAGCGCCGCGGAAAACATAGTCACCTCACAACTGCATCATTCAAGTAACAATATGTAGCTAGTTAGCTAGATGATGATACTACTACTACTGCCAATGGAAGAAGAGGGTCCGACAAAGGATCATCATGTGGAGCAATGGAAACGATGCGATGCGCGAGTAGTAGTATAATTAATATTCTCACACAGCAGCTGCAAAAAGGAACTACAACCATTACCATCAAGGCCCACACAGTACCAACAACCAACCAACCAACTACATGCAATCCATCACAATAGCATGCACCCCAGACTCGGTCAAGCAAGGGAACTCTAGCATCCACACACTGAGCTTTGATCTTAAGTCACTATAACTACAGCACACTGCAACACTACTTCCACCGTATGCTATGACGCTAACGTAACGGTAACTACAAATAATTATCTATCATATCATCTCATCTCCCACGCTACTTGGTTTCCTTGCCTGACAGCTGCTTGTTGCCGCCCACATAAGACGTCTTTCCGAAACTGAAGGGCACGTATCTATACTTGATCATGTGCTTTATTTGTCGCTTCATGGTAATGAAGAACAGTACAATGAAGTAAAGCAGAAGTATAGGCCAGAATACTGGTATGTCGAAGATATCGAAGAAGGTCATGCCCGTCGATATCAGTATGCAGCGTAGACTAGAGTGCCAAAACTTAAACTCTGGCAATCGCCTCGCGAAAGGTCTAGACAATGAATGGGAGTAACATCCATGAGTGCTCCGATATCAATGCATACCATACCATGTCATGTTATGGCAATGTATGGACACCACCTATACATACATACCTGAATTCCTCGTTATCTCGAGTGGGCAACGCCGCATCGAAATCACCTTCTTCGGGGTCAAACTAGTAGCATGATACAATATATGAGTCGAAATAAGATATCTATACTGGCTGCACTACTATTCAGTACGAATAAGCTTCACCTGAGGAGACAAGAATCCAATCAACTGATTCAACAAATAAATGCCTAAAGCATAGGTGACGATGAACCAACCATTCAGGAAGTACACTCTAACGAAATACATGGCAAAAGCTACAACGAATACAATCCAACGCAGCGTCACCATCGGACTCAACTTATCCATGACATACTGATATTTCCTTCCTATGCTGTCGATAAATCCAACTGATGCGACTTCTTCTTGCATTATTATGACTCTAGAAAAATCAATGGGTTAATATGATTCAGCAGTGTATGCGAGTTAGTTCTTGATTAAGTCACAACACAGATCAGATTAGATTAGAGTAATCGATGTCAATACAGAGCAATGCACATCAGCAACACCTCCAACTGTGAGCAGAGAGTAAAGTTACGGAAGTTCTTGGTTAAGTTAACTTACGAAATTGATAGTCAAACATCTTGAGCATCAGTACGTAATCAATGGACATCATAGGTCCTACAGAGATCATAGAGGATGATAAGCCCTCCCAGCTACACAAGAAGCTCATCAAGGATGCGCTGAAGTACAAAGAGAAGCTTGAGAAGAGAGGAGTGATATACCTGTGAGTAACAATTTGTAATTAACTGTAGCTTAGCACTGGGTGTGTTTGTGTGGGACTATATCAGCAGGATGATTCTACTGTACAGATGCTCTGCATTTCCAGTAGCCTTTCACAGTCATAACTATCTATCTACATCTTTTTTTTCACCGTACAGGTCCAGAGTGCCGCCATTCATGAAGCCCAACAAGGTGCGGAGCTTGTTGGAGAAGTATGGCGAAGTCACTCGACTGTATCTTGCAGAGGAAGGTAGGATAATGCGATTGTTTGTATGTAACTTCCGATGACATGTCATGATGTTGATAGAATGAAGATGATGGTATTGTTGCACAGAGGCGATTCAGAGGCGAAGACGTAAGGAACACGGCGGTAATGGATCGAAGCAGTTCAAGGAGGGATGGATCGAATTCTCCGAAAAGCAAGTGGCAAAGGAGGTGGCGGCTTCTTTGAACAACTGCCCCATCGGCGGCAAGAAGGGTGGCTACTATCACGATGACATCTGGAACCTGAAGTACCTGAAAGGATTCAAGTGGGATTACTTGACGGAGAAGCTGGCTTATGAGAGAAGGACGAAGGAAAGCAAGCTTAGCCTATCCATGATGCAGGTGACAGTGACTACTATCATGGTGGAGTATGATCGAGCTGTTTGTAAAGCAGTAGTTTATGTTCTACTATTCTCCAATACTTTTAAGGCTAAGAAAACCAATGCGGAGATAATCGAGCAGATAGAACAGGGCATAGTCAAGAAGCACATTGAGAGCAGGAAGCGCAGCAGAGAAGACGGGGCACAAGCCATCGAGCAACCATCAGCAGATAGCGACAAAGCAACTGCTGATGAAGCTCAGCAGAGAAAAGCTAAGCTACACAAGAAGTTCCGCCAGTCCCAAGCCATCGGACAGGACTACGGACAGAGCATCTATAAGGCACCGAAGAAGCTGCTGGAGAGAGTGTTCTCGAAGAGCATCGACGGTGGAGGAGCTGCGACTGACGGTGGTGTGCACGAATGAAGCCCACCCGTTCCCCCAATGACTCCTCTGTTACAGTGCTTATCGGCAACATCATAAGTTCCGGTAGTATAATAGCATCAGGCACTTGGCAGCTTGACCAGTACGCTGCCCCGGACGGTGTTGAGGACGCTTTTGTGCAGAGTGAACAGCGTGCCCATACACCACGCATCGTCTGCGACATCGCTGGTTCCGATCTGTTTGATGTTGCAATCAAATAGATGGATAGATAGATAGATAATGACATGCATATATAGCTACTTGTTATCATATACCCAAGAATCGATTATCTGAGTATGATGCATCATACCTTTCTCAATCCGAGATAGTAGTACTCGTCCTTCAACTTCACACTGGTGATGCCCAACTCGTATCCGGGGAACTTCACACTCTTCAGCCGAAAGTAGTCGCCGGGTCTCACTCCGGGATCATTCTCGAGGTCTGCTGTCTGTGGCTTCATCGAGAAGGTCGTCTTGAAGTTGAAGTTCTTACGGTCCCTCTGCACGATCTCGACCTCGAAGCAGCCGCTGTGTCGGGGCTCCAGAGAGCTCCACGACAGCCACCAACCCCGCGCCACAGACATGAATCTTTTGCACCATCGTAACAGGAAGCATGAGAGACGTGAATGGAATGGATTATGATGCGATGAAAGATGTGACTTACTTGCCGTCACTTTCAATGACGATGTAGTCTCCGTGCATGATGGGCTTGCCTTTCATATGTATATCCTTCGGCTTCTTATGCCACAGGAGACTCATCATGCTGCTGCTGGTCTTAGTCCTACTAGTGGCAACGCTCGCGTCCTCGGACTTAGTTTCGTCGTTGATATTATCGCTCGCATTCCAAGCCAATATCTTCAGCTGCACAAATAGTGGCGCATTACCCGGCGCCGCACCAGCGAACTTCTCTACGTCACATATGTGAAATTTAGTGGCTTCGTCGGATGCAGCACTCCTCGCAATGATGGTGTATGCATCTCCATACTTGGCACGACTATCTAGTAATGACTTGAACGGATTGAAGATCGTGCTCTCCTCTTTCGACACTCCGAACTTCAGGCCAGTGGAGGCACTGTTCTCCTCCTCTACTTGCTCCAGTATCTTAACATAGCACGAACAAGTAAAATACCCAAAGAAGTCGGTGGTCTGCTGCGAGTCGTCGATCTGCTTAAAGAAGGGTAGCTTGAGGTCCTCCAGTGCAGACCCCTTGCCGCTCTGCAGCAGCACACGCTTCACGGGCTTCACTGCGAAGGCGTCGGCTATGGCACTCTGCACCTCTGCCACCGTAAGGTCCAGCGAATCTAACCAGATGTCTCTTGGTTTGGCAGCCACTTGCTTCACAATTAAACGAATAACTCTCGATCCGCTCGGTTTGGCTGATAGCTTCAACAAAATACCGACCACGGTCCCGAAGGAAAAAGAGTTCCCCACAACACGATCGAAGAGTCCGACTTCGATCAGAAGAAAGCATGCTATGTAGATGACGATGGGGGCGACGTATACGAGGATGATGAGATCAGTGATTACACCAGTTTTTTTGTAATGATTCCTCAATACACCAACGAAATGATATCCAGCAGTAGTAGCTAGTGCACAAGACAGCAGGACTACAAAGATCCACATCACTGTGTTTCTTTTGAAGAAAGACTCGCCTCTATCCCTAACTGATATCCCGCCAGCATCCGACAACATCACACTGCTCAAGTTGTCGCTACTCAGCGATGCAAATTAGGTATCTATTATGGCAGTGGTTGTTCAGCCTAGTGCTAAAGGAATCAACAAGTACCTGTATTTGTTGTCATAACTTGTTCTGTGCAAGATATGAAGAGGATTCAAAGGTAAGCGTCACAGCATATTGACGTGTTACTCATAAACAATAACTATAATAAACGTTAATTATTATGACACTGGAGTGAAGTGTTTGTAACGGTATTGAATGAGGAAATGCAACTTGCTGCAAATGAGATGGTGTGTCAGCCATAGTAATCCGTGCTCGTAGCAATATAAGCATTTTTACACATGTACACCTTAACAGTTATTAAGGTGTTGTTATTTCTCTCTTTGTATGAGCCTCTCGGGGAGGCTTTCCATCCATCATTCTCACACACACAGCTGAAGTCATGCTCACACACACAGCTGTATGCAGTGAAGACAAAAAATATTGGGAGCTCCTTGCCTGACCTGAGTCAGAAGATCTTTCCGACTCCTCCAAAGGGTGGCTATGACTTGATAGTGGTGGGCTCTGGTCCCGGTGGAGAGTCAATCGCAGTGACAGCAGCACAGCTTGGAGCCAAGGTAGCTGTGATAGAGAAGCGTAGTACGTTTGGGGGGCCTACAGGACTAACCTCGAAAGCCGTCCGAGAAGCAGCGAGACGCATCTGCAAGGCAGTCGATCAAGTGGGAGGAGACAGGAGGAAACAGATCAGGGGTCTTTGGAGGCGAAGGTTCCCACTGCTGAAGAGCGAGGCGGAGGTGCTACAGGCAGCAGAGACCAGGGACAAGCTGCGGAAGAATCGAGTGGATCTATACGTGGGTGAAGCTAGTATCTCGAATAAGTTATCATCTACGGATGCTAATGACGGATCCACTGTGTTGAATGTCAGTCGAGGTAGTGCAGTAGTGGAGTTGCCATCCACGCATGTGTGCATCGCAACGGGGTCTCGTCCGAATAGACCGTCGCATCTTAGAAGCGGAGCAGCTGTGCCATTCACTAAAGGCAGAGTTGTAGATGCCACTGAGGTGGGCAACCTCCAGGAGTTACCGAATGCAGTTGTCATTATCGGCGGTGGAGTGATCGCTGTGGAATACGGTAAGTGTTGGAGTCATGTTGTTATCGCTGTAAAGAAGTAGCTTGGATAAGGCATCTCACTCACATCTCACTGTATACACCCTTTAACAGCGACGGTGTTCGCAGAGCTTGCAGTGGGGGTGACCTTGATCTGTCCCGAGGAAGAGTTCATGCCTTTCCTGGAATCCGATCTGCGACAGGCGATGCTGACCAGGATGATCCTGGACCGAGTGTTGATTGTGAACGAGGAAATAGCAAGCATCGAACTGGAGGATGATCGGGAGGTGGTGACAGGAGATGATAGTCCATCAGTTACCAGGCGTGCCAGCAGGACAGGAATCAGCGTCGTCTTGAAGAAGAACCCTAATCGTCCCACTGCAGTAGAGCGCAGATTCAAAGTAGATCTCGTGCTGTACAGTGGTGGAAGAGATGCCAATTCAGAAGGTAGGGGTGACATGACATGGTACCTTACCTTTCCCTAAAGGCAATCAATGGGGTGAACAAATAATCACAAGTATTTTGCTATGTCAGGGCTCGGATGCGAGAATGTTGGGATAGAGATCGGAAAGTATGGTCGCATAGAGGTGGAACCTCATTCGAGAAGGACGACCAGCAGCCGGAGCATCTATGCAATAGGCGATGTGACCGGACCACCAGGGCTCGCCTCCGCTGCTCAACAACAGGGGAGACTCGTGGCCCATGCCCTCTTCCAGCACTTGCGCCAACCCATCCTGAGCAGACTGCAGCAAGAGCAACTGTTAGAAGGGAAACAGACGGCTCCTGGTCGAGATGAAGCGAACAAGCAGCCAGATGCTGATCCCGAGAGGATGGCTCTCTTCGGCTCCGCTAGAGATGCTCCAATGACCCTTTGGACGATCCCTGAGATGGCTTCAGTAGGTCTGCCCTCAATCCGATTCTTCATTCTTCTGTAGCGGTAGCTGTCGATAACAATGTGCGTTTTCATGGTTATTTGTATGAAGGGATGACGTTCGATGCTGCGCTGAAATTGAAGGCACTGCCTATCAACGAACCCGGTGGCACTCTCGTGGAGGGCTTCGCTTACTTCAAGGACATGGCGCGCGGCCGACTGTCCGGAGATCTGGACGGATTCTTAAAACTGGTGGCCGTGAAGAGCAGTCCCGACGCTGAAGGCCGCAGCAGACATCGTATCATTGGAGTGCATATATTCGGCGATGGAGCCAATGAGCTGATTCAACTGGGCAGTGTTCTAGTCCACAGTGGAGCTACGCTGGAGCAAGTGTCCTTGACTCCTTTCGCGGCGGTCACCCTCAGTGGTTTATTCCAGATGGCTAGCGACGATTGCTTGGCGAAGCTTGCAGTTGTGTTGGACTTTTAGTTCAATTCACTGACATGGGCCGGGGACTTTACTTCCGTAAG
>Ga0164294_10004295_pt1 | contig 12462 bp, 1 predicted proteins | sample GEODES005metaG_FD_111479 | JGI IMG/M metagenome (GOLD analysis project Ga0164294, IMG submission 111479) | Oligotrophic lake water microbial communities from Sparkling Lake, Wisconsin, USA - GEODES005 metaG | ecosystem: Environmental > Aquatic > Freshwater > Lake | place: USA: Sparkling Lake... | reverse complement strand
CGGAAGTCTGACTTGACTTGCACTTTCGGCGCGAATCATTCTTCGCAGGCTGCGCTCCTTGTCGACGTCGGTCGCCCGCGCTCTGGAGAGAAGGATTCACGCCGAAAATGGAAGACTCTCCCCCTGTCCCCGTCCCTCCGCTCGCACCGGAATGCCAAGACGCCCTCGCGCGCGTCATGCGCGCGCACCAAGAGCATAAGGCGATGCGCGCGCAACTCAGCGGCAACTTTGCCGGCCTGAATGGCCACGGCCTTGAAGGTGAGGGCGCCGAGGCGATCAGCCTCAACGTCGCGCGACTCGCTCTCGACACGCCGAAGTCGATCATGCCGGAGCATCAAGACGCGCGGGAATCCGCCATCATCTTCGTTACACCAGTCGACAACCTGCAAGCCCCCCTTGTCGACAACCCATTCAAGATGGACCAGGACATCAAAATGGCGGCCGCCATGAAAGTGAAGGACAAGTTTGCCGACTTCCTGCTCTCATCCAGTTTCCAGTTCGTCGCCGATTGCGCGTCGCTCGACCCCACCGCACCTACGGTCCTCACCGCCGAGGACGTCCTTGAGGACGGCTACAAGAGCGTCGACCTGATCATCGATGACAACCATCCTACAGGCATGTTCCAAATTCACGTGTGGAAGGAGTACACTCAGGAGATTATGGAGCTGCTCCGCAACGGCAAGCTCGGCCACTGCTTCCTTCCGGGGTTGCCCCGTGATGAGCCCACCTCGACCCATCACGCTGCCTTAGCTGTGGAAAAGAACTTGGGCCGAGTCTACGTCATGCCCTCCATCATCATCAACGAGATCCACCGCCAAGTCCGCCCCATCTGCGCGTACTTCATCACTGACACGCGCCACTTCCGAGGCCAGTACATCTACATGTGCTCCTTCCTCAACGAGCGCCACGTGGAACTCGCACGCGATCAACCCGTGACTCTCCTCGGCGACCGGGACTTTGAGATGTTCCGCCACGAACCGGTTCAGGGTGTGAACACCTTTTTCCTCGCTGGCGCCGCGAGTGTCAACGACTGCGCCGTGCGCTTTCGCCCGGGACTCTGCGGCCTGCTCCGTATCCCCACCTCCAAGATGACTTTTATTCGGGTCAAGGACCTCGCTTCTCCTAACGTGGTCATCATTCGCGTCGAGGTTCCTGATGATGCTGTGGTCTGCGCTCAGCTCAGTGCTCTTATCTCGCGCGGCCACCTCCTCATCACGTCAAAGCCCGGTTCGCCGACGGTCACGTACGCCGCTTCTCACGTGGGAAGCGTGCTCAAGATTGCGTACACGCTCGACGACCTGCAGAAACTCGTCGGTCACAATATCATGCGCGGCCCCCTGGTTGGCGGTGACCCTGAGCTCGGAGAGGAGCCTGAGCGGCTCACAGCCCCGCCGGGCGTTCGCCACGCCCACAGGGCCGCCATCGACCAAATCTTCGAACCTCCGGCTGCCGAGCAGAGCGACGAAGATGGCGAGATGGACGAAGACTCAGAGGCCAATAGTGGGAAGGGCTCGCTGGCTCGCCGGCCACGCGATGGCCGCCCCGGGCGCAAGGGTGCGGAGCGCCTCAACAGGGTCGCCAAGCCGCATCGAGTCGGCGTGAACAAGAAGCAGCGGCGCCGCCCTGCAGCTGAAGCTGGCTCCTCGCACGACGCCCCAATTGGGTACGACATGAACGACATGACCGGTATGCTTTTCATCGTCGAACACTGGTTTGCCCTCACCAGAGCTGCTCGACTTTGGAGGCGACGGCGTTTACTCATACGCGATGCCCCCCTCGACTCCTCCTCTCCCTCCTCACAGCACCCTGAACCAGCCCGAGAGCCGCACGGAGCTACAACCGTCGATCAGGCAACCTGCGCCTCGGCTGTGGTTCCTCTCGACCGTGGCCTGGACACGCTGCGCGTTTGTGCGCTCGGAACCAAATCCTTGTGCACGGCCGCGCGTCTCACAGGAACGGGGCATGTCCATGAGGAAGATCGTGTTGACGAGATGGACGCCGCGTGCGGCTCGCACTCGCCGCGCGATCAGGGTTATCAGCCGCTATCGGCCGAGGCCGTAGGAGTCTCGGCCGCCGTGCTCAGCAGCCTTTGCAGGGCTCTTGAGCCCTGCAAGGCGGTACAGCACGAGCGGCGGGCGTGTGAGTCACGCCTCGAAGAGGACCGGGTGGACGCGTTTAGTTCATTGCTCATCACAGAGCACTCGGATCTACCCCTTCGGGTGCGTGTGGGTATCCGGTCACCGGCGAGCCAGTTCGCCGGGGGACTCACCCTTCCGGTCGGGGGTCACGTGGCGTCGTTTAGTCGCACCTCACCCGGGCGGTTCGGGGGAAGGGAGCGTGTGACGCGTGACGTCGACGTGTTGTGGGATCCCAACCCATACTCTTTGACGTGGACACGAACTGTCGCGTGGCACTGCTTTTTGGGACGGCGCTTCGCCAATGTTCACTGCCCTCGACGCCGTAGGCCGCGGATGGCTCGTTCGGCCCACTATGACGCTAACTCAACTGGCGCCGTGCCGAGGCTGCTCGGAGACACTCAAAGCAACGGGGCGCCGCCGTACCGTGCGATTTTCTTGCGCTCTCTTGACTTCGCGTCGTGGTGGCACCGCGCCGTGTTGGCGTCGAACCTTGAGTCTTGGGCATGGAGCTGTCTCTCGGGCCTCCCGGCAGGTTTCACCGGTGCACTCCGATTCGGTGCCGTTGATTGCCGCTGCATCGCCGCGAGAGTGGGCGCGCTGCAGCTGCTTACTCGACGGTGGGTCCTACGATTCACTCGGAATGCTCGGCGGTTGAGTTTTTGGCTTCCCAGCGGCGACCGAGCCGGGACCAGTGCGCTCAAGTCGGGCGCACGCTCTTCTCCAGGCTGCGAACGGCACGCTCTTCGCGTACGCGGCGGCGGCGATGCTCAGGACGAGCCGCCACGCCTTCAACTTGATCCACTTCTGCCCGCGGTCAACGAGGACGGCTACTCGCTACTTTCTCTGAACATGAAGGGATCGGCTGTTTCCGAACGCCAGGCGGCTGGCATTGACCATTTTGACTGCCGCATACGGGCTCTACTTTCAACTCTCCAGCTCTGGCACAGGCCGGCCCTAGTTGCCTTGCAAGAGCTCGGAGGCGGGCAAGCCAGCCTCGACAGGCTCGCGGCGGAGCTATTTAGGCTCGGGTACGATGCTGCAGCTCGCGCCGGTGAAGAGACTAGCTCGCGCCAGGACGGACACCGGCGGGGCGGTGTCCTCATTGCGTGGCATCGCAACCAATTCCGTTGTGCTAAGAGGGCGCAACCCATCGAGCGCGACCACCATGCCATTGCGCTTCTTCAGGCGAGTGACATCGAGGACTCGCAGACGGACGGCCGTCTCTCCGCCACCACAGCCGCCCTCCTACAAATTTACGCGGGCAGACGGGCAATAGGCATCCGCCTCACGAGGACGCGTGGAGCCCACGCGAACGAAGACCTCTTCTTCGCAGGAGTTTACGTCCCAGCCTCCGCGAGCCATTCGGTGCGAGCGGCTTTCATTGAGCTTATTGCCAACAAGGTGCAGTTGCTTACGACCGACCCCGTATCCAACACCTTACTGCTCCCTTTTGCGATTGCCGGCGATTGGAACGCATCCCCTTCACCTGCATCGCGTCGCAACGGCTCTCCTAACGACGCCCACGACGATGCACTTTTTCGGCGGTGGTGTGACGGTTCCGGCGACGAGGGCTTCAGCGCGCCAGTCCCCTTAGGACTCAAAAAGGGGGACTATACATTCCGGTCGCCCATTGGGATTCTTCAAGACAGGGACCTTGACTTCGTCTTCGTGGACTGCGAAACTCTCCCCTTTTGGCGTGCATCTTCACGCGGAAATATCTTCCTCGGTGAGTGGGGAAGCGATGGCGACGTTTTCGACCACCGCGTCCTTCTTTTGTACCGTAGCGAGGGCGCCCTCGAGCAGCTCGGAGTCGGTCGGCCGACAACTTTCCGCATTAGCAAAGCTCCCAGCTGTTGGCCGATCTTCCACCGCCTCGCTGCCCAATTTGTTGCCCCAGGTGGGGCTACAGCTGACGTTGCATTGGCAGCGCTGGAAAACCACCTCGTCCAGAGCGCCAGCTCGGCCATGGGCGCGGACAGCTGGTCTCCGCGGGCGCCGCGCGCCTCGCCGCCCAACGAACCGGAGGTGCAGCTCAAGTGGCTACAAGGCCTCTACGGGGCGGTCAGTGCCTCTTACGAGTGGAGCGCAGAACTTGAATACCGCGCGGAATCTCTCTTTGTCGATTTCGGCAATGATCGCCTCTACAAGGCAGTCATCCTTCGGCGCGTACGGGATCGCGAGGCTCGGCGAGCGGCCGAGGCCGGCCGCGGGCTATCGTGGACGGTTTTACGCAACGCCTGCGCCAAGCGGCTCAGAGATGCCATCGCGAGACTTCAGCCTGAGGTCGAGGCTCGACGCCGTCGGCTCCGCCAGGCCATCGACCTAGGTATAGGCGAACCTTGCTCGGCCCAGGAGTTCACCGAGCGACTACACGACCGGCTCCGTGGCATCAGACAGCGCAAGAGGGCCAGCAGATTCCAACTCTCGGCGCTCATTGATGACAACGGTACTATTGAAAGACGCGCAGCGGCAGTCCACGCCCTCGCTCACAGTTACGGGGTCACTCAAAATCGTCTCAGCGCATCCGATGACGAGGCTTTTGGCACGTGGCTCAAGATGCTCGTGCCTGCGTTTCCGACGCTGACGCTCCCATGCGGAACCCCCTGGTCACTTCGGGCGGCCCTACCCGTGGATGTCCTTCGCCGCGAGGCTCGCAAACAACGCAAAGGTAAGGCGCGAGCGTTCAACCCCTTTATCATCGAGATGCTCCAGTGCCTCCCCGATGGGCACCCGGCCGAGGCAGCCTATTTCGAGCTTCTGCTGCGATGCATGGAGGAGGGCGTTTACCCCGCTCACTATCTTCAAATCATGGCGGTCTTGTTGCCAAAAAAAGCTTCCGGCCTCCTGCAAATGGCTCAGCTTCGGGACATCTGGCTCATCAACCATGGCGCAAAGCTTGCTGAACGCTGCATCCTTCACACCGCGCTGGCCCCAGTGGGTGGCCGGACCCTCGCGAATCACGCCGGGGGTTGCCGAGGCAGGGGTTGCACCGAACAGGCCTTTGCACTTCACTTGTGCATCGACGATGCTTTATCGCGTCGGAAGGCCTTCTACGTTCTTTATGTCGACCTCACCAAGTGTTTTATGTCCTTCTCCCGCTCCGCCGGGGACCAAGCCATGCGTCACTATGGAGTTCCGGAGCCAGCCCTCCGAGCCCTGCGAGGGCTAGTTGAAAACTGGAGGCACGGTGTTGCGCAGGGGCGATACGAGACGGCCTTCGGCGCTACCGACTCGTTCCCTATTCTTCGCGGGTTCCTTCAGGGAGCCCAGGGCTCGCCAGAAGCTTGCAAAATCATGATGGATACCATAGCCCAGGCGCTAGAGCTCAAAGTCAGCGGCTACTCGGCTTTCGCTCCGGACGGTGCCGGTGGCGAAATGGGATCTCTTGTCTTCGTTGACGACGCCGCCAATGGCACAGGCGAGACCTTTTTCCTCCACAGAGTCACGGTGCTCTGGTCTATATGGAGCCGTATTACCGACTGCCAAGTCAACATCAAGGGGAAAAATAAGACCGTGGTGCAATCTCTCGAGTACAAACGAGGCAGAGATGGCACCCTCATCCCCACCGAGACACGCGAAAAGTTCTTTGTGGCCGGCGTCCACGCCGGAGATCTCCCTCGCCGTATCCCCAGCCTCTTAGTCAGCGAGCACTACTTGTACTGTGGAATGGCCACGAGGATGGACGGCCGCCACAACGACGTCGGCATTTCTACTCTCCGCTCCAAGCTAGCCTCATGCGGCGGACAGGCCACTTCAGCTTCGACGAGCAGAAAGCTCGCTCTCGCTTGCGCGGGATTGGGGATTAACGGCAACGCCTTCTTTTATGGTACTTGCTTCGGAGGCTCCTTTAAGGCCATCGAAGAGAGGCTAGGGCCCACGTGTCGACGAGTCCTGCAGGGCAAGGGCGTCAAGGGACCCCGACGGGCATTTTCCTCCCCCCGCATCCAACTTCACGCCTCCCCCAGGGGCATCTCTACTTCTGTTAACGATGATCTTTCTCAGCTCTTCGTCGCGGCAGCAGGGCCAGCGGCTTTTGCCTCGGGCTATGGCAATTCACACGTGTGGCCGGCTATGATGGCGGCCGGAGTTATGACCCTGGTCAACGCCCTGGCTTCCCCGGTTCATACCCCGGCAGCTGATCGCGCCCACCACGCCGTCGCTCGCGTACTCTGGACCTACGGCCTCCGTCAACTCGATTACGGTCCCAAGGGAATTTATCTCGGCCCTGTTTTCGAATTTCTCCGGCTGGACAACATCGTCGAGCGCCCGCTATGGCTCCTATGTCACCTTGGTGCAGGCTATCTACCGCTCGTAGACTGCCACTTCGAGGATTGGTCTCCACTCTGCCCTTGGCGATGGCCAGGGTACCCGCCAGACTGGCTGCCCCTATGGCACGGCCCTCTCTTTGCTCGGCTGCGAGGCAAGGGACTCAACTTTTGTCACGTCCTCGCTGCCGCGGGGGTGGCTGAGCTCGCGAATCTTTGTGACGAAGAAAACTTTGGCTTTCTCGACGAGGCCGCAATCCTATGCGCGCACCCCCGCGCGGTCGAACTCGGTGCGGCGCAAGCCAAGAAAGAGATTCATGCCCTCATGGGCGCGATTCGGGCTTGCCACATCTCGCCGGTGCCGGGACGCGGGGGGTGGGCTATGGCGGACGCAGCCGATGGGTACATTCCATCCTACGCGCCTACCGAGTTCGGACTGTTTCGTCAATTTTGCGTGTCGGACCTCGCGGCCCAAAAGCGCAGTGGAGATGGGGGGATTCTCTTGGCCGATCGGCTTGGGGTCACCGTTGCCCTTCCTCCACTCCAGACTCTCCTCGACACCCTACCTCGTGAGCCCGTCCCTGCTATCTTCAATCACCCAATTACGGGTGATCCGCTCTCGTTTATGGTGTCTTTCTCCAGCATCGAGAGTCTCCTCCGGAACTTTCACGAGCTCATCCCCGTGCTCCTCAACATCGTTACTACACCGACTTACCTCGCAAACCCTAGCGTATTCTGGTCAGCCTGCATTCAAGCGCGGACTCTCGCGCTATGTTTGATTTCCGACCCGTCGACTCTGCCCTCTGGCGACGCGCTTGAGGGCGTGCGTATGATGCGCGCACAGGGAGTCGATTGGCTCCAGTGGCTCACCGCGAGACCTGAGGACACCCGGAGTGAGGCTCGGCGTGAGGCCGTTGGCGATGATGACGAAGACGAAGACGATCTCTCAGGGCAGGTGGCTCCCAAACAATCTGCCGACGACCGAGCCGCAACTTTACTGGAGCGGCGCGACGCCCTTCGTTCAGATGACGAGGCACGTCAACGGCTCCACGATACGCTCCGGGACCACCTAAACCGTGACTACTGCAGCGAGGCTTCCCATCGCATGGTACAGTGGTTGCGAGAGGGTGACGCCTGGGACTCGCCGAGCGAGGGATCACCTCGGCCACAGGTTTCACCGACCTCGGACCTGATCGACACCGAAGCGCCGGGCTCCTCGTTTTCAACGGCCGCCGAGTGGAGGGCTCCCGACATTTTCCCGAAGGACGCTCCTTCATGGCAGCGAGAACTCTTGCTCCCGGTCGACCCCCCCTGTTCAGTCCGCATGCCAGATCTCATTGCGCGCGAAGCCGTCAGACCGCCTTTGAATACCGACGAAGCATGCCGCGTTATCCGTTGTACGGATGCCTTCGGGATTTTGCTCATCGGGCTCAGCAGCCAAGCTCCCCCCAATGACGCGACGGTGCACCGCGCTTTCGTGGAAGCCAAATCTCGGCTCGAAGGCGCACAGTCCCGTAGCGAACGGGGACCCTACGCAGTACGTCACCCTCGCTGGCAACTCGCTCGCCGGAGAGTCAATGGAGCATGGGTTGCCCTGGCGGACCCCCAGACTCGGCTTCAGATATGGTCAAAGTGGATGCTTCAGCGTAAAGGACCAACGACATCGTCAGTGCAATGTGTCCTCCACGCCGCTGCTCTGCGTGCCCTGGCAGCTTCCTCCTCTGCTCTCGCACCGGGCCGATCGCCCGGGGTGACCATCGGAGGCGAAATCGCCGAACTTTTGAGGGCCAGCTCTGACCACCCCCACCACCCTGACCTCCGCATCCTTGACATCGAGTACCGGCACTCCGAAAGGGGGGCTCGCCTGATCGCCGCGGGCTTTGTGCGCTACAGCCGCGAGTATGCCATTGGACCCGACCCCTTTCGATGCTCGAAACCCGTTCGCGCTGCCGCCTATGGGGAGATCAGCCACGACTTTGACGACTCGATCAGCTTCCCCACGGCTCAGCAGGCAATTTTTCCCCCAACTTTGATCGACCGCGGTACCCTCGTCGACATGAAGCAGAGCGCTATTCTCATTGCGCACCCTGCTGAGGTTCGCTCAGCGGTTGGGCGTCACTTCTTTCGCGAGGACCTCCTTGGGGCGGCGGAGACCTACGGCAGGGCTAAGGTCCTTCTCAGTGCCATTGAGAATGGGGCGTCATGCGAAGCTTGGCTCCGCAGGCAGCCGCCGGGTGAGGTCAACTCGCTCGACGTTCGGGCCGACCTCTTGATCGCCGCGTCCGTCCACTTCAATGTTTCCCAATTCGCCCGGGAACAAGACGCTCGCGCCAGGTGGCTCGCTGAGGCGCGGCCGCATCTCACTCGGCACGTCGAACTCATCAACTCGCTCATGCAGGATGGTGCACGCGATGGGGACCTCACTGCGAAGTCATACATTCTCCAAGACTACGAGGGAGCCTCTCGCCGAGCCAAATGTGAGTGGGCACGGAGGTGGCAGGCCGAGGTCATCAACCTTCAACACGACGGTGTCCGCATGCGCATTCCCCGGGACATGTCCCCTACCGCGGTCGCGGCGCACCTAACCACATCTTGTTCAGAGGTGCTCGGTTACCGGCAACTGGTGGTACTCAAGAACTCTCCAACGGGTCAGCTCCAGCTCGATCGAGTTCCTCCTTCCATCGTCCCTCCGCCGGTACCTCACAGCCACCCGGATATCTTCACACCAGCAGTGACAGTGCTCGACAGCGCCCGACTTCGGGGGCTCCATGCGGCCTTCTCTGCCCTCGTGGGGGACTCGAAAGCTCCATCATCGTCTCTTCCGGGCACCGCTGGACCCTCTCAACTCGACCTCGACGGTGCTTCACGCAGAGTCATCTTCTTTTATGATTCCAAGATCGCCGCCGAGGACCGCGTCTGGCGCCAACGCACTCAGGGTGGCTTCCACGTCCCGTGGACAGGACGAGGCGACGAGTGGCTCGCTCGAGTGCGGATCGCCTATCGCTTTGACGACCAAGGTCGGCTCCGTGGTAACCCTGCCCACCCGGACTGCCCTCTCGCCGCCCGATTCTGGTGGGAGTGCCAGCTCGTGTGTGACAGGGCGAGCAAAGTCGCTAAGCGTAAGGAATGTTCCTTCGTCTTTGACAAGCTGCTCACCCTCGAGGCCGAGTACCCGGTCACCAACTTTGTCGCTACTGACGGGTCGAAGGATATCGACGCAGAGACAGGGGCTATTCGTGTTGGCAGGGCGTGCTTAGCTGTTGAGCTCGGCGCGCTCGGGTGCTCCGCCTTGGGAGGACAGCTCGACGTGTATGCCGACACCTTTGAGCGTCACTCCTATGAGGCCGAGCTCGCCGCATTTCACGACTACCTCGCTGCTACGGAGAACACGGTCACCGTTGTGGTCACCGACTGTCTGAGCGGCATGCAGTCGGGACACGCTTTCACGGGCCGTACTGTCTCTTCTAAAGCTGCACGCTATCGCGACAAGGAACTCGGCAACATCTCCGAGCTTGAGCAACGACACCGCGCCATCCTTTATGTGCATGTCCACAGCCACGACGGAATCACTCCGAACGAGGCAGCGGATGTTGCCGCCAAGCGCATGCTTGATTCTCCTTTCCTACCCTTGGATCTCATGCCTTCGGCACACGCCAAGTGCCGCATTCTCGGCGTCAAGAGGGGCGTCGGCCGAGCAGCATTCGATTTTTGCTCCGCTTACATGGTGGCCAAACTTGCGGAAGCATCCTCTTTCACTCTCCTCGAAACCTCGGATACCTGGACGCTCCTTCGCCGCGGCCCAGTCAGGAACAAACTCCTCACCGAGGCCACGTACGACTGCGTCCTAGACGCTCGCACCGATCGCTGCGGACTCTTAGCCGATCGCCTCGGATCAGGGCTCCTCGAGCGAGTCCTACCGGGCCAGGCTCAACTTGACCGATTGCGCGAGTACCGTCCTCAAAAAGGCAGCTGGGAATGGTGGTGCCAAACCCATGTGCCATGCCCCTGCACTGGGTGTTTTCAGGCCAAGGAGGTTACAGTGGCAGGTATCTGGCGACCGCCTCCGGCCCGTGCCCCGCAAGAAAGATGGCATACCATCACAACCTGCTGCCTCGGAGAGATGCCGGAACTTCGATTAAAAGCCGCCGGCTGGCTTTCTCACCGCTTGAGTGACTTTGGCACCCGCCAGGCTTACTACGCGCTTTCGGCCCTATCCGGCGGCGCTGACCGCCTTCAACCGCGCGAACGGCACGCCGCCCTTCGCTTCTTTCTGGGCTTGCCCGACGAGCCTAAATCGCAACTCATTGTCGAGTCGCCTGAAGCTGCCCGATCGCTCGCCCTCGCCTACGGTCGGGGTTTCCTCAAATGGATCGTGGCCATCTTGAGGCAGGGGAGCACGGCCGCGCTCGCAGCCCGCAAGGGGCCCCGCGCGAAGGTCAACGCGGTGAGGACGACGGTGGTTTGCCACCGGGACCTATTTCGAGTTATCGAACGCCCTGCACCCAGGTCTGTGTGGATGGCCTCGAGGGGCTTACGAGAGGTATGGGATGGTGCTTGCCTCACACGAAGGGCATTCCGTGCACTCAGACTGTGGTCGACCATGGCAGGCCCCGACGTGCTCGTCAGGGCGCCTCGTGTGCGAGGCGTGCCGACCTCTGAGCCCGACAGGCGGGGAGGGTATGATGAGGGGTGCCAAGCTTACGACCAGTGGGACGGCTACATCAGCTTCGTCACGGCCCTAGCGAACAAGCTGCATACCCTCAATGGCAAGCTCCTTGCTATTGCAGGTGCACACCGGCGGAGACTCGTGTGGCTGAGGAACGCGGGGTTTGACCCTACGATCGAGCGGCGCAAACAGGCTCGCATCGACGAACGCAAACAAGCCGCGCTCGACGCTCGCTTGCGCAGACAACGACATCAAGAGGCTCGGGCGGCAATCCACCGTTCACGCCTCGAACGGGCCCGCGTTGCTCGCGAGGCTCGTGCGGCAGCTCTGGAAGCCGCTCGCCTCGCGTCCGCTGCGCTGACACGACCTTCTCGCTCTAGTGCGGCGGCTACCATGGCCGCGATTGACGCCTCCGTGCATGTTACCCAATCGAGCTCCTTTGAAGCCCCGCAGGCTCACGCCCCCACCTCTGGAGACATCCAGCATGTTCGGCTTCGTTGCACACGCGGCCACTTTCTCGTCCCTGCGCCTGTTCGATCCGGACGAGATAGCTTTCGTCCCCGATGCAATGGGCCGTGCGGGCTTCTGCTGTGGCCGGGCACCCTGCGGTGGATGTGCGAGGGCGTTGGCTGCGACCTTGACATTTGCCTTGAGTGTGTGGCAAAGGACGGAGCGGAGGGCTCTTCGCGCGGCCATACACGCTGCTCTCAGGGCCACAGTATGCTCTTTCGCCTTGCAACTGCGCATACTCACATCGACCGGAGGTGCGACGGCGTGTGCCGCCGATCCTTGGGCGAGGGCGTGTGGACATACGAGTGCACGCCCTGCTCGCTCGATCTCTGTGCGGCGTGTGCTCCAGGTGGGATTCAACCAGGTGACGAGCTTGCTCGCGCTGCCCGTGCTCCTCGTAAGCGGGCTCGGGAGCCTCCACCTCACCGAGCGCGCGGGCGACAGATGGCTCATGGGGATGGACCCCCGCGGCGCGCCTCCAAGGGCGAGCGACGCCGCAACTTGTTTGACGGCGATTCTGACGGCGGGCCGGACTCAGACGAGTTCTCTCAACCGGCCGCTCAGGGTGGGGCGCACGGCCTTTGCGGTAAGCGGCCCAGGGAACCCGAAGAGTCGCCTAGTCGCGAGGCAGGGGGGCCTCATCGACAGCCATATGGCGAGGGACCGGGGCGTAAGCGCAGCGCCCCACCTTCTATACATTCGCGCGGGCAAGGTCTGTGAACGTGAGCGGGCCCGCTTCGGCCCTCTCCTTCACCACCTTGATACCCCCGCCCCTCTCTTCCTTCCGATCGATCCGGTGTCTGTGTCTTTGTGCGTCGCGCGTTTGTGTGTCTGTGTTCGTGTGTGCGCCGCACTCTGCGCCCCCCACGTTGTGTCTCCACGG